>Ga0335078_10002185_pt1 | contig 29652 bp, 26 predicted proteins | sample Lox_Sample_32_FD_206711 | JGI IMG/M metagenome (GOLD analysis project Ga0335078, IMG submission 206711) | Soil microbial communities from Loxahatchee National Wildlife Refuge, Florida, United States - Lox_Sample_3.2 | ecosystem: Environmental > Terrestrial > Soil > Wetlands | place: USA...
CGCGCGATGCAGCGTGCTGTTGCCCGTTCCGCTGCGGAAGATCGAGCGCCAGACCCGCGTGCCTTCGAGCTTTTCGAAATAGCCTTCGATTCTCGACGCCATATTCAAACCCTTAGGAACTGGAGCGGAGGAATGGTCGTGGATCGGTCGACGAGTAGGTTGCCGTCGTCGCTCAACCACGTTTTCAGCCAGGGCAGCGGCTTAGGTGCCGGACCGGCCAACTTCTGTCCCTCGCGGCTGAAGCGGCTGCCGTGGCATGGGCAGGCGATGATGCCCTCTTCCTGCTTCCACGCCGTCATGCACCCGAGATGCGTGCAGATCGCGTTCAGAGAGAAATAGCCTTCCGCAACGTGGATTAGATAAATGCCGGAGTTGACGTCCAGCGTCACCGAGTCCTGCGGGAAGTTTTCCGCTCGCCCGGCATTCACAATCGGCGAGGCTTCAAACAGCACGTTGGGAGAGAGAAACTTGTAGTAGAAAACCAGCGTTCCCACAGCCGCGATTCCGAGCGATCCCAGGCCCATTTTTGTGAAGAAAGCCCTGCGGCTTACTTCGGTCTCCGTTGCAGGTAAGGCTGATTTGGCTTCGCTCATTCTCCGCCTCACTTGTTGCTCGCAGCCGGGGCGCGAAACGGCGCGTCGATAGCGGCGATCGAAACCAGTCCGGTGGCTTCGGCCGGAATCAGGTTGTAAGACTCCATCGTGATCGTGTGCGCTGGGCAGCGCATCGCACACAGTCCGCAGCGGATGCAGCGCGTCTCGTCCTTCAGCATCACGGAACCCGCGACGACGCCGAGCTCCTCGGCCTTCACTCCGTCCAGTTCCACATGGAGCAGGCTCTCGCTCTCGACGAGCTGTTCAACGACATCCGGCGTGAAATCGAAACGCTCGAGGCTCACCAGCTCGAGACAGTTCTCCGGGCACACATCCACGCAGCCGCCGCACAGGATGCACTGAGTGCCGTCCTCGGCATTGCCTTCGAAGATGGTGTTGACCCAACAATGCAGACAACGCTGCGCCTCGAGTTGCGCGGTCTCCTCGTCGTACTCCAGCTCAACCTCGGTCACGCCCGTGCGTCGGTTGAGCGGCACCATGGGAATTGGCTGCCGAACGATATCCAGCAGATTTAGCGGCATACTATGCCGCTTCAGCACTTCCACTTCGATGGTTGGCTCGGGGTGCTCTGTGCCGCGAAGGTACTCATCGATTCCCATTGCCGCGCGCTTTCCGTCGGCAACGCTGTCGATGATGAGGCGTGGACCGAAGACGCAGTCGCCGCCTGCAAACACGCCTTTCGCCGAAGTCATCAGCGTGCGTGGATCGACTGCGATGAGGCCGCGCCGGGAGACCTCCACGCCATCCTCCGGCTTGAGAAAATCGAGATTCGGCGCCTGCCCAATGGCCATGATGATGGTGTCGCAGTCGAGCTGCGTCTCGCTGTTCTCATAGAACGAGGGATTGAAGCGGCCCGTCTGATCGAAGACCTGCTTCGTCTTCAACACTTCGAGTCCGGTCACGCGCTGACCATCGCCGACGATGCGCTTCGGACCTAGGCCGGGATGAAGAAGAATGCCTTCTTCTTCCGCGTCCACAATCTCTTCGATGGATGCCGGCATCTCCTCGCGCTTCTCGAGGCACACCAGGTGAACTTCCTGCGCGCCCAGCCGAAGCGCCGAAAGCGAGATGTCCATCATCTCCTTTGCGGCAACAGCATCGAGGTTCTCTTTTGACGGCTCCTGCTGCTCCACACCCGAGGTGTGCTGACGCAGCACCTCGCGCGCGGCAGATCGCGCCACATCCATGGCCACATTGCCGCCTCCGATGACGATCACTTTTCTGCCGATCGTGAATTGATATCCGAGGTTCACATTGAGCAGAAAGTCGATGCCCTTGTGGACGCCGTCGAGGTTTACACCGGGAATCGAGAGATCTCGGCTGCGATGCGCGCCGACTGCCAGTAGCACAGCATCGAAGCCCTGGCTGCGCAGTTCTGAGACTGTGAAATCGCGACCGGCCGCGCTGTTCAGCTTGAGCGTGATATCGCCAGTCGACAGAATCTCGCGTACCTGGGCTTCCACGACCGAGCGCGGAAGGCGATACTCCGGGACGCCGAGATACAACATGCCGCCGGCCACAGGCGCCGCTTCGAAGAGGGTGACCGAATAGCCCAGTAGCGCGAGGTCGTGCGCGGCTGAAAGCCCTACAGGCCCGGCGCCGACTACAGCAATCTTGTAAGGCAGCTTTTTTTGCCCGCGGCCGGAGTTGACATTTAGAGGGCTCCGCGACTCGGGCCCATAGCGCTCGGTCAGGAAGCGCTTCAATGCACGGATCGAAATCGGCTTGTCGATGGCGCCGCGCCGGCAAGCCGTCTCGCAAGGATGCGCGCAAACGCGTCCACAAATGCTGGCCAGCGGGTTAGGTTCGCGCGCGTAGCGATACGCTTCTTCGTATTGGCCGTCGGCGATGAGGGATACATATCGCCCCGCGTTGGTGTGCGCCGGGCAGGCCATCATGCATGGAAAATTGCTGTTCAACCATGCCGCGTCGACCGTTTTGTTTTCATAACGCTTCAGCATGATGGCCCTGTGTGCCTTCGGCAACGAGGCGGTCCCGCGCGCGCGGTTTCGATCGACTACTTGGTCAGCGTGAAGTCGGTCTTCGTATCGCCGGAAACGGTGACCTGGCTGGTGTGAGGCTTCGTTCCTTCGTTCCACGCCGTCACGTTGTAGCTTCCGTCGGGAACGTTGTCGATCTTGTATTCGCCGGTCTTGTCGCTCTTGGCGAAGTACGGCGTGGGCGAAACGACGATATATCCTGCCATGTCGGGATGCACATTGCAGAGCAAAGGAACCGCGCCCGGATCATCGAACTTGAAACTGCGTTTCTCCCCCTGCGGCCAAGTGCCTAAGTTGTGCCCAAGCTTCTTGTTGCCGCCGACTGAAGCCCAGAAGACGTTGTGGGCAACGCTGTCGCTGTTCTGAAAATCGACCGTGGTTCCCAGCTGAACAACAAGGATGTGAGGGTTGAACATCAAACCCCTTTGATCCATCACCTGATGCTGGGCCGGCGCGGGAAAGGTCTTGCCGGCAATGGCCTCGACATAAATCACCGATTCTCCCTTGGCGCCGGAGACCTTACCGTGCAAGGTGCCCGCATTGGCCGCCATCGCCATCGCCGCCAACGCGATTGAGGCTGGAAAGATGTGTTTCACTTGTCCTCCGTTCCAAGTACCGTTGAGGCACATTCAGACAGCCTCAATCCAACATCGCACTGCACATCCGGAGAGCGTGCTGTTCGACCAGTCCGATGCGCTGCTTGGATTGCACGGAACCAAATCGACGAATCGGTGTAAGTGATGTAGATCACAATTGAAGACACCTGAGACCTTTGTGGAGGCAAAGAACGTGATATAAGTCATTCCTAGGACTCCAGCTGCGAGTGTCGAACTGAATATTCAATTGAAGCGGACACGGGGAGTGCTGCCGATGTTCTCGGCGGTTGTCGGCAGCAGATCACCGTTGAATTCGTGAAAGCCGCTGAGAGAGGTTCGGTCCGAATGCGGCAGTTCGAGTGACCTCGTCAACTACCAGAGACCAGAGCCAAACCAGAGTTACTGGGCTCTGTTTGGAATCTGCCAGGATCGCTGCCCGCGGAGCGTGGAGTTGAGTGGAGTGGAGTGGATCGGATCCAGGACCGTCTGCCCCGATTTTGTTCCATCGCAGCGAGAGAGGGCTGCCCGGTCGCCTTTGAGCGTCCCATCAACTCTGAATCTAGGTGATCGCCATCTCAACATGGCCTGGAGACTTCATGTGAACATTCTTCCCCAAAACCCCTGAAGCCAAGTCGGTCATTCTGAGATGACCGTTGGGAGGGCGACCATGTTTGCAGCCTCATCCCCATCCGTCGCTGCTCAGAATCTGATCGATGCAGTCAGCCGGTTCGCGATCCCTTTACCCTGCGGCCGTGATCGCATCCTTTTTCTCCAAGGAGACGAACCCACGGGCGTATATCTGCTCTGGTCGGGTCGTGCCGCACTGAGCATGTCATCAATCTATGGCAAGGAAGTGCTGCGCATGAACGTCGGGCTCCTTGGGATACGACTGCGAGGACATTGTAAGCTCACCGGCGACGGAGCTGAAACAAACGCAACGCACCAGGGGCCTGAGCGCCACTGATCGCCCCCTGCATCTCGAACTCGATCTTGGATATGGCATTCGGTTCGAACGCATTGCCTTCGCGGAGTTGAACACTCTGCTTCTCGGCATCATCCGATGGCATGGGCGGTACGCTCCGAGTGGCGTCCGGAAAACACGCTTACTCCTCGACCGTGACCTGGGTTACGGCAACAGCGAAGGAATCGAGCCAGACGCGATGAACAGGGTTTTCCCGGCTTGACCGGTGTTTGGATCCCATGAAGAACCACCCAGCGTCGATGGGAATTCGGAACGGCTCAACGATGGGCATGCAACAGGCCACAAGATTCACGATGGACCAATGATGGGCTGCTCGCTGATCATGTCCACTGTAGTCGTTGTCGCCTGGCGCGCCGTCATCAGCGCGGCTCCAGAGAAGCGAATCAATTGCTAAAGAGAGTTCTATGTCCCATGCCGTAGAAAAACGCCGCAACGAAAATGGTCGCGGGTACCGGATCGCCGTGATCCCAGGGGACGGCATCGGCCAGGAAGTCATTCCCGAAGGACTGCGCGCTCTTGAGGCTGCCGCGCGACACTACGGCTTCACGCTTCAGCTTGACGATTTTGATTTCGCCTCCTGCGACTACTACCTGAAGCACAACAAGATGCTTCCGGACAATTGGAAGGATTTGATCGGGAGCCACGACGCGATCTTCTTTGGTGCGGTCGGTTGGCCCGAAAAAGTGCCCGATCACATCTCGCTTTGGGGATCCGTGATCCAGTTCCGCCGCGAATTCGATCAATATGTCAATCTGCGCCCGGTGCGGCTCATGCCCGGCATGCCCTGTCCGCTCGCAGGACGGAACCCCGGCGACATCGATTTTTATGTCGTGCGCGAGAACACCGAAGGCGAATACTCCTCCATCGGTGGCAGGATCTTTGGCGGAACCGACCGCGAGGTTGTCATCCAGGAAACGGTCATGACCCGGGCCGGAGTTGACCGCATTCTCGCCTTCGCATTTGAGCTTGCGAATCGGCGCGCAAAGAAACATCTCACCTCCGCGACCAAATCCAACGGCATCTCGATCACCATGCCCTTCTGGGATGAGCGGGTGCGCGAAATCAGCAAGGAGTTTCCGCGCGTGCGATGGGACCAATACCACATCGATATCCTCACCGCGCATTTTGTGCTCCATCCAGACCGCTTCGATGTGGTCGTTGCTTCCAACCTCTTTGGCGACATCCTTTCGGACCTGGGGCCCGCGTGTGCCGGAACCATTGGCATCGCTCCCTCAGGCAACATCAATCCGGAGCGCCATCATCCTTCGCTCTTCGAGCCGGTTCATGGCTCGGCGCCCGACATCGCAGGGAAAGGCATCGCCAACCCGATCGCTCAGATCTGGTCCGCCGCCATGATGCTCGATCATCTCGGCGAAGCCGAGGCTGCCGCGGGCATGGTGAAGGCCATCGAGATCACACTGGTCGACAAAGCGTACTGCACCCCCGACCTTGGCGGCACAGCAACTACCGCGACCGCGGGAAAAGCGATCGTCAACGCGCTCGAATCGCTTCCCAGATAGCGATCGCATCGCGATGCGGCGGGGGAATAGCTCATTCAAGAGTCGCGTTCATGGATTCCCGGGAAGAGTTAAGCGTTCGTTGGGAGCCTAACTCGGCGTATGGAGCAGTCTGGCACATTGCAAGAGATCGTGCTCGATATCTGTAGGTGCATTGAGCAAATTCCCATAGAGCAATCCATGCGCTTTGGCGTCTGCCAATGCAGCCTGCGCCTGCAGCAGATAGCGCTGCGCAAGTTGCGCCATCTGCATCTTTTTTGCGATTTCGCTCTCTGATTCGGCGATGGCCAGATAGTCGTATCCGATATCCCACCTGGCTTCGGCAAGCTCTTCGCGAATTCCGCGGTCGCTGGTTGCGCGAGCGGCCTGCTGATCGAGAATGGAGAGCCGCCGCTGATCGTAGCGCAGTGCGTCCTGAAACTTCTTCTGATCGCGCAGGACACTGGCCAGGTACCCGCAGGTGCGCGATATGCCGGAGATGGCGCGGGCATCGTGAGGGTCCGCTTTGGCGAGCGCCTCGCGGATTCCGAGCACCTTCTGATAATTCTCGAGCGCGGCTGCGTAGTTGCCTTGTTTGCGCTCGATGTAGCCAATGTCGCTGAAGTCAAAGGTGATGGCGTAACGCGCGCCGGGATCGGCCGGATGCGCGGCCAGAAGCGACTCATCGATCGACTGCGCCGCTTCATATTCAGAGAGCGCGCGCGGAAACTGTTTTTGTGCGATCAGCAGTCCACCCAGTCTCTTGTGCTCGTAGGAAAGCACCGTCTGGCTGGCTGGGTCCGGCGTCTTGGCGGCGAGCTGCCTGGCCAGATCGAGGCTCCTTGTCTGAACCGCTGTGGCGTCTGGGAAATCGTTCCGGTAGGTCAGAACCTGCGCCTGGTCCTGATAGGCAAGAATCAGGGCATGCAGCAACTCCGGGTTGGAGGGATCCTCGCGATAGAGAGATTCAGCGAGGCTCACCGATTTCTCTACGTACGCGGCGGCGTCACCGACACTGAGGGCGAGCAGAGGGTCCGCTATGGCTTCGTAGGATTTTTGCAGCTCTTGTCGCGCGCCGCGGTCGCCCGGTTCTGCCCGCACCAGCGCTTCTCGCAGAGTCACGGCTTTCTTCAGGCTCTCGACCGCTGCCGCTGTGTCCCCGAGACTCGGTCCGCGACTGCTTCCCTGGATCAGGCCGAGCTTCTGGTATCCATCGGCTAATTCGCGAAGCAGCGACACGTCTCCGTTGGCTTCCTGCGAAAGACTGTCGAGGTACTGCTGTGCGCTCGAGATCAGCAGGTGCCGCGCCTCGGTCGCGCCGGCCAATTCCTTGATCGAGTCGTCGATCTTGAATAGAAGCGTGTTGGAGAGATTGCGCACGTCGTTGAAGCGGCGCTCGGCGCGGGCACGCTCGGCGCGAGCGATCCGAGCCTCGCGCAGAGAGACCACGAGTCCGGCGACCAAGCTGGCTGCAATCAGTATCCCCGCCGCACCCGCGGTCTTGTATCGGGCCATAAACTTGCTGGCGCGGTAAGCGACGGTGGCCTTGCGCGCGAGAACGGGAAGATTTTCGAGATACCGGTCGATGTCCTGACGGAACTGGTCGACCGATGCGTAGCGGCGCATCGGCTCCTTGCGCAACGCCATGAGGACGATATTGTCCAGGTCACCTTGAAGCCGCTTCTTCAGCTTCTCCCGCGATCCGTCGCGTCGAGTGCGGGGTTTCGGAGAAAGCTCGCCCAGCGCGCCGTCGCTGAACTGTGGCTCGCTCGGCCGGCCAACGGGGGGCCCGACGCGTGCAACCGCGATGCTCGGTCTCTCCGGCTCTGCTTCGCAAATGGCGCGCGCAATTTCCTGGGGTGCGCGGCTGTGGATGCGATAGGGCCGGCAGCCGGTGAGAAGTTCGTAGAGAACCACACCCAGCGAGTACACATCGCTGGTGGTGGTGACGGGCTGTCCCATCACCTGTTCGGGGCTCGCGTATCCGGGCGTCAGAGCCGCAAAAGCGGTGAGCGTCGCGTTCGGGCCCCGGCTCTCAGCCTCTTCGCTCAGAATCTTGGCAATGCCGAAGTCGAGCAGCTTGGGCACTCCCTCGGCCGTGACCAGAATATTCCCGGGCTTGATGTCGCGATGGACGATCAGGAGCTGATGCGCGTACTGCACGGCCCAACACACCTGGCGAAAGAGCCCGAGCCGCTCATGGATGGACAGGTCGCGGGTCTCGCAGTACTCGTCGATTGGCTCGCCTTCAATCAGCTCCATGACGAAGTACGGCACGCCGTCATCGGTCGTGCCGCCGTCCAGCAGCCGCGCGATATTGGGATGATCGAGGCTGGCGAGAATCTGCCGCTCATTCTTGAAGCGGCCGATGACAAAGCCCGAATCCGGACCGGCGCGCACCAGCTTGAGCGCGACCTGCTTGCGATACTGCTCGTCTGCACGCTCCGCTCGGTATACCTCGCCCATTCCGCCGGCGCCGATCCAGTCGACGATCCGATAAGCGCCCACGCGACGGCCAATCATCGCCGAAGGATGCGTATCGGGCTCGGCAAAATCAACCGCCGGCGCATTCAAAAAAGAGTCACCGGCCTGGTCGTGCGAGTCGAGAAGAGATTCGACCTCCCGTCGCATATCGGGATCCGCCGCTGCCAGTTCCTCAAGGTACCCGACTCGCTCGGCCGCGGTCATCTCGAGCGCGGTCTGGAGTCTCTCCTTTACCTCCATCCAGCGCGCTGAGATCATCGCCCATCCTTTCGTGCTCATTCCGGATCACGGCCTCAATGGCTCGCGCCCATACTGCCGCTTCACGCGCCGGATGCCGTCTGCGTCAGCTCGCGATGCAGCCACGCGCGCGCTGTCGCCCACTCCCGCTTCACCGTCGATTGCGAGATTCCCAGCGCCATTGCCGACTCGTCGATGGAGAGGCCCCCAAAAAACCTGAGCTCCACAATCCTCATCAACTGCGGGTCGGCCCGTCCCAGTTCCTCCAACGCATCATCCAGCGCCAGCAGGTCCAGGTTCCTGGCCTGGGGGAGCAGTCCCTCTGCTTCGCTGAGCGTCACTTTTTCAAAGCCGTCGCCGCGCTTTTCCGCGCGCCGCCGCCGTGCGTAGTCCACCAGGATCTGACGCATCAGGTGCGATGAGACGGCAAAGAAGTGGGTCCGGTTCTCGACCGCCAAACCCTGGTCGAGCAGGCGCAGATATACCTCGTTCACCAGCGCCGTGCTCTGCAGCGTGTGCCCGTCGCGCTCACGGCTCAGGTGTTGCCTGGCGAGCCGGTGCAGCTCACCGTGCACCAGCGGAATCAGTGCGTTCAGCGCTCCGGCATCTCCGTTTCGCCATCGAACCAGGAGCTCGGTGATGCCTTTGGGCGTAGAGGGTGACAACGCGTCGCCTCCGGCCGCATCGGGGTTGAAGTTGTCCCAAGTCTAGGCAAGTTCGATCCGGCAATCAAGAACACAAGACACTTCCTCGTCTCGGGCGCGACCTGAAAGTAACCCTCTCCTGTCCCCTCGGCGAGTGACCTCGTTCGGGATTCGCTTTTTCTCCTGAACCAGTTTTCGAATCCGCTGCGCTTTGACCAGATAGAGGGAAAAGCCGAGTCCCCTCTCGGCGACTTCAATCGAAGGAGAAGAACCCATGTCCGCCTCTTCGACACTACACAAAACTACTCGCTGCGCTGAAGCAGCCACAGGCGGGCTGATTGATTTCGCCGCGGATGGCTCGATCCACAGCGGGGGCTCCCAATCGCCTGTAGAGCGACCGGGGCTCCTGCTGCGGGCCACGCTTATAGCTACGGTGCTGCTGGCCGCCGCGACGGCCCTTGCGAGCGAGGTATCCAGGCCGAGTCTTGTTGCGGCGCCACCCAAGGCGCACCTCAGCAGCACTCTTTTCGAGCAGCCCATCGGCAGCGGTTTCGAGCAGCCTGAGCAGATCGCGGTCGACTCCAGCGGCAATCTCTACATCGCCGACGTGCTCACAAATAACGTCTACAAAGAGACGTTGATCAACGGCGTCTATACGCAATCGGTGCTCCGCGCCAACCTCGGCGGGCCGATCGGCGTCGCGGTCGACGCCAACGGCAACATCTATATCGCCGACAGCGATAACAGCCGGGTGCTGCTGGAGACCCTCGAGCCAAGCGGGGCCTACTCTGAAAGCACGGTGCCGACCAGCGGCCTGGGCGGAATCGTCTTCGACCTGGCGGTCGACAAGAAGGGCAATATCTACATTGCCGACGCGTTCAATAACCGGATCGTCAAGGAGACGGTCTCCGGCAACTCTTACACGCAGAGCGTAATTCCGACAACGGGCCTTTCATCCCCGGAGGGAGTGGCTGTGGACGCCGGAGGAAACATCTATATCGCGGACAGTTTCAATAACAGAATCGTGAAGGAGACTGTCAGCGGAGCCACGTATACGCAGAGCGTCATCATCCCTCCGGTTCTGCCGCTGGGACCGGCGGGCGTGAATGCGCCGGAGGAAATCTGGCTGGTCGGCAATACGCTTTATATAGCCGATACGCTCAACGGCCGCATCGCCGCGGCGACATATAACGGCACGACGAAGACTTATACGCTGAAGACTGTTGCCACAGGCAGCGTGAACTCACCGACCGGCGTGGCCGTCGACAGCTACGGCAATCTCTTTATCGCCGACACCAACAACAAGCGCGTGATCGAGGAGGCGCCCGGGAACGGCTCGAACTTTGGCGGGGTGCCCGTCGGCACAACTTCGCAGGCTGCCACGCTCACCTTTACCTTCGACAATGGCGGCAAGATCGGCGCACCAATCATTGCAACCTATGTCGGCGGGACCGGCGCATTCAGCAATGGTTCGGGTACTACCTGCACCAAGGGCAGCACTATCGCCACGGGCAAAACCTGCACCATCCGGGTCACCTTCAAGCCCTCCACACCCGGGTTCGCCTATGGAGAGGCCGAGCTCAACGATGCCTCGAACAACCTGCTCGCCTCGGGCGAATTGTCCGGGAGCGGCATAGGAACCAAGGTCTTTTATCCGAACAGTGCCATCGATCTCAAAATCGGCAGCAGCCTGAAGAACTCGGCGAGCGTGGCGGTCGATCTGAAGGAAAACGTCTATATCGCCGACACCGGCAACAACCAGGTGCTGAAGGAAACGCCCGCAGGGTCGACTTCGTATGCGCAAAGCACCGTGGTGAAAAGTCTGAAGGGTCCGAATTCGGTCGGCGTGGACACATTGGGCGACGTTTTCATCGTCGATGCAGGCAACAAGCGCGTGATCGAAGAGACGCCGGCCAGCGCAGGAACCTATACCCAAACCGTCGTCTATTCGGAGGCGGCCCATAGCACCGTGGAAATCGGGCCGCTCGCGGTGGACCTCGGTGGCAACGTGTGGGTCGTGTTACCCGGCGAAATACAGGAGTTTTCGCTGGTATCCGGAACCTGGACCAAGGGGAGCAAGATCGCGGTCGAAGTCCAGAACTCCCACGGTGCTCTGGTTCCCATTACGCCGATTTCGCTGGCCATCGACCTTCTCGGCAATTTCTATGTCGGCGAAGCCGACGATGCCTCGCTTGGCATTGAGCAGCGAGTGATGCGTTACACCCCCGACGGCGCCGGACGCTACTCCGAGCTTGTTGCGGAGCAAGGAACCTATCCCAAGGCCATCGCCATCGACCGGATCGGCAATCTCTTCCTCACGGACAATAGCAGCAGCATTCATGTCTTCGTTCCCTCAACCACCGAGCAGCATTCGGGGGGCGACTACGTTGGGACGAAGCTCGCGACCCAGAGCCAGCTCAGCAACCCGTCGGGCGTGGCGGTCGATGGCAACGAGGTGGTCTACATCGCCAACGCCGGCTCCAGCCAGGTGCTGCACGAATCCTGGAGCGCTGCGCCAGTCTTCGACTTTCCCAACACCGTGATCGATCAGACCAGTGGCGCGATTGTGCAAAGCGTCCTCAATGTCGGCAACGCGGCTATCGATTTTGGGGCGCCAACCACCGGCCAGAATCCGACCATCTCCGGCCCCTATGTACTCAACGCCGGCGCCACGACGGCCTGCCCGGTGCTCACCACCTCCAGCGATCCGGAATCAGTCGCTCCCGGCAGCGAGTGCACGGTGAGCCTCAGTTTCGCGCCCACGAATACTGGGAGCTTCTCCGGTTCGCTCACCTATCAGGCGAACGTCGGCGGCCGTTCCCAATTTGGCTTCAATCTGAATGGGAAAGGCATAGCTACGATTCCAAACATCACCTGGCCCGCGCCGGCATCCATCGCGTATGGAACTCCGCTCAGCGCTACGCAATTGAACGCCAGTGCCAGTTACAACGGCCAGGCCGTTCCCGGAACCTTCGTCTACAACCCCACCCTCGGCGCCGTGCTCAGCGCCGGAAACCACACGCTCAGCGTTCAGTTCACGCCATCGGTCGGCGGCTACTCCAGCGCAGCGGCCAGCGTGACCATCACCGTCACGAAGGTTCCGCTCATCATCGTTGCCGACAGCTTCAGCCGCCCCTATGGCTCGCCTAATCCGACGTTCACCGCATCGTACATCGGGCTCGTGAATGGAGACAGCCCTGCCTTGCTCTATGGATATCTCGCGTTCTCGACCGAGGCGACACAGCAGTTCCCGTGGGGATACTATCCGATCACGGTCACCAATCCGGTAGCCGCCGCGCAGACAAACTACGACGTCACCTATGTCGATGGCACGCTCGTAATCACGCAGGTGGCGCTCACTGTCACGGCCAATAACGTGACCGTGGCCAACAGCGGCAACATTCCAAATCCTTATCCGTGCACGATCACCGGCTTTGTGAACGGTGACACCGCGGCTGTGGTGAGCGGCGCGTGCGCCACCAACGCGCAGAACTACGCGAGTTCGCCTACCGGCACTTACACCGTAACGCCGACCGTGGGAACGCTCTCGGCGCTGAACTACACGTTCACCAACTTCTCGAGCGGCACGCTCACCCTAAGCGGTGTGCAGACCCTTGACCCGGTCGGCAACGGCTTCAGCAAGCCTGAGGGCGTGGCCGTCGATGCCAACGGCAACGTCTACGTGACCGACACCAGTTACGGTTACATCACCAAGGAAACTCCCACCGATGACGCTTTCTCCCCGAGCACGTTTGGCAGCACCGACTACAACCAGTTCGGCGTCGCCGTTGACAGCAGCGGAAACGTCTACGCTACTGCCTCGGGCGCCAATGAGTTGTGGGAGTTCAACTACGCCGACAACTCCTACTCCCAGGTCTCCATCGCCAACTCCGACGCCGGCATGAATATTCCCTGGGGAGTCGCCGTCGACAAGAATGGGAACGTCTTTGTGGCCAACAACGGCGCCAACAACGTGATTGAGATGACGCCCGTCAGCCCTGGCGCGAGGAGCGTGAAGACCATCGCGAACAATGCCAAGCAGGGCTTGAACCAGCCCGAAGGCGTTGCCGTCGACGGCAACGGCAACGTGTATATCGCCGATACCGCCAACAACCGCGTTGTGATCATGAACAACTCGGCCGGTACGTACACCATGAGCACCACGGTCTTCTCCGGATTGAGCGGTCCGGATGGCGTCGCCGTGGACAAGAACGGCAACGTGTACATATCCGACCAAGGAGACAGCACGATCTACGAAGAGGCGCTCTCCAACGGCAGTTATACGCAGAGCGCGGTGGTCTCGAGCGGCATTTCGGGACCCGGCGACGTAGCCGTCGACGGCAACGGCAACCTCTACATCACGGATACGTCAAACGGTCGCGTAGTGGAGGTACCGGCCTCGTCCTCAGCCTCCCAATCGAAAGCGAAGCACTTGGCCGCTCGCAAGATCAAGCCCTAGATTAGACCAGCCATAGCAACGTATTGCCCCATGATCTGCCGCAGGCTTTCGCCGCCGAGCGTGGCCTGCAGCATAGGTGCGTGGGCGATAACCCCGCTGTATACGTGATTCGTGTCGCTATAGGTTTCGTATTCCGAGGTCGAGAACATGCTTTCTTCGCCATTGACGCTTTCGTCGCCAGCTACATCCCGGCACGCCGCGCATCCCGCATCGATCCTAACGTCTCTCTGCGCTGCGAGTGATTCTCCGACATTCTTCTTTTGGGGGGATTAGGGCGAAGATTTGGATGGGTTCATAGCTGCCATCGACGAAAAGCGCTACTGAGTCATTCGAGATTGTCGCTTGCGGTGCGCGATAGCGCGGATTCTGTCCCGGAAATGCAATCGTTCATGTCGGTAACCATGACGCGAGACCGTATCGCGACGCGGCGCGCATCCGGCGGGCACCCGATCTACACGGAATATCCGGGCGTGGACCACGAGTGCTGGCGATGGGCTTTCACCAAGCCGGAAGTGGTGAAGTGGACACTTGCACAGCGGCGATGAAAATCCACGTGAACGATCTCATCATTGATCTCGTGTCGTTCTGTGCGGCGATGACCGGCAGCGACCTGGACAATGTGGGGGGCTGGTCATGGACTGAACCCTCAAAATGGAACAGTTTTCTTTGCGACACTTAGCAGGGAAAGGACCTGCAAGCGGCAAGGAAGCGAGTTGGCAAATACCCATTGGCTTTTCGACAGATGGCGATGGAGCGGATGAAAGACTGTGCCAGCGTTTCGGCGTTGGCGGACGAGTTAGGCATCCATCGCACCGTGCTCTATCACTGGCAGCGGCAGCTAAAGGCCGCGGCTGGGGATTCCAGCGCCAGAGGGACCACATCTCCAATCCGGGAACTTCGACAGCAGGTGAGGGAGCTGAAGCGCTCGCTGGCGGATAGTCCGAGCGGATTCTCTGGCTTTCATCGCCTTGTCGGACGAGGCGCGGAAAGTCCAGCTAGACTACGGCATCTGCACGTTCAACGCCGCTGGTGCACCTCTTAATTTCATGCACACTTCGATCGAGCGGGTTCTAGAGCCCATCGAGTACGAACGGGCTCTCGTACGTGGATTCGCGAATCTGGTTGAGTTCCCAAAATCGGGCAGCCCGGCCCTCGCCCGCTTCGTTGTGCGTGATCGCGCAACCGGGAACCTGGGATCAATCGATGTGACCGCGGCTCCCGATGTAGGCACCGATTTGAGCTATGCCAGCTGGCTTGCGGATACGCGTGACCGGCGGTCGCTCCTTCCCCAGGACACCGGATCATTTGGATCCGTGGTGCCTTTGCCTGGTTCCATGTGCGGCGACGTTTATGAATTGTCCGCCGAGACGACGAAGTTGCCAGAGTATTGGAACATGGTTCCGTGACTCTTGTGTTACGCGTGAAACGGCCCGGGGAAGAGTACAAGATATTTGACCTGCGTGATTTCAGCCCGCCCGCCGAGATGAGCAGGGAGTGAGTAAGCAGAGCCGTCCGCTGCGATTCGCACTGCTACAAACGGCATTGCGCCATGGTCAGCGGCGTCCCGGATGAGCGCAGCCATCGGTTCACCAACCCCTGGCAAAACCTGTCACCCCGAACGATCCGAGAGTCGAACCACTCTTAGATAAAGTCAGGGCGCGGACCACTAGACGGGAGGCGATTTGGAGATTTAATTTACCAGCAGGTCACGCGAAGGACGTGAGGCGGTCCCGACTTTGTGTCGATGATCTGAGTCTCGATTACAGCCTCGAAATTCTTCTTGCTGCGGCACGATGGTTCGGTCTCTAGACTTGTCGATAAGCGGCCCGAAGTAACCAATTCGCTGGCGGCTAGGGTGCCGTCATTGCCGAGCCCAGCTTCAATAAGAACAGGAACACCAGTCGTTGGGTCGTCCGTTCTGGAGATCACGGCATAGTCACTTTTCCAGGCATTGAAAGGTATCGCCAAATCCGTTGTCCAGCGTGAAGCAGGCTGCTCGGAATCAACGATCGAAGCGATCGGCTGCTTCCCAGCCCCCGATCCGGGCGGGTTTGCGACTTCGATCCTGTAACGCAATCGTTGCGTTAATCGAATGGTCCATTTGTTGTCAATCGCTCCAATGAGGATAATTGGCTGCCGGCGAAGATCGGCCAGGGAGACTTGCTCTGCCCCGACGACTCGGAACGCGATGTCCTTCTTTCCTAGCACAGCGGCCATGGAGGAGAGAACCGACGCGTCATCGAGGGCGATAATCTGCTTGCGAAGTACCATGTCAACGAATGTCTGTCCTCCGGACGGTGCCGAACCCGGGACGGGAAGTTCGTGGGTATCGATGCACACTAGGACAGGATTCGTCGCATGGATAAAGGAGCCCCACAGATCGGGGACATCGCCCGCCGACCACTTTCTTAGCAGCCCAAAACCAACTGTACCAGCGAGGATGAGAAGGACTACGATCAGCAGAATGAGCAGTCGACCTCGCGAGTTCCCAGTGAACCTTGCAGCTTCGGGCGCCGCCGGCTTCAAACCGGGCACTTCCGGATACTCGGGTGAAATTAGAGCCTCTTGCGCATTCGAAATCTCAGAGGGCTTCGCATTTTCGTAGACCGATTCTTGAACGCTGCCCTCTGCCGATTTCTTTCCGGGTCGCGGTGGATGGAATCGAAATTCCGGTACATAGGAGCCCCGAGGAAGCTCGATCTGAACCGGGTGGGCGTCAACCGATTCACGATAATATTGGCTGAGACGCTTGCGAATGTCATTCGCGGTGACGCGCACGATCGAGTCGTCGCCCGTGTCGTAGTCGTTTGTCCGCTCGAAGACGCTGATCCCGATCGTGCGCTCTTTTAGTTCGCCGGCATTTCCGGAAAGAGTCTGAAGCACTATATAGCTTAGAAAACGTTTGCAACGATTGCTCTGGCTAAAGATCGGAGCCTTCAACATTCCATCGAGTTCTGCCCGGACGGCGGCCTGAACGTCGGGGCTGAACAGGGTGCGCTCTGCTGCGCTTCCCTCCAGTGTGGTCGCGCCGGGTCGCATTTCACCTCCGATTGCGTTTCCGCTGGCCGACCAAGGAATCATATCAGATTTCGATCGGGATGGCTTGATGATGGCGTTAACCCCATCCACGTTTTGTATGAAAATAGAGATGCTTATATCGTGTTTGGTCTTAACGTCAACCCGCAACCGTTGCGAACCTTGTGGAACGTCGGATCGCCTCTGTAGGGTGACGACGTCCTCCAATGTGAGCGAGCTTCGTTTCATTGGAAATCCCCAGTTCAACCCCATGGCGCTGCGGACTATTTCCCCCTTCTCGTCGCAATCTGCGGAGGAACGAGTGCAGTTGAAAGTCAACGCAAAAGCCGCCAAGACCTTTCGGGTTCATTAGGGGGAACTCTCCCTGGAGAGTCTCTAATTTGGGGCAGCGAGACCTTTTGAACTTGTAAGCGTCCGGAACGGGATTCGGGGACGAAGCGCGAACCTCGAAGTGAGATAACGAACAAGACATGCACCAGGTAGAAATCTGTGAGGTCGGGAAGAGGCAGGAGAATATGGGGCAATTCGATCATTGCAGCTCGAGGCTGACGCGCCGGAGATTCCTTTCCCAAAGCTCGCTGGCCCTTGCCTCGCTCCCGGTCTTGCGCAGTCACATTGCGTTTGCGGATTCTGGCAAAGAGGGCTTTATCGAAGTCGAGACAACCTACGGACGCGTTCGGGGGTTGAAGTCGGAGGGACTCGCGACCTTTAAGGGAATTCCCTACGGCGGCCCGGTCTCAGGCCCAAATCGCTTCAAGGCTGCTCCGCCTCTGCAGGCATGGACAGGTGTCCGTGACACGCTCAAGTCGGGTCCGCCATCGCTGCAGCCCATCATGCGACCGTCTTTCGGGACTAGTGAAGGGATGCCCGCCGAGGATTGCCTGTTTCTCAACCTGTGGACTCCGGCTGCAGACGGTCGCAAACGCCCCGTCATGTTCTACTGCCATGGCGGTGGGTTCACGATCGGCTCCGGGGGAGCTCCGTACCAGGACGCAAGTAATCTGGCCCGGATATGGGACGTCGTCGTCGTAGCTACGAACCATCGTCTAGGTTTGATGGGTTTTCTCTACCTCGGAGATCTCGGGGGCGAAGAATACGCCACTTCCGGCAATCAAGGGCTCCTCGATATCCGCGACGGACTCAAATGGGTTCACGAGAACATAGCGGCGTTCGGCGGGGACCCAAACAATGTAATGATCTTCGGCGAAAGCGGCGGAGGCGCCAAGACCTCCTGCCTTTACGCCATGCCGACGGCTGCGCCGTTCTTCAACAAGGCCTCAATCGAAAGCGGCCCCGGCATTCGCATGATGCCTCGTGACACTGCTTCCGAAACGACCATGATGGTCCTAAAGCAGCTTGGCCTGGAGAAGAGCGAGTGGCGCAAGTTGCTCGAGGTTCCTGGGGACAAGCTGTTAGCCGTGCAGGTGGAACTGGGCAAACAGCCCGGCGGCCCTTTGACAATGAGCGGTGGGCGCAGGGGAATCGGCGGTGGCGGCAGACCTGGGGGGTTCGGGCCGGTTGTAGACGGCGCCGTATTGCCGCACCATCCCTTTGATCCCGAGGCTCCGGCAATCTCGAAAGATAAACCACTTATCGTCGGCTACAACCGGGACGAAACCATCTTCTTCTTCATGGAATCCCATAACACTGATGTTTTCAACCTGACCGAGGCATCGCTGAAAGATCGGCTTCAGAAGGAGTTCGAGGAACATGCCGACGAGGTCTTCACCACGTACCGCAAGAGCCGTCCTGAAGCCTCGCCCACTGATCTCTACATCGCCATCAGCACGGCGCGCATGATTGGCTTTGGCTCGATCACGATCGCCGAACGGAAATTTGCTCAGCATGGCGCGCCCGTCTACGCCTACATATTCACGCACGAATCGAATCGGATGGTTCCCGGAACGCAGCACAGAGTGGGCGCAGCGCACGCGATGGAAATCGCTTACAAGTTCGACCTTATACGACCTGCCGGCGACGCTTCGGGCGGAGATTCGCAAACGGCGACTCACACGATGATGGACAGCGACTCCGACAGCGTGAAGACCGCGGAAAATATGAGCCAGATGTGGAGCGCCTTCGCGAGAACTGGCACGCCCGGTGCGAAGGGGCAACCGGATTGGCCAGCCTATGACACAACGAGTCGCGCAACCATGCTGATCAATTCCGAATGCAAAGTGGTCGATGATCCATTCGGTCTGGAGAGAAGCCTCTGGGAACGAATGGAGCCTTGAGCGAGCAATGTAGATTCGTCGGCCGATGTAGATGTGACAGAGAGGCAAGCGCCATGCTGAAAGTGACCAAAAAACATTTATATGTCGTGCCCGTTCTTCTGAGTGCCTTGGATATCCTGGAGTTTTTGTCCAGAATCGAAGCTCCACTCAAAATGAACGAGATCTCAAGCGCAACAGGGGTCTCGCTCACAACCACGTACAGAATTCTTCAAACTTTGGTCCATAGGGGATATCTCGAGCAGAACATCGGAGGAAGGTACAGCGTGGCGAGCTTTTCCGATTTGAAGACGGCTTTCCGGAGGCATTCAAACGTTCCCCAAGAGCAGGTTCCTGCCGCGTAAACAGAACCGGGGGATCGGCTAGAAGGCGAGGTTTTACCGAGCAAACTTCGAAATTCCTACAAAACGCATTGGTGGAGGTCTCGATTAAAGCCAACCCGTACCGCTCGCGTCTGAATGACCGTTAGCTGGCGGAGTTGAATCCGCAGACCCAGCCGGACCTTATCTGCGTCGACAAAACCTTCGCGAGCAGCATGCCTTTCGTGAGGTCTTTGATCCGCGCCACTCCATTATCTCCGCGCTCCGTCACGATGTCAGTTGCACCGAACTCGCGGGCGAGTTGCTGACGCTTCTCATGGCGGCTCATAGCGATGATGCGTTCGGCTCCCATCAGCTTTGCTGAAAGAACACCAAGGAGGCCAACGGCGCCGTCACCGACCACGGCCACAGTCGAACCCGGTTTAACGTTTGCGGCGTCGGCGGCGAACCAGCCGGTGCCAAGAACATCGGAGATGGTAAGAAGGCTCGGAAGTAGATCGTCCGATGGATGCTCCGGTGTCGGCACGAGGGTACCGTCGGCCCAGGGGACTCGCACGTAAGGCGCCTGCGCAGTGCCCATGAATTCGAGATTCTGGCATCCGGACTGATATCCCGCTTCGCAGTTCGGACACGTGTTGTCAGAGATACAGAACGATCCGATCACGAATTGTCCAGGCTTTACCGTCTTGACCGCGCTGCCAACCTCCTCGACGAATCCGCAGTATTCGTGCCCCATCGGCGTAGGCTGCGCAACCTTTTGAATGCCGCGATACGGCCACAGGTCGGAACCGCAGACACATGTGACTGCGATGCGGAGGATGGCATCGGCCGGCTTCTGGATCCGGGGAGCTTCGCGATCTTCAAAGCGCACGTCGCGCGGGCCATATAGAACTGTTCCTCGCATTTTGAAATCTCCTTCTTACTCATTTCGAACGTTTTTCGAAGATCTCTTTGACCACCGGCAAAGCTGAAAACACGCTGGGCCAGCCCGCATAAAACGCGCATGAGCGCGGCGGATCGTCTGCGCTCCAGCCTCGGAGAGGCCGAAGTGTTTCACCTTGCCCTGAGTGATCAGTTCCTTCACCGCGCCCGCCACGTCTTCGATCGGCACCTCAGGATCGACGCGGTGCTGATAGAAGAGATCGATTGTTTCCACGCGTAGCCGCTTCAGCGATGCTTCGGCCACCTCCTTGATGTGTTCCGGGTGGCTATTTAATGCGTTCCACCGGTTGGTGTCGCCCGGATTCGGCGCCCATCCGAACTTGGTCGCGATCACAACTTGTCCGCGGAACGGCGCGAGCGCTTCTCCGAGAAGAGCCTCATTTTCGAGTGGGCCATAAGCCTCGGCGGTGTCGAAGAAGGTGATGCCGCGTTCGACAGCCGCATGCAGCAGCGCAATCATTTCCTGCTTCTCCTTCGGCGGCCCGTACGACCAGCTCATGCCCATGCATCCCAGTCCCAGAGCCGAAACCTCCAGCCCGTTCTTGCCCAATACGCGCTTCTGCATCGATTGACTCCTTGCTTCGCTCATCTCGATTCCGAGGTCTTTAGTAGCGTTCCCACACCACGCGCCAATGCTCATCGGCCCGCGCCGATTGCACGACCAGCCGATTGCCCGATATCTCGAAGGCGCGCAACAGGTCCTTGCCGATCAGGCCGCGGACCAGCGCGCCCTCGACGTGAAAAGTGAAAGTGTGCGTCCGCTCGTCCACGGTGTAGCTTCCGTACGAAGCCTCGTATCCGCCTTGCGAGTACTGCTCAGGTCCAGCCTGCTTCTGTTGCTTGGCCTCGCGATCCATCACCTGGACTGACAAATGCCCGTCTGGCGTGAAGACAAACATCCCAGAACTGTCGATCCGGTTGAGTTTTCCGTCCGGACCAGGCTGATCGACTTCGACCAGCTTCCAGGCGCCGACCAACTGATCGCGGCTGTTCTTCCCCGTTTGCGCCTGGCCGTTAAGTGCGCCAGAGCCGAAAAGCAGAAGCGCCGCGCCGAAAACGAGTGACGACTTCACCTCGGGTTCCTTTCTGGAGTGCAGATGGTGAACGTGCGGTGTAGCCACCATCCACAACAAGTGCGTGGTCAATTACGTCCGATCGGAGCTTTCCGTCTTTCCAATTCTCTGCGCGATCCTAAAAAAACGTTGTCCACGTCGCTAGAAATTTCAGCGCGCTTGGAACACGTGGAGTGATTGCAGGGCCATTGACATAGCTAAGTCCGAGATTCAAGTAGTTGCCTCGGACAACATGCATCGAGTAGCTGCCGGTAAGGGTCGTTCCTGCGCGCCACACCGTCTTGCCCTCGCCGACAAGCTTGTCGGTGTACTGGCTGCTATAGCCTGTCCGCGAAGCGACTACCGATATAAGGTCTGCGGGGCGGCGTTGAAACGGCGCTTCTTTGTAGAGCCTGGCTTCGTAGTAGCGGGCATACGGATCTAACGATTCCGGCGATGTCATCCACGAGCCACCGGCGTACAAACCCTGGTTTGGATGTTCCTGGTTCGATCTGTGCAACTGATAATCCATCAGAACGTATCCGCAGTAGTTTCCGGATTCGCTATTGCCGGTGAGCACATTGCTATAGGCAGTGGTGTTGTACATGTAACCTCCGCGAAGCCACGCTTCATGGGTGCCGCGGCTCGCCTCGCGCAGATAGCCTCCTTCATTGATGAGGAGCAGCTTGTCCCCGTGCGGAAGGAAGCGGAAGCCCGCGTTGTTGCGTGCAACTTCGGTTGGCCCACCTTGCGGATCAATGCTCCGCTGTGCCCCAGCTTTCCAATAAGTGCGGTTCGGTCCTCGAAGCCGCACGGTAGCCCCTGGCGACGTCAGCGGAAAGTATGACATCCCGGCCTCGTACGGCAGCACCGCATACACGCCCTGCCCTCCGGCGGCCGTCGAGCCTCCGACAAACAGTCCGATGAAATCAAGATTCATCGATACATAGCCCGCCTTCATCTCCACCCGGTCTTCGCCAAAGGCCTTGTAGAGGTAAAGATCCCAAAGCTGGAAGGCCTTCGGTCCTGCGGGGTCCCAGCTCACCCAGTTCCACACGCCGCCGAAATAAAGCTGAGCGTTCCGCAGATGAAGTTGGCGAAGGTCCGCGGTGAGAATGGGCTGCAACATGGCGCCCGCAAATGCCCGCTGACCCACATACACCTGTTCGTCCGCTGCTACCGGAGCGTCCAGCATGTTCTGCGTGTACTGTCCCTGCGCAATCACCCGCAAGGCCATCCCTTCCCGTAGCATGGTCTGCCGAAACTCTGAGTCCACATCGATCGCGCTGTCGGCAAATGGTGGCATTGACGTGTCGCCTCCGGGATAATTCAATGCCTCAATCGAGTTCGTGGACGGCGGCGGTGCCTCGGGGACATTGGGCGTGTCCTTTGTCGCTTGTGCCCTCGCGCTTACGGCTGCCAAGACCACAATGAAGCTGGCTAACCGCATCGAGATCGTTCGAACGTTCTTGCTGTTCATTCTTTCGCCTCGTTCAAGAGCGCCACTGAGAATTACTCCTAACATCCTCCGGTTGCATCCGGCCGCGAAGACTACACATCAGTCGTGGACAGAATTTGTGCAACGGTTCTGTTTCGAATATCAATCTCCGGATTCGCACAGAGAAACCGCAGGCCGATAGGAGAGTTCGAGGGATACGGAAGAAGATCCGTTTTCGAAGGCTACGTCCGGCCTGATGCGATGTCCATTCCAGACCGTCCATGAGGCGAGAACGAGAAGCAAGGTGCCTCCCAGTAGCGTCGACGCGGCCGAAATGTGATCGAAAAGCAATCCGCCGAATGCTCCGCCCAACATGATCGCCAATTGGATGGCGCCCACCAATAGTCCTCCCCCGCTTTCCGGCTCGTCGCTGATGCCCTTTGTCAGCTAAGTCGACCAACTGACCGGATTCGCAGGGTTCACCATCCCCCACACGAACATGACAATCCCAACGAGCCAGATGTGAAACCTTGCCGCGAGCAGTGTGATCGTGATGGCACCCAGCAAAGTCGGAAGCCCAATCAAGAGCCGGCAAAGATGCCGACCCAGAAGCGAGCTTGCGCCATATGTGCCGATAAAGCCAGCCGCCCCCAGGCCGAGCAATAGCAGAGAGAGCTGAGGCACCGTCACATGCGTGTAGGTTTCAAGGAACGGGCGCAGATACGTGAAAGTTGCAAAGGCGCCGGCAAAGGTGAACATTACCCCGAGCATGGCAAAAGCGACGTTTCGCCGTTTAAGGAGCACAAACAGCTTGTTGACCGGATTCGCTGCCTGGGGCGGCATTTTTGGCAAGCTGAACCACTGCCACAGAAAATTCGCTACACCGATCGGCGCCAGCGCCCAGAACACACCTCGCCATCCGATGATCCCACCGAGGAAGCTGCCTATGGGAGCCGCGAATGCTGTTGCCACTGCGTTACCCATGTAGACGATTCCTAGCGCTTTCGGCACTGATTCTCCGGGGACCAGACGCATGACTGTTGCGGTACCAAGCGACCAGAACCCGCCGATCACGATCCCGAGATCGGCGCTTCGGCAATCAGGATGAGCGACACCAGCATGATCAACGTCAAGCCCATCAGCACATGACGGCGGTCGAAGCGGCCCGCGACTGTTGCGATCAGCACGCTCGTTACAACGGCAAATAGGCCGGAGATCGAAATCGCCTGGCCGGCGAGGCCCTCGGTTGCATGTAGATCATGCGCAATCGGCGTTAGCAAACTGACCGGCATGAACTCGGAGGCAATCAGCAAAGCCACGCAGAGGGCCATTGAACCGACGGAGCTCCAAACCTGCGTGTTGGGGATTTCAGATTGAGATGCTTTAGTCACTAGCGTTTCAGTGGTCCAACTTCGAGGAAGTGCGGAACCGATCTCCGCATATTTGGGATCGTCGGAAGGCTTTCCCTAATGCTTTCCCGATCCTGCCGATCTTTTGCCTAATCCTGTTTTGGGGTTCGGAATTCAACACTGAACAAGAATTTAGCTGTACGCTGAACACGAATGAGGAGAATTCTGTGGCAAGTCAATCGCTGAAAGGCGCGATCACAAAGCCGACGCTCAGTGAGATCCGTTCTCAACTCATCCCCAGAATTGCTGCTCTTGTGCCGCCTTCGTGTGAAATCGCAACTGCGTCCGCCTCCGCTCGAAGCCGGATCGCTCTGGTACAGCCGCTCCGTTCTGCGTCGGCTTGCCGGGCTGGATGTGAACCAGGTCGATCTTGCACTCGATGGCCCAGGCCAGGAAATGCCGCGAGGTCAGCTCCGGGCCGTTATCACGGCGAATCGACTGCGGCTTACCATACTGGGCGATCGCGCGCTGGAGCACGCGCGTGACACGCCGGCTGGGAAAGCTGCTGGCTACCTCCAGAACCAGGCACTGCCGGGTGAAGCTGTCGATCACGGCTAACACACGAAACCGCTGCCCGGCGGCTGTCACCTCGCTGGCGAAATCTAGAGCCCACTCCTGGTTGGGCGCAGTCAGCGCCAGCCGCGGCTGCAAGGTGCGCCGCAGATGCTTGCGCCGCGTGCGCTTCACGCTCAGGCCCAGTTCGCGATACACGCGCTGCACCTTCTTGTGGTTCACGTTCATTTCCTTGTGCAGATACAAATGCAGGCGCCGATAGCCAAAGCGCGGATGCTCGCGCGCCAGTTCCCGCAGCCGTTCCTGAACCAAGCTGTCGTCTCTCCGGCTTCGATACCGGCCACTCGATCTCGGCACCGCCAGCAGCTCGCAGACGTGGCGCTCGCTGGAGGAGAACTCCTCCAGCAAGCGCCGCACTTCCGATCGTCGTTCTACGAGCGCAGGGAGTTTTTTCGGATCACCGACTGCAACATGTCCTTGTCGAGGCTTAACTCGGCCACCAGCTTCTTCAGCCGCGCGTTCTCATCGCGCAGTTGCTTGACCTCTTCGGCCTCGCTTACTTCCATGCCGCCGTACTTGGCCTTCCACGCGTAGATGGTGTGCTTGCTCACGCCCTGTTCCCGCGCCACATCCCCCGTCGTGCGCCCCGCCTCCACCTGCTTCAGCGCCGTGATGATCTGCGCCTCCGTGTGCCTGCTTCGGCTCATTTCCGTTCCCCTTTCCTTCGTCCAAATCGTATTCCGAATTGGACCGATTCTGGGGGTCAGGTCAGCGAGGCACAGCATGTTGTTGGGCGTACTTCTAATCAGCCGAGGCAAAACATTCCACGGGCAACCCTTACTGAAGCAATTGCTGGGCGACCAGACGAACGACTACGCGCTGATCGTTGACATATTTCTCAAGCTCGTCGCGATAAGACATGCTGCCTTCAAGTTTCCAAAGAGCTGAGCAACAATGGAGAAGATCGATGACTTCACCTACTTCAGCACTTGCTCCGCTTCCCGCGACCTGCTTCCGAAGCGTTATGAAATGCTCAAATATTGCTGGAGCGGACGCAGGGAGGTTGATTGTTGCCAAGGCTTGTATGAAGTTAGCCTTCGGCTCCTCACTCTCGCTGCAAAGCCGATCGCACAAGAACTGAAATGCCTTATTGGGATCAATTTGCGCAGCGACCTGCGAGGCAATGCATACGTCGATTCGGCCATCTCCGTTCTCCATGAGGAACGAGAGCACGTGTCGGTCTTCATCTGAGAGACTAAGCTTGTGGCGGTACGCCTTTGCGAATTCGAGTCTTTCATCGGGCGACCATATCTGCCACCTGGCGACGATATCCTCATACTTAACTGTGAAAGCCTTATCCAAGAACTTCGATTCATATACGGAAGTACCTGACTCCGTGCAATATGTGCGGGACCATTCGTTCTCGGATACGGCTTCTCCTGTGGTCAGCTCTTCAACTGACTCAGGGTCAATCCGATATCTGGATAATACTTCATTGAAGTTCCTCAAGTCGCTCATCTTTGCTCCCAAAGCTCGTTCTAAACTACCATTCTCCCCAATTCCGGTATTCCGTCGGATCGCATGCTTTCCCTTGTAAACGAGGCTTAAGTCAGGGTCCCACTCCTCACCCCGATACAGCATGTTGTTTGGCGTGGTTCCCTCGACGGTCCAGTGGTTTCCGTAAGCATCATATCCGTAGGTGTCCGCGACCGCGCCTGACGCGTTCGTCAACTGCCGCACCGAGCCGCCGCCATCGTAGCCATAGAAGCTCGGCGTCCAGGCGCTGCTGATCTCCTGGTTCTGGCTGATGCGCTGCAACCCGTAGGTGTACTGCCGCGTCACCACGCCGCCGGTGAGCTCGTCCACCACCTGCGGGTATCCGGTGGGGTTTAAATCGTCAACAAGGTAGTACGTCGTCATCCCGCTGACGGTCTTCGATACGCGATTTCCGTCGGCGGGTGGCCCAGATCTCGGGGCTCTATCCGGGCCACGAACTGAGGGTGCCCCATGTCTCCTTAGAGACATGGGAGAGCACGGAAGCGAGCGGGGACGACGTCTTAGTCCTTACGACAGCATGGACCGTTTGACGGCCAGGGCGACGCCGGCGAGATCAGCTTGTTGAGGTTGGCGGCGAATGTTCGCAGGCCTCAGAGCATCGGCAGCTCGCCATTCAAGTGAATCGTCGATCCGGTCGTGTAACTTCCATCTCGAGCCAGGAAGACGACCGCATTGGCGACCTCTTCCGGCTCTGCCAGCTGGGAGAGCGGTATTTTCGCACAAATCTTCTCCGGCACCTCCTGCGGCATCGCCCCTACCACTTCCATAGCGGTAAATCCCGGAACAATTGAATTCGCGGTAATGTTATCCCGCGCATGCTCAAGCGCAATGCATTTGGTAAAAGCGATAATGCCGGCTCTGCTGGCGGCGTATATGGCCTGACCGTATGCGCCGGTCCCGCCGACGGTCGAAGCAATGTTGATGATCCGCCCGTATTTCTGCTTGAGCATGGCCGGCAGTGCGGCCGTGGTGCAGTAGTAGGTCCCTTTCAGATTTACTGAGATTGCCGACTCGCCTTTCTCATCGATCATCTTCCACAAAGTATGATCGCGCGTAATGCCGGCGATGTTGACCAGGATGTCGAGCCTCTTGAACTCGTCGAGTGTTGAGCCAACAATCCGGTGTGCATCCTCCTTGCAGGCCACATCGCCCTGCAAGAGCGAGCACTCGCCACCCATGGCGCGGATACCTGCTGCGACCTCTTTCGCATTCGCCAGATCGCTGTTGTAGTTGACGGCGACTGTTGCCCCGTTGCGGGCCAGTTCCAGGGCAATCGCCCTGCCGATACCGCGCGACGCGCACGTCACAAGGGCGACTTTGGCTGTGAGTGAATTGGTTTCCACTTCGCTGATGCTGATTGCACTGCTCGCTGCCGCCATAGACTCGCTCCTTTCATGCTATGGTTCGCATCTCCTTCGCCCTTTCACTCCGGCTAAATCCTTTGCAGTTGCTCCTCCAACTCGAGCAAGTGCTGTGCGGCCTCCACGGAACTTTCATAAATGTGTGGGGCGACATCGTGCTCGGCCAAGGCATCTCCAAGTTTCATGCGCGCAAAGCCACTGGTGGTGTAGCGGGTCACCTCCGAGTAGCAGCCGTCCATGAGCTTTTTCACCATGTCGATGTATGGCCCCAGTAGCTCGGGAGAGATCGAGAAGTTGTCGTAGTTGACGATGGTGTAGACCTTTCCAGGCGCCTGCTTCAGGAACTCGCGAACCGCCAGGTCGATGTATTCGATCTGCTCGATGCTGCGCACCGTGTAGCCTTCGAAGTTGACGAAGAAAAGATTCTGTTTCCGGTCGTAGCTGAGGCGCTTCTCCAGCGGCAGTTCCAGCAGTTCGCTGCGCAGCCCCATGGGCTGGGGCAGGAACAGGCGCGCATCCATCAGCCTGGGATGGTTCACGATGGGTTTGAAATCCATGTGCGACAGGATGTCTTTTTCGAGATCGATTCCAGGGGCCACCTCCATCACTTCCAGGCCCTCCGGCGTGAGGCGTAAGACACAGCGTTCGGTGACATAGAGCACCGGCTGGCCGCGCAAACTGGCGTATTTGCCGCTGTAGGTTCGATGTTCAACTTCGTTAACGAATTTATGCGTGCGGCCTTCCCTGAGGATCTGCAACCTGCCCTCGGCGAATCCGACATCCAGATCGCCCGCCGTGAAGGTCCCGCAGAAGACCAGGCTCTTGGCACTCTGACTGATATTGATGAATCCTCCGGCGCCCGCCAAGCGGCTGCCGAATTTGCTCACATTGAGGTTGCCTTCCCGGTCCGCCTGCGCAAGGCCGAGGAAGGCCAGATCGAGTCCACCGCCGTCGTAAAAGTCGAACTGGTAAGGCTGATCGACGATGGCCTGGGCATTGACCGCCGCGCCAAAGTCGAGGCCTCCGGCCGGCATGCCGCCGATCACTCCCGGCTCGGCCGTGAGAGTAATCAAATCGATGATCTTCTCCTCATTGGCCACGTTGGCGATGCCCTCGGGCATGCCGATTCCCAGGTTGACGACGTGGTTCGGTTTGAGCTCCTGCGCGGAACGACGCGCGATGATTTTGCGCGCCGATAATTCCATGGGCGGGATGGCGCCCATCTGCACATGGACCTCAGCGCTAAAACCTGGGTTATATACGGTGGCGAAGGTCTGCCAATGGTAATCCGGCTTTTCGGCGACCACCACGCAATCGACGAGGATTCCGGGAATCTTCACCTGGCGTGGATGGAGGGTGCCGCTTTCGGCCACGCGCTCGACCTGGACGATGACGATACCTCCGGAGTTGTGTGCGGCCATGGCGATCGAGAGCATCTCGATGGTGAGCGCCTCGCGCTCCATGGTGACATTGCCTTCGGGATCGGCGGTGGTGCCTCGAATGAGGCCGACGTTGACGGGGAAGGTTTTGTAGGACAGGTACTCCCGTCCGTCGATGGTTACCAACTCGACCAGCTCTTCCGTGGTGCGGTCGTTGAGCTTGCCGCCTCCGTAACGTGGATCGACGTAGGTTCCCATGCCGACCGTGCTGATGTGTCTGGGACGATGGGCAGCGATATCGCGAAACAGATGGGAGATCACGCCCTGAGGCAGGTTATAGGCCTCGATTTGTCCGCTGACCGCCAACGCGCCCAGCTTGGGCACCAGGCCCCAATGGCCGCCCACAACGCGCTTCACCAGACCCGGATGGCCAAAGTGATTCAATCCCCGCTCTTTTCCATCTCCCTGGCCGGCCGCATAGACAACCGTCAGGTCGCGAGGCCGTGCGCCGGCTGGACCGCCTTCCTCCTCAGACGTCACGAACTGTTGCTCGATGGCGACAGCAATCCCTTCGGGAAAACCGACGCCCACAAAACCCCCGGTGGCTATGGTATCGCCGTTGCGAATCAAGCGCACGGCCTCGGCCGCGGTGACAACCTTGTTCCGCTGCGGCAAGCGCGCGGTGGCAAACCGAAGGATAGGGTGAGTCATGCTGACCGGATTTGTGGGCATCGGAGCTTCCCTCACTAATGCAGCGGACCGCCTGGCATCGGCCCGGAGAAACATCGTCTCAGCGCGCGGTCCATCCCAGGTCAATGTCAATGGCCGAGCCGGTGATGCCCGCGGCATCGTCCGTGCACAGGTACTTGACCAGCGACGCGACCTCGCAGGGATCCAGCAGC
>Ga0335078_10002186_pt1 | contig 29649 bp, 29 predicted proteins | sample Lox_Sample_32_FD_206711 | JGI IMG/M metagenome (GOLD analysis project Ga0335078, IMG submission 206711) | Soil microbial communities from Loxahatchee National Wildlife Refuge, Florida, United States - Lox_Sample_3.2 | ecosystem: Environmental > Terrestrial > Soil > Wetlands | place: USA...
CGCGCCCCTGCCCGGGCCGGGCAGCACCGACATGCGCACCGGGACCTACACCGCTCGCCAGGAAATCGACGGCGCGTTCGAGACCGCGCGCCTGCGCCTCAGCACCGAGGGCGCCGCGCGGCTGCCAGACCCGGCCGCGGCCTACGGCGACCTCACGCAGGCAGCGCGGGCACCGCTGAGCCTGGATCTGACCTGGACCACGGCTGGCGGTGTCTACCCGTACAAGGACCTGCCGCGCTACGAGATCCCGTGCCAGGTCACGGGCAGCGTCATCGTCGACAGGCTGGAGGCCAGCATCGACGGGAGCGGCGAGCGGGATCACAGCTGGGGGGAGCGGGACTGGTGGCAGATCTCCTGGCTGTGGACGTCAGGCCGGCTCGGCGACGGGACGAGCTTCCACGGCATGCAGGCCAACATCGGGTTCGCGATTCCCTGGCCCTCGTTCGCCGTCACCCCGGCAGGCGAGCTCGGGCACGTCGGCGGGTTCTGCGCGGAGACCAGGTTCGGTGCCGACGACTTCCCGGCGAGCTCCAGGCTCATCCTCGCCGGCGCGCCGATGACCGCCGAGCCGGTCGCGTTCGCGCCGGTCGGGCTGACCTCACCCGAGGGTACGGTGTCGCGCTTCGCGCGCGCGATGTGCCGGTTCACCGCGGACGACGGCCGGGTCGGCTACGGCTGGACCGAGTGGAACCAGCCGCCAGGATGGCGCGACCACGGCTGGAGCTACCTCGGCGAGGACGGCGACCAGTAATGCTCAAGGCGGTCTCCGGCGGCGCGGGCCTGACGGCGAGTTTCCTCACCGACGCCCTCGCCGCGTACCTGGACGGCGGGACGGTAACCGCCGTGCAGGCCGAGCCCATCGGCACCGGGCAGGTGTCGGACAGCTTCCGGCTCCGGCTGAGCTACGACAGTCAGGCGGAACTGCCGCCGACGATGGTCGCGAAGGTACCTGCCGCGGCCGAGGCGAGCCGCGGCGCCGCCCGCTCCTTCCGGACGTACGAGATCGAGGCCAGCTTCTACGGCGAGGTCGCGGCCGACCTGCCCGTCTCGCTGCCCGCCTGCTACTTCGCCGCGTACGACGCCGGGCCCGACGAGTACGTCGTGCTGCTCGAGGACCTGCATCCCGCGCAGCCCGGCGACCAGCTCACCGGGATCACGGCCGACGAGGCGGCGGCCGCGATCGAGGAACTCGCCGCCCTGCACGCGGCCGGCTGGGAGAGCGCGCGGCTCGCGGCCCTGCCCTGGCTGAACCGCAGCACTCCGGATGCGGCGACGTTCCTCGCAGCCGTGCTGGCCGGCCTGTACCCCGGCTTCCGGGACCGGTTCGACGGCCGGGTCGAGCCCGGCACGCTGCCGCTGATCGAGGAATTCCTGCCGCGAGCGCATCGCTACCTCGGCGGCGCAGGCGATCAGCCGCGGACGATCGTGCACGGCGACTTCCGGGCCGACAACCTGCTGTTCGGCGGCCCGCGGCCGTACGTGCTCGACTGGCAGACAGCCAGCTACGGGACCGCGGCCAATGACCTGGCCTATTTCCTGGCCTCCAGCCTGCTGGTGCGGGAGCGGCAGCGCCACGAGGAGGCCCTCGTCCGCGCGTACCACGCGGCGCTCACGGCGCGTGGCGTGGATCTGAGCTGGGCGGACTGCTGGACCGGCTACCGCCGCCACGCCTTCGGCGGCATCGTCATGGACATCGTCGCCGCGATGGTGGTCGAGCAGACCGAGCGCGGTGACCAGATGTTCGCCGCGATGGCGTCCCGGCACGCCCGTCATGCCCTCGACCTGGATGCGCTGGCACTGCTCGGCTGACTCGCGGTGATATACAGGCTCAATGACGGACCGCAAGATGCCCGAGAAGTGGAGCGACCTCACGCCGGCCCAGCAGAATGCGATCAAGATCCTCGCTGTCACCGAGCTGATCGCCAAGATCGCGATGCTGATCGACATCAGGCGACGGCCGGCCAGCCTGATCCGCGGCCCCAAGGGCCTCTGGCGCGCGGCGGCGGCGGTCAACACCCTCGGCCCGCTCGCGTACTTCACGGTGGGCCGCCGCAAGGCGGTTAAGTAGCTCACGCCCTGCGGTACACCCAGATGGTCTCGCGGCCGGCGGGCAGCCGCACCGGCACCTGCCGGCGCAGCCGCAGGGCAGTCGGCCATGCCGTCCGCGGTACTTCGGCCGCCAGCAGCACGACGGCGCCGCCGCTGCGGGTGACCCGGCTCATCTCCGCCAGCGCGGCGGCGGTGCCCGCCGCAGTGGTCCCCGGCGGCAGGCGCGTGACGCACGCACCGAGTGCGGCGTCGGCCTCCGGAATCTCGTGGCCGGCCCGTGCCGCCGCGTCCGCCCCGGTCCCTTCCGCCCGCCAGCCCGCCGCGCGCGCCTCGGCCAGGACCGTCCCGCTGCCCCGGCACGGATCGAGCAGGACGCTGCCGGGCGGCCCCGCCAGCGCCACCATCGCGGCCGCCACCGCCGGCGGGACGGCCGCCGCCGCGCCGGCGGCGTTCCCGCCCAGCCGCAGGCCGGTGACGAGTTCCCCGTCGTGCCACTCGCAGAGGCAGATCTCCAGCTCACCCGCGGCCGACGGCCGCCAGCGCGGCCGGTCGCGCCGGATCACCTCGGCCAGCGCCGCCCGGAGCCCGGCGCGCAGTGCGCGCGGTCCGGTCTGCATCCGGGCGGCGACCCGGAACGTCATCGCCGGGCTCAGCGGCCGAACCTGCTCGGCCCACAGGGACAGCGCGCGCTGCGCGCCGTCGCGCTGCCAGCAGCGTGCGGCGAGAACGGCCGGGTCGGCGGCGGCGGAACGCCGGGCGCGGGCCGCCACCGCGAAGACGCCATCGGCCTGGCGGATCCCGGTGGCGAGCACCCGGCCGTCCCGGTCGGCGTCGAAGAGCACCACGTCCGACTCGCCGTCGGAGCCCGCGGCGGTGACAGTCACGCCGGGCGTCTCGGCGAGCCGGTCGCGCAGCAGCCGGCCGAGACCGGGCGGGCACGTGCCGAAGAACTCGCTGCGGCGCTGCATGCCCAAGTCATACCGCGGATGGCGGCCGAGCGCCGCTCGGCCGCCATCCGCTCGGCTACACGTTCCCGAAGATCGCGCCGACGGAAGCGCACGCCGGCTGGAAGGTCGGGCTATCGGCGCCCAGCGCGTTGATCATGTCCTGGAGCGCGTTGGAGTCGTAGGCGATGGACAGATGATCGCTGCCGTCCTGCGGGCACTGGTTCTGCAGCGTGATGTTCTGCACGTTGGGCCCGGCGGGCAGGAACGCGTTGGTGTACGGCGTGACCACCTCGTCATCGCGGGTCTCGATGACGACGTACTTCACTCCCGGCACCGCGGGGGTGACGTTGAGGCTGTTCAGGAACGACGAGCCCTGCAGCTGCTCCGCGCACGCGGAGCACGTGACCGACAGCAGCGCGGTGGCGAGGCCGAGCACGCCGAGGTCGGTGATCAGGTAGAGCAGCCCGTCGAGCGTCGTGCCGTAGTTCGACGGCGCGAAGCCGACCAGCATGTTGACCTTGGACGCGCCGCCGAGGTTGTTGATGTAGTACCGGGGCATCATGCCGCCTTGCGACCAGCCGACCAGGTCGACCTTGCTGGCGTGGGTGGCGGCGAGGACGCTGCTGACCTCGGTCGCCAGCTGGCCGGCCGAGGCGGCTATCTCGCCGGTCGCGTGAATCCCGGTCAGCGGGAGGGTCTGACCGTAATTGAACGCGTAGACGCAGTAGCCATTGTTGACAAGGTCGGGGGAGATGGCACCGAACGAGTTATACATGCTAGAGAAAGTGCCCTCGACCAGGACCACGGGATAAGGATGCGCGGCCGACGGCGTGCAGTGGTGATTGGCTCCGGCAGGGGGCGCCTCGTAATTCCAGAAAAACGTCGAGTTGAGGAACGCCGACGCCTCGCTCTGCAGCGGAAGTGTCGAGGCTTGAGCCGGAATAGCGCCGATGACCAGCGCGATCGCCGTGCCAGCGACGACGGTGCTAGCCAATACCGTGGACATACCGAAGATGCGACTGAACCGGGGACGTTGCATACTTCCTCGCAGGGACGCGTGACAATATCGTGACAGGCCGGTGCCGCCTCATTGCGGCATTAGTAAACGCCCGTCACCGGCCGCGTGCAGCAGGCACGCAGCCGGTCACGACCTCGAGGTTACTCGCCAGTATGATCCGGCTTATATTGACTGTCAACGGTCGCGCGCGCGCCCGCTGTCGTTCCTGCCCGAGCACATGCGGCCCGCGGGCGCGCAGCACTCAGCCGATGGCGCGGCTGGCGCACCGCCCGGCCGTCCGGCCCGAGAACAGGCAGCCGCCGAGGAACGTGCCCTCCAGCGAGCGGTACCCGTGCATGCCGCCGCCGCCGAAGCCAGCCACCTCGCCGGCCGCGAACAGGCCCTGTACCGGCTCGCCGCCGGGGCGAAGGACCTGAGCGTCCAGGTTGGTTTCCAGGCCGCCGAGGCTCTTGCGGGTGAGGATGTGCAGCCGTACCGCGATCAGCGGCCCGTTCGCCGGGTCCAGGAACCGGTGCGGTCTCGCCACCCGGATCAGCCTGTCGCCCCGGTACCGCCGCGCGTTATTCACGGCTGTGAGCTGCGCATCCTTGGTGAACGCGTTGCCGGTCTCGCGGTCGCGTGCCTCGATCATCCGGCGCAGGTGCGGCAGCGAGATGAGGTCCGACCCGGTCAGCCTGTTCATGCCCGCGACCAGCGCGGCGAGGTCGGGCTCCACGACGAAGTCGGCGCCGTGGCGCATGAACGCGGCCACCGGCCCCGGCGCGCCCGGCTTCACCCGCTGCAGCAGCTTCCCGACGTCCTTGCCGGTGAGGTCGGGGTTCTGCTCCGAGCCGGACAGCGCGAACTCGCGCTCGATGATCTTCTGCGTCAGCACGAACCAGGTGTAGTCGTGCCCTGTGGTCATGATGTGCTCGAGCGTGCCGAGCGTGTCGAAGCCGGGGAACAGCGGCGCGGGCAGCGGCCGGCCGCGAGCGTCAAGCCACAGGGACGACGGGCCCGGCAGGATCCGGATGCCGTGCAGCGGCCAGATGGGGTCCCAGTTCTGGATGCCCTCGGTGTAGTGCCACATCCGGTCGGAGTTGATGACCGACGCGCCTGCCGCCTCGCTGATCGCGAGCATCCGCCCGTCCACGTGGCCGGGCACCCCGGACAGCATGTGCCCGGGCGGGGAGCCCAGCCGCTGCGGCCAGTTCTTGCGGACGAGCTCGTGGTTGCCGCCGATGCCGCCCGAGGTCACGATCACCGCCTGCGCGCGCAGCTCGAACTCGCCGAGGACGTCGCGCGGGCTCTGCTCGCCCCGTGCCGCTCGCGTCGGCGCCAGGATGCTGCCGCGGACACCGTCGACCACGCCGCCGGTGACCGTCAGCTCGTCGACCCGGTGCCGGAACTTCAGCTGCAGGTGGCCGGTCTCCGCCGCCGCGCGGACCTCCCGCTCGAACGGCGCGACGACAGCAGGCCCGGTGCCCCACGTGATGTGGAAGCGCGGCACGGAGTTGCCATGGCCCTCCGGGCCGTACCCGCCGCGCTCGGCCCAGCCGGGGACCGGGAAGAACCGCACGCCCTTGCTGTGCAGCCAGGCGCGCTTCTCGCCGGCCGCGAACCCGACGTAGTTCTCGGCCCAGCGCCGCGGCCACTCGTCCTGCTGCCGGTCGAACCCCGCGCTGCCCATCCAGTCCTGCAGGGCCAGGTCGTAACTGTCCCTGACGCCCATCCGGCGCTGCTCGGGCGAGTCCACGAAGAACAGGCCGCCGAACGACCAGAACGCCTGCCCGCCGAGCGACGCCTCCGGCTCCTGGTCCAGCACGATGACCCGGCGGCCCAGGGCTGCCAGCTCGGCGGCCGCGACCAGGCCCGCCAGCCCCGCCCCCACGACGATCACGTCCGTCATGCGCTACAGCCTGCCATCCCGGCCGGCGGCGCCCGCCGCCGGCGGCCGCCCGCGCATGATGGCCCGCGCGTCACCCCGGCTGGCGGGCGAATCCGAGCTGCGTCTCGCGCTGCTCGAAGCCCACCGACCGGTACACGCGGATCGCGCCCTCCTGCGGATCGGCGACGATCACCAGCGTGCGCGCGCCGTCCGCCAGCGCGTGCTGCCCGGCCCGCCACACCAGGGTGCCGGCCAGTCCCTGGCGGCGGGCGTCGGGATGTGTCTCGACATTCTGGTACCTGGCGATCCCTGAGCCGTCCGTGATGAGGCCGAGCTGGGCGGCCAGCTTCCGGCCGGCGAACGCGCCGAACCACCAGCCATGGCCGGACCGGGTCAGCGCGCGCTCGGCAGCGACCCGCGCCGCCAGGAACTCCGGCTCGCTGCCGGGCATGCCCGCGGTCAGCACGGCCCGGAGCTCCGCCGCCTGGCGCCAGTCCTCGTCGCTGGTCAGCGGCCGGACGGTCGCTGCCTCGTTAGGGAACGGCGGCGCATGCAGGGAGCCGGCGGTCATGACGGCGGACAGCTCCGGTGCAAGCCCGTGCGCCCGGTACGCGGCGATGTCGACGCCGGCCGCCGCGGTGGTGTCGATGCCCAGCGTCACGTGCGCGGCGCCGGGGAACTCCGCGCCGAACGCAGCCAGCCAGCGCTCCGGCTCGCTGGCCGCGGGCGGACCGGGGACCAGCAGGAAATTGCCCCACCAGAAGTCGGGGTTGCGCGGCGTGCGGATGACCACATAGCCGCCGCGGTCTGTGAGCTGGCTGCCTTCCAGTGCCCGGATCATCAGATCCGTGCGGAAACCGAGCGAGCGGACCTCCATCCGCGCAAGGGTAGCCGTACCGGCGCCGAGACTCTTTTCCGGTCAGGCAAGCATGGACCGGGCGTACCAGTCGGAAGCATCCCGGACGCCCGGCAGGACGAAGAAATAGCCACCGCCGAACGGCTGCACGTAGTCGACCAGCGGCTCGTTGATCAGCCGCTTCTGGATCGTCTCGAACTGTCGCCGCACGTCCTGCTGATAGGCGATGAAGACGTGTCCCGCCTGCAGGTTCCCGTTCCCGTCGACGCCGAGATCGTAGTTGTACGAGCGGCGCACGATCCGCTGGCCGGCCGTCTCCCGGCTGCGGGGGTTGGCCAGCCGGATGTGCGAGTCCAGCGGGATGACGTACCCGTGCGGGTCGGCCGCGTAGTCGGGCGCGTCGAACTCGCTGGTCCCGTCCAGCGGCGCCCCGCTGTCGCGGCGCCTGCCGAACATGTTCTGCTGCTCGTTGATGGATACCCGGTCCCAGAACTCGACGAGCATGCGGATCAGCCGTACGACCTGGTAGGAGCCGCCCTGCGCCCAGCGCGGCTCGGCGGGGTCGTCGACCCACGCCAGGCTGCTCGCCAGCTCTCCGGTCGGGTTGGCGGTGCCGTCCTTGAACCCGAGGAGGTTCCGCGGTGTCCCGGACGGACGCGGCGGCGAAGCGTAGGCCTCCATCTTCCAGCGCAGCTGGAAGCCGCCGCGGGTGTGCCTGAGGATGTCGCGGATGGCGTGATGGATGGTGTCCGGGTGGTTGGCGCACAGCTGCAGCAGCAGGTCACCGCCCAGCCAGGCGGGCTCGGGGGAGTCGTTCGGGAACGTCTGCATCGGGGTCAGCCGCAGCGGCTTCCGGTGCGCCAGACCGTAGCGGTCGTCAAAGAGGCTCGAGCCCACGGACACGGTGACGGTCAGTCCGTCCGCCGGGACGGCCGGACCCAGCACATCGCTGTCGGACGGCGGCTGGCCGACTCCGAGGTCGGGCGGGCTGCCCCCGGTAGTCAGGAACCAGGCTCGGCCGGTCAGCTCGTACATCAGGATCGCCAGGTCGGCCTCGTTCGCGGCCGTGCAGTCGAAGGCGGCGACGCAGCAGAACGGCTGCTTGTGCGCAGGTCCAGGCGTCAGCACCCCCGCCTGGTGCGGGCCGTGGAACCGGTACGCGGCTTTCGGGTCCGGGCCGCCGCTGCTCCGCGCGCCGTCCGCATCCGCGCGCGCACCGCCGATCAGGACACCACCGCCCAGCGCGGTTCCGGCCGCGCCCGAGACTGTGCCCTTGATGAAGCTGCGTCGGCTGACGGTCACGGGGCTCGCTCCTTGCGGGGGGTTGGGCGCGCGGGAAGGCATCAGTGCGCGGGGGGTACCTCGAGCAGATCCGGGACGGCGGCGAGGGTCTCCAGCAGCGCGCCGATCGCCGAGTCGACGTGCTCGCGCGCCGCGGAGGGGGCCGCGGCGAGCGACACCCACCGGCCGCCGATCCTGGTGGCGAGCAAAGCCTGCTGCAGAACGTCCGTCTCGCCGCCGGCGATGTCGGCCAGGCCCGGCTCGCGGGCATTGAGCAACGGCGTCAGGTAGCCCAGCACGACCCTTGTGACCTGGAGGTCTGCGTACGTCTGCGCGAAGGCCGCCCCGCCCCCCTCGTCGTCCATCCCGGACAGGTGGTCGCGCAGCGCGTCCTCGAGAATCTCGTGCGCGCGGACCGGCAGGTCCGCGGGATCGCCGGCCAGATCCCCTGATGTCAGGTGCACCTGCACCCGGGCGACGTCGCTGGCGAGCGTGGCGGTGACGGCAAGCAGGCTGGCCGCGCTCTGGCCGTGCCACAGGCCGTACTCCAGCCGGTGCAGTCCGGTGAAGTGCCTGTCGCCGACCCCGCCCGGAAGGCCGTCTGGCAGCCCGTCCACCGCCAGGCCGAGGGCGCCGAAGCTGTCGTACGAGGCGCCGACGCGCTCCCAGTCCAGCTGGGCGCTCAGCCAGTCCGACTTCGCCGCGGCCGTGTCACCGCGGCGCAGGTCGGCCTCGATCCGGGTGACTTCGCGTGCCAGCTCCCTGAGTTGACCTGCCGCGTAGGCCTGGTACTGCCGGCTGGGATCCGCGAGGTCGGTGACGCTCACCGGCCGCACGCGGACCGGCCCGGACAGCACCGGCCGGGAAACCGGACTCCCGACGGCGGCGTCGGCGGACCCGGTTACCTGCACCGGCTCCGATGCCGTCTCGGGGATCGCGCCCATGAAGCACCTGAACACGTAGGTTCCCGCGGTGAGCGTGGCGGTGAGCTGCGCGCTGGTCGCCGGGCCGATCGTCTCGATCTCGCCGACGATCTCACCGGAGGAGTCGTCCAGGTTGATCTCGCCCGGAAGTCCGGACTGGTTCTCGACGGTGAAGGTCTGGGTGCCCGCGGCAGCAGCGGTCCAGCCGGACGCGCACGCCGTCCGCGTCACGCTCACCGTGGTGGTCGATGCCGGACTCCCGGCCGGAAGGACCGCGATCGTCGTGCCAGCAGCGAGCGCCGGGACGATGACCAGGACCCCGGCCACGGCCCACGGCCGACGTCCGGCCAGGCGCTCCCACCGGCCCGTGCCATGTGTCCGGGCCCGGTCAGCGCGGTGCGCGACGCCGCGGCCGGCCCGCGCGAACGCCGGGATCACGGCCACGAGGTAGGTGACCCACGCTACGACCTGCAGCACGGTCATCCGCGGCGCGAGGTCGGTGACGCCGGTGATCAGCGATACCCACCATGAACCCGGCTGCGCGTGCGCGGTCAGGTCGAAGGCTGTCCAGCGCTGTCCCGACAGCAGGCCGGCTGCCTGCAGCTCGCCGGCGCCGTACGCGAGCACCCCGGCGGCGATGACGATCAGCACGATGGCTGTCCGGTTGAAGAAGGCGCCGACGTTCAGCCTGACCGCGCGCCGGTAGAGCAGCCAGCAGAGCAGCGCGGCCGCCGCCAGTCCGGCGATGGCACCCGCGAGCGGCGCGGCCGTCTGTCCCGACGCCCGCGCGGCAGTCCACAGGAACAGCGTGGTCTCCAGGCCTTCGCGGCCTACCGCCAGGAACGCGGTGATCGTCAGTGCGCCGACGCCGATCGCCGCGGCGCGGGCCACCTCGCCGCGCAGGTGCGCCGTCAGGGCCGCCGCGCTGCGGCGCATCCAGAAGATCATCGCCGTGACGAGGCCCACCGCGAGAACGCTGAGCAGGCCGCCGGCCGCCTCCTGCGCGCGGCTCGAGAGCACGCCGGCGGAGAAGGTGAGGACGGCGGCAAAGCTGCCCGACAGCACGACCGCGGCCAGCACGCCGAGCCATACCGGCGCGACTGGGACCCGCGGCCGGCCGTCGCGGCGGCGCCCGGTGCCCGCATGGCCGGCGCCGCTGTCGGCGGCCGCCGGTGCCGCCCTGCGCACGGCGGCCAGCAGGATACTCACGACCAGGCCGGCCTCGAGGCCCTCGCGAAGTCCGATCAGCAGGTTAGGGAACACGTCCGACCACGCCACGCGTAATAAGGTAAGGCTTACCTAAATTTCCGTCCACCCGGTCCGGGTGTGGCAGTCGTCACAGTGAGCGACCGGCTGGTTCCCGTGAAGTAAACCACTCGGACAGCTGCGGTTCGCGCAGCCGCTCGGTGCAGGGCGAGTTCCGGCCGGGCGCGGATAACCGATTGCCCGCCGCGGGCGTGCGTGATCGGGTAACCCGTGATGGACATCGACCAGCTGCGCGCCGTGTACGACGATCAGGTCCGCCGCAACATGGCCGTGCTGATGCCGGGAGTCGCCGGGATCCAGGCGGCCGACGGCGTGGTCCGCGAGATAGCGGTCGAGGGCCAGGGCAGGTCCGTCGTCACGTGGTCGGGCCTGGACGAGCACCGCGCCGATGGCGCGATAGAAGCGCAGGTCGACTTCTTCCGCGGCCGGGACGAGCCGTTCGAGTGGCAGCTCCTCGGCTACGACGAGCCCGCCGACCTGGGGGCGCGGCTGATCCGGGCCGGCTTCGAGCCGGACGAGGAGGAAGTGCTGCTGTTCGCCGAGACCGGCCGGATCGCGCGCGACGTGCCACCGCCGGACGGCATCCGCCTGGTCGAGGTCCACGACGCCGCGGGCGTGGCGGCGGCGACCAGCGCCCAGGAAGACCTGTTGCCCGGCAGCGCCCGCCGGGCCCGGCACGTCCAGCGCCTGCTCGCGGGTCTGGCCGACGAGCACAGGCCGGCGGCGACCGTGGTCGCGATGGCGGGGGACCAGCCGGTCTGCTCGGCCAGGATCGGCTTCGGACCGGGAACCGAGTTCGGCGGACTGTACTCCGCCGCCACCAGGACAGGCTGGCGTGGACGCGGGATATACCGGGCGATCGTCGCCTACCGGGCCCGGCTGGCGGCCGACAGGGGACTGCCGCACCTGCGGGTGGAGACGACGACGACGAGCCGCCCGATCCTGCGCCGCCTTGGCTTCGAGCCGGTCACGACCACGACGACGTACATATGGACCCCGGCCGGGCGGAGCTGAGCCAGCCGGTCCGCTGCGCGAGCACTGCCAGGCAGGTGCCACCATGGAGCGGTGGTAGAGCTGAAGACACCTGCCGAGATCGAGGCGATGCGGCCCGCGGGCCGGGTCGTGGCGACGGCGCTGCAGGAGATGCGCAAGCACGCAGCCGTCGGCGTGAGCCTGGCCGAGCTTGACCAGATAGCCCGCGACGTCCTGACCGAGCACGGCGCGATCTCGCCGTTCCTTGGTTATCAGCCGAGCTTCGCGCACTCGCCGTTCCCCGGCGTGATCTGCGCGTCCGTCAACGACGTGGCGCTGCACGGCATCCCCGGCCCGTACCGGCTTGCCGACGGGGACCTGGTGAGCCTCGACTTCGGCGCGACCCTGGGCGGGTGGACCGGCGACTCGGCGATCTCGTTCACGGTCGGCACGCCCCGGCACGCCGACGTCAGGCTGATCGAGACCGCCGAGCGCGCGCTCGCCGCGGGCATCGCCGCCGCGGTTCCCGGCGGCCGGCTCGGCGACGTCTCCGCCGCCATCGGCGCGATCGCCAGGGCGGGCGGCTACGGGCTGCACACAGACTTCGGCGGCCACGGCGTCGGCCACACCATGCACGAGTCTCCGTCGGTGCCCAACGACGGCAAGGCCGGCCGCGGCATGAAACTGGCCGATGGCCTGGTGATCGCCATCGAGCCGTGGTTCATGGCCGGCGGCAGGGACAGCTACCGCATCGACGACGACGGCTGGACCCTGCGCAGCGGCGACGGCAGCCGGGCCGCGCACGTCGAGCACACCGTCGCGATCACCGCCGACGGTCCGCTGATCCTGACCGCGCTGTGACCCGCTGAAAGAGAGTTGCCGGACACCGGCGGCCATCGCGATCATGTCCGGATGACCGCGCCGCATTCGTCAAGGCGGTCGGCGGCATCAACCCGGAGTCGCCAGATATCCACCGGGCCGAGGCCAGGATCGCCGACGCGCTCCCCGCCGGCGCGCCGGTGCCGCGGCTGCTCGGCGTCATCGACCGCGACGGCTGGGTCATCCTCGTGCTGGCGGACATCGAGGGCCGGAGACGCCGGCCCTGCCGTGGCAGCGCGCCGAGCTGGACCGGGTGCTGGCAGCGATGACGGACCTGGCGGCAATTCGGCAGGCCGGGCGCCAGCCGCGACCAGCTGGACCGGCTGGAGCCCTGGGCGGCCCGCAACCTGGACGCCATCGCCGGCATCGAGCGGGGCTGGTCCGGCGCGGTGCGCGGGAACAGCCTGGCGCACGGCGACACCAGGGCCGACAACATCCTGCTCGCCGGCGACCGCGTCGTGTTCGTGGACTGGCCGTGGGCCTGCGTCGGGCCGGCCTGGTTCGACCTGGTCTGCATGCTGCCCAGCGTCGCCATGCAAGGCGGCGGGGAACCCGAGGACATCCTCGCCCGGCAGCGTCGCACTCGGCTGGCTGAAGCAGCGCACCGGCTGGCGCTAGAGGGCGCGCTCGAACACCATCAGGTCGCGCCCCGGCCCGTGATAGTCCACCACCGGGCCGGTCACGGTGAAGCCCAGCGAGCGGTGGAACGCGACCGAGCCCTTGTTGGCCGGCGACGTCACGGCGGTCACCACGGACCGGCCCTCGGCGCGCGCGAGCGCCAGGAACGCCTCGTATAGGTGCCTGCCGAGGCCGCGCTGCCGGGCGGCAGGCGCGACGCCGACGAAGTGGATGTACGCGCGGCGGTCGTCGGAGGGCGACAGGATGCCGACCAGGAAGGCGTCCGGCCCGTGCGGGCCGTCCACCACGAGGCTGGTCCGGTGGAAGAGGTCGAGGAACATGCGCGGGAGCGAGCCGAGGACCGGCCGTCCCCACCACTCGTCCACGACCGCCGCGATGGCGTCGTAGTCGTCCGGCCTCGCGGTCCTGATCTCGGGGTGCATGGTGTCCATCCTGCGCTGAGCCGGGCCGGGCATACCGCAGGCATGCCCGGCTACCAGCACGCCCTACGCGGAGATGGCCTTGGGGTCCGGGCCGTACTGGTTCGGGCCCGGCGTGCCCGGCAGGCACGTGAACACCAGCAGCACGATCCCGCCGACGATGGGGATCAGCCCGATGAGGAGCCACCAGGCCGAGCGCCCGGTGTCATGCAGCCGACGGAAGCCGACGGCAAGGGTCGGCAGCAGCACCGCGACGCCGTACAGGTAGTAGAGGAATATCAGCGGGTGCACGAGCACGCCGAGCACCAGGAGGATGACGGCCGCGATGATGTTGAAGAGCTCGAACATCCAGTATTCGGTCCTGCGGGCACGACCGGAGAAGCCCACGTAGTTCTTGAGTACCGCCAGGTACCACTCCATAGTTTCCCTCCCAGGAAACCGGCCAGCCCCTGCTGACCATGTGGGCGGAAACGTAGCGTAAGCGGAGTTTGCCGCGCAATAAGTTCACTGGCGTAACTCTGATGAACTTCCGCCGCTCCAGAAACGAGGCCCGACGGGGCACGGCAGGCAGTGAGCCGGGCCTGGCGGGGGGTCAGGCCCGGCTCACTGGTCGGGATGCTCGCGCGGGCCGCCACGCAACGGCGGCCGGCCCGGGCGGCTAGCTCGCGTAGTCGAGCAGCGGCTGCGCTCGGCTGGGGTGGCGCAGCTTGGAGAGCGACTGCTTCTCCAGCTGGCGGATGCGCTCCCTGGTCAGGCCCAGCGCCTTGCCGATCTCGTCCAGCGTGTGCGGGTTGCCGTCGTACAGGCCGAACCGCATCGACATGATCGTCGCCTCCCGCGGCGTCAGCGCGTCGAGCGCATGCCGCAGCTGGTCGGCCATCAGCTGACGGTCGACGAGCTCGCCTGCCTCGGGCGCGTCCACGTCCTCGATCAGGTCACCGATGCTGGTCTCGCCGTCCTCGCCGATGGTGGAGTCCAGGCTGATCGGCTGGCGGCTCGTGCGCAGCAGCTCCTCGATCTGGTCCGGCGTGCGGTCCAGCTCGACGGCCAGCTCCTCCGGAGTCGGCTCCCGCCCGAGCCGCTGGTGCATGTCGCGCTCGACCCGGCTCAGCTTGCTGAGCATCTCGAGGACGTGCACCGGCAGCCGGATGGTCCGGGCCGAGTCGGCGAAGCCGCGCTGGATCGCCTGCCGGATCCACCACATGGCGTACGTGGAGAACTTGTAGCCCTTGGTGTAGTCGAACTTCTCGACCGCGCGGATCAGGCCCAGGTTGCCCTCCTGGACGACATCGAGCAGGGAGAGCCCCCGGTCGCTGTACTTCTTCGCGACCGACACGACCAGCCGCAGGTTGGCCTCGAGCATGTGCGCCTTGGCCCGCCGGCCGTCGTCGGCCACCGCCTCCAGGTCGGCACGGTACTGCCTCGACAGCCTGGTCCCGGTCTCGAGCTTGTGCTCGGCGAAGAGCCCGGCCTCGATCCGCTTGGCGAGGTCGACCTCCTCCTCGGCGGTCAGCAGGCTGCGGCGGCCGATGGACTTCAGGTACGTGTGCACGGAGTCGCCCATGACCGACGTCTGGTCGTCCAGGTCCGTCTCCGGGGTGCTGGCGGGGGCAGCGGCGGCCAGCTCGGCCTCGGCCTCTGCGTCGTCGTCCGCAGCGCTCGCGTCGGCGCCGGCAGCAGCCTGGCCGGCCGACGCCGCGGACTCGTTGCCCAGCTGTACGCCCGCCTCGGTCAGCTCGCGGATGATGGACCTGGCCTCGGTCGGGGACACCCTGGCCTCGTCGAATGCAGCGCGCAGCTCGGGCAGAGACAGGTAGCCCTGGCTGCGTCCGCGCTGGATGAGCTCGTCCACGTGGGTCGTGGTTTCCTCATCCTCGCGGGCGGGCGACAGGACTGTCGCTGTCCTCGGCATGAGACACCTCACTTCATGGGCGCATAACTCGAATGCGCTCGGCTCCGCGCCCGGCCAGGCGCACGTCTCGGTCGGCGGGGACCCTCAGCGGACTTGGCAGCACGCAACGGGGGCACTATGTTGTAACGCACGAGGCGGCGAAATGTTCCCGCGTGGTTACCGCGCGCCCGTGCCCGGTTGCGGACCTCCTGGCTCACGCCGCCCTGCTTCAGGCAACACCGACGCACGCAATGCGGCCCTGTCCGGCTTTCCCGAGGGCAACAGGGGAAATACTGGCATAACGAACACCTTCTTGGGTACCGCATGCGCAGAAAGGGCCTGCCGGACAATTCCCTTGAGGCGGTCGGCTGCGGGCGGCCTTGCCGGGTCCGCGGCCACGACGAACGCAGCGACCTGCTCACCCCACTCCGCATCGGGCACCCCGACCACGACAACGTCCGCGACCCCCGGGCTGGTTCCCAGCACGGCTTCCACCTCACCCGGCACCACCTTCTCCCCGCCGGTGTTAATAACGTCGTCGGCACGGCCGCGGATCACCAGCCTGCCGTCCGGCCCGAGGTACCCGAGATCGGCCGTCCGGAACGTGCCGCCGGCCAGGGCCTGCGCCGTCATCGCGGGGTCCAGCCGGTACCCGGAGAAGAGCACCGGTCCGCGGATCTCGATCCGGCCGTCCCGGCCCGGCACGGCCGAGACCCCGTCCAGCGGCAGGCCGTCGTATACGCAGCCGCCGCACGTCTCGCTCATCCCGTAGGTCGTCACCACCGGCCACCCGGCGGCGCATGCCGCCGGCAGCAGGTCGCCGCCGGCCGCCGCGCCGCCGAGCAGGACTGTCCGCAGCGATCCCGGCCCGCAGCCCGCGGCCAGCAGCCGGCGCAGCTGGGTGGGGACGAGCGAGACATGCGCGCAGCCGCCGGCCGCGAGCAGCCGCGGGTCAGCCCGCGCCACGATGACCGGGTCGGTGCCGCTGACCAGCGACCGGACCAGGACGCCCAGGCCGGCGATGTGGAACGTCGGCAGGCAGCACAGCCACCGCTCGCCCGGCGCGGCACCGATGCGGCGCAGCGACGCGGTCGCAGCGGCGCGCAGCGCGGCCGCGCTCAGCTCGACGCCCTTCGCCGCGCCGGTCGATCCCGAGGTCGCGATCACCACAGCCGTGTCGGCTGCCACGCCGGGCGCACCGGCATCGAGCTCTCGCGTTCCCTCGGCAGTCAGCAGCCGCGACGGCGCCAGCGTCCGCAGCGTGCGGTCGAGCGCGAGCGCAGGCAGCGCGGGATCGAGCGGCAGGATCGCCGGACCAGTGCCATCCAGGGCCGCCGCCAGCGCCGCTAGCATCCGGGTGCCCTCGGACGCCGGGAGCAGGACCGCGTGCAGTGGTCGGGACGTCACGGTCGTAAGGTTAACCGGGCAGATCCGGCAGCAGGCGGGAGGGCGCGTGGCGCAGGCGCACGGGGCCGCGTTGGCGGAACTGGTCCCGGACTTGCTGCCCACCCTGCGGGCATTTGCCATCCCCATGCCGACCAGATTCCGCGGCACGACGCTGCGCGAGGGCGCGCTGCTGCGCGGTCCGGCAGGCTGGGGGGAGTTCTCGCCGTTCCCCGACTACGGCCCGCGGGAGTGCGCGCGCTGGCTCGCGTGCGCGCTGGAGGCTGCCGCGGCCGGCTGGCCCGCGCCGGTCCGCGCCAGCGTGGCGGTCAACGTAACGGTGCCCGCGGTCGGGCCGGGGCAGGCGCACGCGATCGTCGCGGGATCCGGCTGCCGGACCGCCAAGGTCAAGGTGGCCGAGCCCGGCCAGCCCGCGGCCGCCGACATCGAGCGGGTCGAGGCGGTCCGCGACGCGATCGGCGCGGACGGCAGGATCCGGGTGGACGCCAACGGCGGCTGGGACGTGACCGAGGCGGCCAGGGCGCTGCGCGCGCTGGCGAGGTTCGGGCTGGAGTACGCCGAGCAGCCGTGCGGCACCCTCGCTGAGCTCGCCGAGCTGCGCGGGCAGGTGGATGTGCCGCTCGCCGCGGACGAGTCCATCCGGCGGGCCGAGGATCCGCTGAAGGTCCGCGCGGCCGGCGCGGCCGACATCGTCGTGCTCAAGGCCCAGCCGCTGGGCGGCGTCCGCGCCGCGCTGGAGATCGCGGCCGCGTGCGGGCTGCCGGTGGTCGTGTCCAGCGCGGTCGAGTCCTCGGTGGGCCTGGCCGCGGGCGTCGCGCTGGCCGCCGCGCTGCCCGAGCTCGACTATGCCTGCGGGCTGGCGACCATGAGCCTGCTGTCTGGTGACGTGACCGCGGTGCCGCTGGCCGAGTCACGCGGGCAGCTGCCGGTGCGTGCCGCCGAGGTGGACGAGGCGGCGCTGGCACGCTTCGAGGTCGAGCCGGCGGGCTGGCGGGAGCGGCTGCTGGCTGCCGCCGAGTTCCTGCCGGAGGTCTGGTGAACCCGTCGACCGCGTTCGCCACGGTGCTGGTGGACGAGCTGATCCGGTGCGGGCTGCGGGAGGCCGTGGTCTCGCCCGGCTCGCGGTCCACCGCGCTGGCGCTCGCGCTGCACTCGGCCGACGCGGACGGCCGGATCCGGCTGCACGTGCGCACCGACGAGAGATCGGCGGGCTTCCTCGCTCTCGGCCTGGCGAAGGCGAGCGGCCGGCCGGCGGCCGTCGTGTGCACCTCGGGCACGGCGGCCGCGCACTATCACGCCGCGGTGATCGAGGCGGACGAGGCCGGCGTCCCCCTGCTGATCCTTACCGCCGACCGGCCGCCCGAGCTGCGCGGCACCGGCGCCAACCAGACCATCGACCAGATCAAGCTCTACGGCGGCGCGGTGCGCTGGTTCAGCGAGGCGGGCGTGCCGGAGGACCGGCCGGCGCAGGCCGCATACTGGCGCTCACTTGCCTGCCGCGCCTGGGTGATGGCGGCCGGGGACTCGGGCACGTTTCCCGGCCCCGTCCACCTGAACCTCTCGTTTCGTGATCCGCTCGTCCCCGATCGCGCCGGCGAGCCACTGCCCGGTGCCATGGCCGGCCGGGCCGGCGGACAGCCGTGGACGCGGGCCGTCCGGCCGCCGGACGCACGCGAGCCGGCGCTCGAGCTGGACTGGGCCGAGCGCGGCGTCGTGATCTGCGGCGACGCGACTGCCGATCCTGCCGCGGCGGTCGCGCTCGCCGAGCAGGCAGGCTGGCCGCTGCTCGCGGAGCCGTCCTCCGGCGCCCGCCGGGGCCCGATGGCGCTGAGCGCCTATCAGTACCTGCTGGACCACGCCGAGTTCATGGCCGCGCACCGGCCGGACGTGATCGTCTCGACCGGACGACCAGGGCTGAGCCGCGGCCAGGTGGCGCTGCTGGGCAGTCCCGCACCCGGCGGCCGGCACGTCGTGCTCAGCCAGGCGCCGGGCCGGTGGTCGGACACCGCCAGGTCGGCGACCCACATCGCGGCCCGGCTGATACTGCGCGGCGGGCCGGCCGGCGAGGCGCCGGGCTGGCTGCGGTCCTGGCAGGCCGCCGACGGCGCGGCCCGCGCGGCGGCGGGCGCCATGCTGGACGCCGGCCCGGGACTGAGCGAGCCGCTGCTGGCCAGGGCGGTGGCCGCCGCGCTGCCCGACGGCGCCCTGCTGTGGGCTGCCGCCAGCCTGCCCGCCAGAGACCTGGACCGGCAGATGGCGCCCCGGCCAGGCCTCCGGGTGCTGGCCAGCCGCGGCGCGAGCGGGATCGACGGCACCGCCTCCGCGGCCATCGGGGCCGCGCTGGCCCACCAGTCGGCGGGCGGCGGCCCGGCCGCCGCGCTCATCGGCGACCTGGCGCTGGTACACGACGCGCCGGGCCTGATGCTCGGCCCGGCCGAGCCGGTACCGGACCTGTGCATGATCGTGGTGAACAACGACGGCGGCGGCATCTTCTCCGGGCTGGAGCAGGCGGCCTTCCCGGCGTCGTTCGAGCGCGTCTTCGGCACCCCGCACGGCACCGACTTCGCGCACCTCGCGGCCGCCGCCGGACTCCCGTACGCGCTGCTGGCCGACACCGCCGACCTCGGGCTGGCACTCGCCGGATCCGGCCTGCGCCTGTGCGAGGTCCGCAACGACCGGGCAGCGGGCGCCGTGCTGCGCGCCGACATCGCCAGCGCCTGCTCCGCCGCGATCGCCGCGCTTTAGGCCCCGTCGCGTGCCGCGCACCTGGCTGCCGGCGCCGGACTAGCCGTGATAGGTCTCCAGCAGCCCCTGCTCGGTCCGCGGGGGACCGCGCCGCTCGTAGCTGCCGAATGCCGCGCACATCCGCGCGGACGGGCACGACACCGACGTTGCCTGGAACACGGCGAACGTGCCGGCCGCGGGCAGCGGCGCGGGCGTGACTGTCCACCGACCGCCGGCAAAGGTCTCAAGCAGGCCGTTGACGTTGGTGGACCCGGCGGCGACGCACCACTGGTCGACCGGGCAGGACACCGACTCCATGAACAGGTTCGTCCGGTCTCCGGCCGGTGCTGGTGCAGCGACAGCCTGCCACCTGGCGCCGCTGAGGGTCGCCAGGATGCCGCGGTTGTTGCCCTCGCTGTCCTGGTAGTTGCCGGTGGCGGCGCAGAAGCTGACCGTCGGGCAGGACGCCTCGGTCAGCTCGGCGTCCGCATCTGCCGGGGTACCCGCCGGGTCCGGGACGACGCGGGCGTGCCATGTTCCGGCGACCTCTCGCTCGGCCAGGCCTCGCTGCCCGCCGCCGGCGGTCGTGACGTTCCCGACGGCCAGGCACCGCAGGGCGTTGAGGCACGTGACGTAGCCCAGGTAGGCGAGCGGGTTGTCAGCCGCGTCAGCAGGCACCGGCAGCCTGGACGAGTGCCATCTGCTGCCGGTCAGCACGTCCGCGAACAGCTCACGGCGCCCGGTGTTGTCGACGTAGGCGCCCACCGTCGTGCACTGCCCAGCGTCGGTGCAGGAGACCCAGTCCACGCCGCCGAACGGATCCGACGTGCGGGTCACGTCAGCGGGCAGCGGTGCCTCCACCGCGTGCCAGTCCGGCCCCGACTGGACCTCGATGAGCCCCTGGTAATAGCCGTGGGCACCACCCTGGTAGCGGCCGACGGCCACGCAGCTGCCCGGCCGCGGGCACGAGATCGCGGACAGCGTCTGCGAGTCGGGCAGCGTGCCCGGAAGCAGCGGCGCAGCCGTCGCGCTCCAGTGCCCGTTGACCAGGGTCAGCAGCTCCGACCGGCGCGCGGCCGGCGTGCCGAGGTAGCCAGAGACACCGCACGACCCGGGGTTCGCGCACGAAACCGACGTCAGCGTCACCTTCTGCCGCTGCGAGAGCATGCTCGGGACCGGGGCCGGGGTAGCCGTCCACGTGCCGCCGTGCAGCTGCTCGATGACGCCCGCGGCGAAGCCTGACTTGTTGTTGAAGCTCGCTGCCGCCACGCACTCGCCTGGTGCGGCGCAGGTAACCTGCCGCACCGAGACAACAGGGTTGGCGGCCGCCGTGCCGGGCACCGGGGCCTGGACCGGCGTCCACCTCGCGGGCGCGGCGATCGCGAGGCCGGCGGTCCCGGTGCAGGCAGCACAGGCAGCAAGGCAGCTGACCGACCGGCGGATGGCAAGCATCATGGACGGTCACAGTAGCTGCCGGGTCCAGGCCGCCAAAGCACGTCTGAGTCTCAGTCCGCGCGCGTGCCCTCGATGCGGCGCCCGCATCGTCCGGTACCGGCACAACCCGGCCGCGGCACAGGGGACCAACTGCGGGAATGCCGCCGCAGCGGCGATTCCGCCGCCGATCTCGGCGCAGCTCAGCCGCGGCCCAGCTGCTCGCGCGCCAGCGCCGGCGAAGCGCACGCCAGCCAGGCGTCGGTGATCGCCTCCCGCAGCGGCCGCGCGGCAGCCGCTTGCAGCTGGATCAGCACGGCAGCGTACCCGTCGAAATGCGGGATCGTGAAGAATCCCCGGTGGGCGGCCGCCAGCACCGCCTCCTTCTCGTGCAGGTCCTCCACCCGGACCGCCAGAATCGGCCCGGCGGGCGGTTCCTGGTCACCGAACCGCCTGATGTCCGCCTTGCTGAACGGCCGCTCCCAGGCGAACGCCTTCCCGCCCACGAACCAGGTCCGGGTCCCGTGCCGCTCGCCCTCGGTGACCTCCGGCAGCGAAAGAGCGAACCTGGCCGCGTCCTCGATAGTCGCCACCGCGCCAGGCTAACGTGTCTCGTCATTCGTATGGCAGGACGAGCCGGCCAGCGGCGTCCCTGGACACCTCGACGACGCGCGTGACGGCGGCCGGCGGCACCGGGCCGTAGCTGTGCGGGTACTCCTCCGCACCCGGCACTGGCGGCTCGAAGCGCACCGGCGCGGGCAGCCGGTCGCTGTCGATGACGAGGACCACCAGGTCGCCGGCGTCCGCATAGTAGGTCTCCGCGACCCCGCGCAGCTGATGCGGGAGCGAGCAGTGAATGAACCCCTCCTGCTCCAGCGTGACACCGCGGGTCGACGTCCGGTACTCGCCCGCGGCCAGGCCGTCCGCCCAGCCCGCGCGCTCGGCTATGTGGAGTAGTTCCGTCATGCCGGCTCATCGCCGGCACCGGCCGGTTCGAGGCCGGCGATCGCGCCGCCCGGATCCACCCGGCCGTCGGCCCGCGCTAGCGGCCGAGCTGACTGCTCATCAGCTCGACCAGCTTCTCCAGCCCGCGCATCGGGCGCACCAGCACGGTGAAGCTGGTCAGCCTGCCGGCGGCATTCCACCTCAGCATGTCGACGCCCTGCACGTACACGCCGTCCGGGTCTGCCTCGAATTCCAGCACCGCGCTGTCCGCGGCGTGCCATTCGCTGATGTACCGCAGCGACGGGCCGAGCACGGCGAACGCCGCCAGCAGGTAGCCCGTGGTGAGTGCCTTCCCCTCCTGCGGCCGGAATACGGCCGGGGACCGGAACGTGACGTCGTCGTCCAGCAGCCCGGCCAGCAGGCCGGGGTCTCCGGACTGCGCGAACGCGTGCCAGGCCCGGACCGGGCCGGGCTGATCTGTCATGCCCGCAGTCAATCACGGGCTGGTTGCGCAGCACGGTGCGGGCAGCGTTCAGGTGCCGGGTTCCTCCGCGACGGCCTTCATCCGCTGCAGTGTGGCGCGCATGCCCGCGATGTTGGTCCTGCGCCTGGTCCAGCCGAGCAGCGCCCAGTACAGGCGCAGCAGCGGAAGCGGGCTCAGCTCGAACGACTCGGTCACGTCCGTGCCGTCCGCGCGCGGCGTGAGCAGATAGCGCCAGGTGTTGAGTGGCTTGCCCGCCGCGCCCACGCAGAACGCGAACTCGCGGCCGGGCTCGCAGACCGTGACTGTGCAGGTCGTCCAGTAGACCGGGCCCTTGCCGTTGCGCTTGACGTGACCACGGAAACGAGCTCCGGTCTCCGGCCCGGTGGCGCCGGCCAGCCACTCGGCCTCGAACGTCTCCGGGCTGAACTCGCCGATGCGCGTCACGTCGGCCACCAGGTCCCAGATACGGCTCGCGGGCGCCGTCATGTGCATGGTCACCGAGCCTCGCATGAAACGAGCGTAGGGCAGATACCAGTCCAAGCCCAGATGATCGGGGCGTACCGGATGAACCTGTAGTCCTAGGCGGACAGAGTTCCCGTCCGGGCCTCGTCCGCGAGCCGCCGGAAGGCCACCTGCGTCGGGGAGTCCGGCGCGGCGCAGTACACGATGAGCCGACACCCGGTGTCGCCGACGTGCAGGACCTGGCACTCGAATTCCAGCGGGCCCGCGAGCGGGTGCACGAACCGCTTTACCAGCGGCTGGCGCGACTGGACGTCATGCTCCGCCCACATCTGCGCGAACTGGGGCGAGAGGGCAAGGAGTTCCGGCACGAGATCCCGCAGACCCTGGTCAGCCGGATAGCGGGCATACCCGGCGCGCAGGTCCGCCACGGTCGAGCGCGCGAACCGCAGGCTCTCCTCGTCCGACCACGACGTCTCGTCCGCGGGCAGCCGGAACATCCAGCGGATCATGTTCCGGTCGCCCGCCGGCACCCCGGACATGTCCCCGATGAAATAGGTGGCGAGCCGGTTCCACGCCAGGACGTCGTACTTCGCGTCGACTAGGTACGCCGGCGTATCGGGCATGCTGTCGAGCAGGCTCCGCAGGCCGGGCGAGATCCCGACGGCCGGCCGCGTCGCGACCGGCGGATTGGCCCCGGCCAGCCGGAACATGTAGTCCCGCTCGTCCGCCGTCAGCATCATGGCCCGGGCCAGCGCCGCCAGGATCTGACCCGACGGATTCGGCCCACGGGCCTGCTCGAGCCGGATGTAGTAGTCCACCGACATCCCCGCGAGCTGCGCCACCTCCTGGCGCCGCAGGCCCGCTGCCCGCCGCCGCCCGCCGTCGGGAAGTCCCACGTCGGCCGGCCGCAGCCGGTCCCGGCGCGTGCGCAGGAACATCGCCAGGTCATCGCGGTTCATCACCCCGATCGTAACGCCGGGCTCGCCGGCCGGGGCGGGCTGAGACTGGTACCGCCGGTCCCAGGATCGGGCCGTCTCTCCCCGTCGGGCCGATCCGCTGGCAGGCTCGTCGGTATGACGGCGATTGCACTGGTTACGGGAGCCAATAAGGGAATCGGATTCGCGACCGCGCGCCAGCTCGGCGCCCGCGGCTGGATCGTGCTGGCAGGCGCGCGGGACGAGGCACGCGGGAAGCAGGCAGCGCAGGACCTGATCGGGGGCGGTGCCGACGCGAGGTTCGTCCAGCTGGACGTCACCGACGAGGAGTCCGTGGCACGCGCGGCCGCGTGGATCGACGCCGAGTTCGGCGTGCTGGACGTGCTGGTCAACAACGCGGGCATCGCGCGCGGCGACTGGTCAGGCAAGCCCAGCGAGACCACGGTGACCACGATGCGGACCGTCTACGAGACGAACGTGTTCGGCGTCGTCGCGGTCACTAACGCGATGCTCCCGCTGCTGCGCCGTGCGCCTGCCGCCCGGATCGTGAACGTCAGCAGCGAGGTCGGCTCGATCACCGCGAACCTGGACCGGCGCAGCCCGATGTTCGGGATGGCGTCCATCCCGTACCCGTCCTCGAAGACCGCGCTCAACATGATCACCGCGATGTACGCGAAGGAGCTCGTCGACACCCCGATCAAGGTCAACGCCGCCAATCCCGGGTACTGCGCGACCGACCTGAACCATCACAGCGGCTTCCGCACCGCCGACCAGGGCGCCGAGGTCAGCGTGCACCTCGCCACCCTGCCCGAGGACGGCCCGACTGGACAGCTGTGGGGCCACCTGTGGACCGCGGACGGCGGCGGGGGATCGGGCGTGCTGCCCTGGTGACCGCCGGGCGGGCGGGCCTCAGCCGCCCAGCAAGGCGCGCACCCTCCCCTGGCCGGCGGCCAGCAGCAGCGTGGGCAGCCGCGGGCCGGTCGGCGTGCCGATGAGCAGCCGGTACACCAGGGCGAAGAACTGGCGCTGCGCCACCTTCAGCTCCGGCGTCGGCTTGGCGTCGGCGGGCAGGCCTGCCTGCACCTTCGGTACCGCGTAGACCAGCTGCGACAGGCCTTCCAGCGACCAGTGCTCGGCCAGCCCGTCCAGCAGCAGCTTGAGGGCGTCACGCTCGGACGCACCGAGGCCGGCAAGCGCCTCCAGGTCGGGCTCCGCGCGCAGCCTCGTCCGCTGGTCGGCCGGCAGCTGCGTCGCGACCCAGCACTGCGCCCGGTCGAGCCTGGGCCGGACCTCGTCCAGCGACGCGATGGGGTGGCCAGGGTCCAGGTCGCTGAGAATCCGCAGCGTCTGGACCGGGTCCCCGGTAGTGATGTCCGCTACCGACGCCAGCGTCCGGTACGGCAGCGGTCTTGGCGTGCGCGGCAGCTCGCCCGCGGCCGTCCTTATGGCGCGGTCGTAGGCGCTGATGTCGAGGTCGGACGCGGTGCCGCCGGCCACGCGCCGCTCGACGGCGTCCCACTCGTCGTAGACCCGGTGCAACTCCGCGTCGAGCGCGATCGTGAATGCCTGCTGCGGGCGGCGCCGGGTATAGAGCCACCGGAGCAGGAACTCCTCCATGATCTCCAGTGCGTCGCCAGGGGTCGGCACGCCGCCGCGGGAGCTGGACATCTTCGCCTGCCCGGAGATGCCGACGAACGCGTACATCGGCCCGATCGGCTGCCAGCCGCCGAAGATCTCGCTGACGATCTGCCCGCCCACCACGTACGAGGAGCCAGGGGACTGGTGGTCCACGCCGGACGGCTCGAAGATCACGCCCTCGTATGCCCACCGCATCGGCCAGTCGACCTTCCACACCAGCTTGCCGCGCCGGAATTCGGTCAGCAGGACGGTCTCCGAGTGCCCGCACGCGCAGGTGTAGGTCATCTCGGTGGTCTCATCGTCGTAGCTGGTCACGGTCGTGACATCGCGATCGCAGGCCGAGCAGTACGGCTTGAACGGGAAGTAGCCCGCGCCGGAGCCGCCGTCGTCCTCGCTCGCCGCGCCCGAGCCCTCGGCGGCCGCGGCGGCCGCCTGCTGCTCGTCGGCCGTCGCCCCGGCAGGAACGGCGGCCGGCCGGCCGGCCTTCGTCCGGTACCTGGCGAGCACAGCGTCGATGTGCTCGCGCTCGCGCATCGCGAGCAGCACCTGGTCGACGTAGGCGCCGGAAGTGTACATCTGGGTCTGGCTGATGCCGCGGTACCGCACGCCCATCCGGGCCAGCGCGTCTTCCATCGGCGCCCTGAAGTGCTCGGCCCAGCTCGGGTGCGGGCTGCCGGGCGGTGCCGGCACCGACGTCAGCGGCTTGCCGATGTGCGCGGCCCAGGACTGATCGACGTCCGCAGGCACTCGCCGGAGCCGGTCGTAGTCGTCCCAGGACAGGACGTGATCACACTCGAGTCCGCGCCGCCGGACCTCGTCCGCCACCAGGTGCGGCACCATGACCTCGCGCAGGTTGCCGAGGTGGATCGGGCCGGACGGGCTGAGGCCGGACGCCACGACGACGGGCTTGCCGGGCACGCGCCGCTCGGAGTCGGCGATCACGTCGTCCGCGATGCGCGCCACCCAGTCGGCATCCGTGCTCTGCGCTGCCATTGCGTCCTCTCCCGGGATCACGGCGGTGCCATGATCCTCTCAGCCTCCGGGGGCTAGCCTTCGAGCGCCCGGCGCATTGGCCGGAACTTTGTCTCGGACTCGGCCAGCTCGGCTTCCGGCTGCGATCCGGCCACGATCCCGCAGCCCGCGAACAGCCTGGCCCGGTCGCCGTCGATCGCACCGCACCGCAGCGCGATTCCCCACTCGCCGTTGCCGCGGTCGTCCACCCAGCCGACCGGGCCCGAGTACCGGCCCCGGTTCATCCCCTCGAGCTCCCGGATCAGCTCCAGCGCCGTCTGCGTGGGCGTACCGCAGATCGCCGCCGTCGGGTGCAGCGAGGCCGCGAGCGCCAGCGCGGAGATGTCCCTCGCCAGCTCACCGCTGACCGACGTGGCAAGGTGCTGGTAGTCGGCCAGCTGGAGCAGGAACGGCGCGGAGTCCACGCTCAGCGTCGCGCACAGCGGGGCGAGCAGGTCCCGCACCGAGTCCACCGAGTACCGGTGTTCCTCTGCGTTCTTGGCCGAGGCCAGCAGCGCAGCGCTGAGCGCCTCGTCGTCTGCCCTGGTCCCGCCGCGGGCCATCGTGCCCGCGAGCACGAGCGAGCTGACGTCCCGGCCCTCGCGCCGGATCAGCAGCTCAGGCGTCGCGCCGACAAGGCCCGCGCACGCGAATGTGAAGCAGCCGGGCGCGCGCGCCGCCAGCCGCGCGAGCAGGATCCGGATGTCGATCGGCTCGGACGCCGTCGCGAACAGGTCCCGCGCGAGGACGACCTTGCGCAGGTGGCCGGCCTTGATCCGGCCGACTGCCGCGATCACCGCCTGCTCCCATTCCGGCGCGGTCAGGCTGCCGTCGCTCCAGCGGACCTCCGAGGCCGGGATCGCCGCCGAGGCAGGAACGTGCAGCGGGCCGGTATCGGGCGTGATCGTGGTGAGCCAGGCGACGCCGGCCCGGCGGGCGACGATCGTGCCCGGCACGATGAGCACCGACCCGGCCACGGCCGGGTCAAAGGTGAAGCTGCCGAAGGCGACAAGGCCCGTGCCGGGCAGGCCCACGTCGTCGGTGATGCTCGCGCTGGCCGCCAGGTCCCCGAGCCACTGCTCGCCGGCCGCGAACCGGTCGGCGCCCGCCGGGATCGTGATCCTGGCGGCCTCGCCCCAGCCAACCAGGCCGTCGCCGCGATGAATCCACGCCGAGGGCGCCAGGTCGGGCAGCCGGACGAGCAGGTCCCCAGGGTCGGGAACCTTGACCGTCTTGACGGTCAGGGTCCTCGGCATGTCACTGCCATCCTGGTGCATCCCCACGGCTAACTACTTTACGTGCGGTAACAACCGCACCGGACCCGAGGGCCGGCCCGCTAACAGCGCGCCGGCCAGCCGGAATCCGAGCAACGCGGCGAGCACCCCGACGGCGAGGCTGCCGATGACGTTGAGGCCGGCCTCGCCGACCGCGCCGTCCTCCAGCAGCCGCAGCGTCTCGTAGCCGAAGGTGGAGAACGTGGTGAGCCCGCCGCAGAAACCGGTGCCGAGCAGCAGCGCGACCGCCGGGGGCAGGCCCAGATGCCGCTGCGCGCCGAGCAGGAACCCGAGCACCAGGGAGCCGCCGACGTTCACCACGAACGTGCCCCACGGGAACACGCTGTCATGCCTGGCCTGGACCGCGCGGTCCGCCAGGTACCTGACGGGCGCGCCGACCATGCCGCCCAGCAGGACGAGAACGACGGTCACGACTGGCTGCCGCCCGTGTAGGTATGCACGTGCACGTCGTCCACGATGATGAGCCCGCCCGTGACCAGCTCCGCGATCTCGTCGAGGAACGCCTCGGCCCGCTCGGCGGTGTCCACGATGATGATCGCCAGCGGCAGGTCCTCGCTAAGAGACAGCAGCCTGCTGGTGTGAATCCGCGAGGACGCGCCGAATCCCTCGAGCCCGCGAAAGACGCTCGCGCCGGCCAGTCCCCGCCGGTGCGCGCGGTGCACGATCTCCGCGTAGAGCGGCCTGTGGTTGTAGCGATCCGACTCGCCGATGAAGATCGTGATCCGCCGCGCGGGCCCGCGGAGCGTCATCGGCTGCCTCCGGAAATCCTGGCCCGGGCCGCGAGCCGGCCCGCCTTCATGCCAGCCCAGACCGCGACCAGCGCGGCCAGGATACTGGTGAGGGCGTACGCGTCCGCGAGCCCGGGCGCGCCGCCGGTGAGCAGCGTCATCACGCCCGCGGCGTAGGTCGAGAACGTGGTGTAGCCGCCGAGCAGGCCGACGGCCAGCAACGGCCGCAGGAGGCGCCGGGGCGGCCAGACCTCCAGCAGGTAGACCATCAGCACGCCGAGCAGCAGGCAGCCGGACGAGTTTACCCAGAAGATCGCCCACGGGAAGCCGTGGCCAGCAGGGAACGTCTGGCTGAGCAGGTACCGGGCCAGGCTGCCAGCGCCGCCGCCCGCGGCGATCGCCGCCAGGTCGGCGGCACCCGGACCGGAGGCCCCGCGGGGCCGCCTGATGGCCGGCCGCGCCGACGACAGCGCCCCGGATCTGCTCGGCACCTCGGCCCTGCCCCCCTGCTCAGTCCCCTGTCGTGTCTGTGCACAGAGTATCCGCACGTGAACGGCGGGCATGCGCTGGCTCGGGCGGCTGGAGCTAACGGAGAACTACGAGATCTGGGTGCTGGCGCGGCTGCCCGGGCAGCACACTGGTTTCCATGACCACGCCGCCGCCCTCCGACCACGTGACACGAACCATCGACGACATGCTGGCGGACGCCAGGACCCGGCTCGCCCGGCTAGACCCGGCGCAGGCGGACGCCGCGGTGCGGGACGGCGCCGTGCTGGTGGACATCCGCCCGGCCGCGCAGCGCGCCGCCGAGGGCGAGATCCCCGGCGCGCTCATCATCGAGCGGAACGTGCTCGAGTGGCGCTTCGACCCGGCCTGCGACGCACGGCTCCCGATCGCCGGCTACGACCTGCAGGTCATCGTCTTCTGCTCGGAGGGCTATACCTCCAGCCTCGCCGCGGCCGCGCTGCAGGAGCTCGGGATACACCGTGCGACCGACCTCGCGGGCGGATTCAGGGCCTGGCAGGCCAGCGGGCTGCCCGGCACCGGCCCCGCGCTTCAGAGCAGCGTGAGCTGAACATCGCCCGGCCCGTCGCCGGCGCCGGGCCCGGCGCCGGCTGACGCGGTGCTGCCACCCGCACCGACCCGCCGGGCCGCCCTCGGCGTCGCCCGGCCGGCGCCGTGCCTGCGGGCAAGCTCCGCCACCTGGTCGGCGATCCGCCGCTGGTAGGCAGCGGGCGCATAGGCCCCGCGGCCGTACAGCTCGGCGTAGGGCCGCATCAGCTCGGGATGCTGCTCACGCAGCCAGCGCAGGAACCACTCCCTGGCACCGGTGCGCAGGTGCAGCACGATGGGGCTGACGTGCGTCGCCCCGGCTGCGGCGATCTGCCGGACGGAGCGCTCCAGCTGCGCGGGGGAGTCGGACAGGAACGGCACGATGGGTCCCATCAGCACGCCGCACGCCAGCCCGCGCTCGTTCAGCGCGGCACAGACGGCCAGCCTTCGCTCCGGCGCCGGGGCGCCTGACTCGATAAGTCGAGAAAGTTCTTTATCGACAAATCCGGCCGACACGTTGAGGCCGACGTCC
>Ga0335078_10002187_pt1 | contig 29633 bp, 17 predicted proteins | sample Lox_Sample_32_FD_206711 | JGI IMG/M metagenome (GOLD analysis project Ga0335078, IMG submission 206711) | Soil microbial communities from Loxahatchee National Wildlife Refuge, Florida, United States - Lox_Sample_3.2 | ecosystem: Environmental > Terrestrial > Soil > Wetlands | place: USA...
GAGCAGATTGTCCGGTGGGTCCGGGACCAGAGCTGCGACCTGGTCGCGATGAGCACCCACGGCCACAGGTTCTTGGCGGACCTGATCCTCGGCTCGGCCTCCAGGCGCGTGCGCCACAGCGTCCGCGTCCCGGTGCTCCTGCTCCGGGCGACGTGAGGGCCCGGCCGCGCCCGGGGCCCGCTCAGTGGGCCAGGGTCGCGCCGCCCAGGTTCGCGGCCAGGAAGGCCTCCACCCTGTGGTAGAACTCCACCCGGTCCTTGTAGCTGTAGAATCCGTGACCCTCGAGGGAGCGGAAGAACGTCTCGTGGGGCACGCCGCGGCGCTTGAGCTCGCGCGCGAGCTTCTTTGACTGCGCGACGTCGACCACGTTGTCCTCCGTCCCGTGGGCGATCAGGACCGGGACGCGGATCTGGTCGGCGTGCTCGAGCGGCGAGATCTCCTCCAGGCGCTTCCGGTCGCGCCCGGGCCTGCCGAGCTCGTCCATCAGGATCTGGTACTCGCCGGGGCGCCCGACGTCGCGCTTGGACTTGATCTGGCGCTCCCAGTCGAAGACGCCGCACTCCGTGACCGCGCACCGGTAAAGGTCCTTCTCGAACGCGACGCCGGCGACCGCCAGGTAGCCCCCGAAGCTGGCGCCCATGATGCCCACCCGCTTGGGGTCGATGACGCCCGTCCTAAGCATCGCCCGCGTCGCGTCGGTGACATCGTCGTGCATCCGCATGAAATCAAACCGGTGCTCGTGGCTGATCTGGGGCGAGTACCCGGTCGAGCCGCGGTAGTTGGGCTGGAGGACGGCGTAGCCGCGGCTGGCCAGGAACTGGACGACGGGGTCGTACAGGGGGATGTCCCGCACCCAGGGCCCACCGTGGACCAGGACGACGAGCGGAACCGGATGCCGCGCGTCGGCGCCCTCCGGGAGCGCCTGGTAGCCCTCGAGCCGGACGCCGTCGCGCGTCACGAAGCTCACCGGCTGGACGGGGCGCAGGGGCCGGCCGCTGAGCCAGGGCGCCGTGTCCGCCACCTTGCGCAGCGTCTTCGCGTCCAGGTCCAGGAGCTCGTAGGAGACGGGGTGGCAGGGCCCGGTGAGCGCATAGAGGAACTTCCTCTCCGCGAGATCATGGCCGACCAGCATGTTGTCCGTGTCCGGCCGGTGCTTGTCGACCGTGGCCTGCACCGTCGCGAACTTCTCCGAGAACCAGACGCTGACCGGCTTGCGCTGCATGTAGGTGACACCCGCCAGCCTCCGCTCGGCCTCGGAGAAATGAAGCCGGCCGGCGCCGATGTCGTAGAACGGGTCGGTGAGGATAGGCTCGTCCGCGAATCCGGTCGCCAGACTCAGGCGGCGCAGCTCGTAGCCCTTCTCGGACGACATCGTCACGATCCACAGGGACTCGTCGTCGAAATCCAGCCCCATGGTCCGCGCGCCGTCCGGCAGGGGGATGCGGCTCCAGGAACGCGTGTCGGGATCGTAGCGGCTCACGCGCGCGGCTCCGCCCGACCAGGTCGTGCACAGCGCGAGGTCGCCCCGTCGGTCCGCCTCCCAGCCGATGACGGGACCGTCCCCCGGCTGGCTGTAGGTGCGGACCGCCGCGTCGGCGATGCGCAGGACTCGAGTTCCGGCCAGGTCCCGGTTGCAGTCGAGCTCGATGAGGCCGCCGGGCCGGCCCTGGTCCGCGGACTCCTGCAGGATCCAGACCAGGACCCGGCCGGGGCGGTCCACGGGCACGCCTATGATCTGCGTGACGTCAAAGTTGTCGATCGTCCGCGGGCGATCGAGGTTGTCGAGCCGCGCCGAGTAGAGCCCCCACGAGTACACCTTGTCCTTGGCGACGCTGAACAGGATCTGATCGTTGCCGAGCCATTCAAAGGTCGAGACCTCATAGGACCCGGCGCCCCGCAGGCCGCGCGGCTTGTAGTCCTTGAGGTCGACGATGAGCAGGCTTCTCAGGTCCTTCTCGTCGGTGACGATGGTGCCGAGCTGGCGGCCGTCGGGCGAGAGCCTGGCATCGCCGAGCTGTGCGGCGCGGAAGAGCTCTTCCGCCGTCAAGGGCTGGGGAGCCTGGGGCCCGGCCCAGCCGGTGCTGGCCAACGCGAGCAGGGAGGCGGCAAGGATTCGGCGCATCGGCGTCGTGGGCGCCCAAGGGTAGTCGCGCCGCGTCCGAATCCAAGGCGCAATCTGGGAGGCAAGGCCACGGGGAGGCGCCGCCGGCGGGGACCGCCGGACGGCCGGGGCGCGCGATGGCGCGGGGGGCTATGGCCTCATGGTGACCGTGCTGGCGTTAACCGGCTATCTCAACTTCGCCGATGCCGGACCCAGCTGGGGCTCCATGATCCTGATCGCGCATGCCCACGGGCGGCGGGACCGGGCCATGATCGCCCACATCACGCGCCACAGCGCGGTGCTTTCCGCCGCCTCCGGCTTGGTCGCGATGCTCGGGCTCGCCGGTGTTCTTGGGGCGTCGGCGTTGGGCTGGTTCCCTTGGCAACGGCCCAGTCCGCGGGCCGGTGGCTCAGGCCGCGCGCCGAGGCTCCACCTCCCTGACCGGGGAGGCCCCGTCCCGCGGCCGCCGCGGCCTGTCCGTCGACGCTGGAATCGCGGAGCGGAACCCGGCGGCCGCGCCGCGATATGCCCCGTTCACAATCGGGCGCGAAGCCTCGGGCCGGGTCGCGGGGGCTCGCCGAGGGATCCTCGCTGTGCTAGAAGCTCCGTGAGCGCCAACTCGACCCGCCATGTCCATCACGGAATCCCGCCTCGCCATGAGAAGACTCCTCCCTGCCGCCGTGCTGGGCACGCTGTGCATCCCCTCGGCGGTGAACGCCGATCCCGTCGACGAGGTGAACCCGAACCTAGGGGGGATAGGCCACCTGCTTGTCGCCACCGCGCCGATCGTGCAATTGCCGCACGGCATGGTCGAATTGGCCGCCAACCCGTTTCCGGAGACGGCCGACCGATACCTTGCTGACAAGCTCTCGAGCTTCTCCATCCGGGCCCTGCCGCGCTATGCCACCGCCGCCGCGCCCTCGTGGATCATGGCGACCACCGGGGCGCTTGCGGTGACCGCGGAGACAAGGGCGTCGTCGTACGATCACGATGCCGAGACGGTGACGCCTTATTACTCTTCGGTCCTCCTCGAGGACTACAACATCGAGGCCGAATTCACCGCGACGGAGCACGCCGCCTACTTTCGATACGTGTTCCCCTCGTCGCCATCGGCCCATATCCTCTTGGGCAGCAACGCGCGGGTCGAGCCGGTCGGGGACCGTGCCTTTGAAGGCGTCGAGATCCTGAGCGGGGCCAACGCGGACCCCGATTTCGCGCATCCCGACCTGAATGGCGCCAGGGCCTACTTCTACGCGGAATTCAGCAGGCCGTTCGCGTCCTCCGGCACGTGGAGCGGGGCCGCGATCGCGCGGGGGTCAACGGGGGCGTCGGGGCCGTCCGTTGGCTTCTTCGCCGACTACGCCACCTCGGCGGGGGAGCCGATCGAGGTGAGGATCGGGGTGTCCTACATCGACCTTGCCCAGGCGCGCCGGAACCTGGCGCGCGAAATCCCCGCATGGGACTTTGCAGGCGCCAAGAACCGGGCCCGGCGGGTCTGGAGCGACGCCCTCGGCAGGATCAAGATCACCGGCGGGACCGAGAGGCAGCGCACCATCTTCTACAGCGCCCTGTACCGGGTCCTGCTCGGCAGTCAGGCAATGGACGTGACCGAGGACGGGCGCTACTACAGCCTCGTGGACGGCCGGGTACATGCCGCGGAGGGGCACGACTTCTACCGGGTCGGATCAAACTGGGGTTCCCACCATTCGCTGTTCCCGCTCCTGCTCGTCCTGGAGCCGGAGCGCCAGAACGACCTGCTCCGCTCCTATGTGCGCATGGAGGAGGAGGGGGGCTGGCTGTCGACCAGCGGGGGCCAGCGCCAGATGATCGGGCGCCACGAGGTCGCGACCATCACGGATGCCTACCTGAAGGGGTTCCGCGACTTCGACGCGGAGAGGGCCTATGCGGCGATGAAAAGGAACGCGATGGAGACGACCATGCTGTCTCGGCATCTGGGCGCCAGCTGCGCGCTGACGGAGCTCGACCGGGTCTACCTCGACAAGGGGTTCTTCCCCGCCCTGGCTCCGGGCGAGAAGGAGACCGTGCCGCAGGTGGGCTTCGGCCGCCAATCGGTGTCGGTCACCCTGGAGAACTGCTACGACGACTGGTGCCTGGCGCAGCTGGCGGGCGCCCTGGGCAAGGAGGCGGACCGCGCCTATTTCTCGAAGCGGGCGGTCAACTACAGGAACCTCTTCGACGCACGCATTGGCTTCATGCGGCCGAAGACGGCGGACGGCCGGTGGGTGGAGCCCTACGACCCGATTTGGTCGGGCGGGCAGGGGGGGCGGGACTATTTCACCGAGAACAACGGCTGGAACTACACGTGGTTCGTTCCCCATGACGTCCAGGGCCTGTGCATCCTGATGGGGGGACGGGAGCCATTCGTCGGCAAGCTGAACGCCATGTTTCGCACGACCGTCCCCCTGTACGACAAATTCCGGTTCCTCGCCCAGTTCCCGGACATGACGGGCTGGATCGGCATGTATTCCCACGGCAACGAGCCGACCTGGCATATCCCGTACCTTTACAATTACGCCGGCGCGCCCTGGATGACCCAACGGCGCGTGCGGGAGATCATGGACGTCTGGTACGGGGCGGGGCCCCTGGGGATGTGCGGCGACGAGGACTTCGGCGAGATGTCCTCGTGGTACGTCCTGAGCGCCATGGGGGTCTACACGGTTTGCCCTGGCCGCCCGGTCTACGACATCGGAAGCCCCATCTTCGAGAGGGCCGAGATCGACGTCGGCCGGGGACGGACGTTCACGATCGAAGCCAGGGACGTGTCGGCGAGGAACAAATACATCCAGTCGGCCGTGCTGAACGGCGAGGCGCTCGGCCGGCCGTGGTTCACGCATTCGGACCTGGCGAACGGAGGGGGGCTCGTGCTGGCGATGGGCCCCAGGCCGAACCCGGCCTGGGGAAGCGCGCCCGGGGCCGCGCCGCCATCGCTCACGCCCGTGGCGAGCGAAGAGGCTCCCGGCCGGTGACCCGGACGCGGCGATCCCCGAGCGCTACTTGATCCCGAGCTTCGTCAGGAACGGGACGATAGAGCGCGGACGGCCGAGGAAATCCTCGATGGACACGGAGACGTCGCGCGCGTCGCCCTGCGAGTAGATCTCCTGGCGCATCCGCATGCCGGCGCCGGGATCCAGGAATCCGCGCGGCGCCGCCTTGAACACCGTGGCCATGTCGGCGGCGATCGAGTCGGCCCAGGCGTAGCCGTAGTAGCCGGCGTCGTAGCCGCCGGCAAGGTGGCTGAAGTAGGCGATGAAGGCCGAGTCCTCCGGCACCGGGAAGAAGACCTCGCCGAGCGTCCGATTGGTCTCGCCAAGGCAATCGACGGGGGAACCCGCCGGCCGCGGCCCGTGGATCCTGAGGTCAAGCAGGGCGAAGGAGAGCTGCCGCCTGTAGAAGACCCCGATGGTGGCCAGGCGCACCTCCTGCAGCCGGCTGAGAATCTCCGGGGGGACCTTCTTGCTCGGGTCGCGGTAATCGGCGGCGAACGTGTCGAGGACGCTCTTGTCATAGGTCCAGTTCTCGAGCATCTGCGACGGAGCCTCGACGAAATCGCGGGGGACGCTCGTCCCCGAGAACCGGCCGCGGTGGGCGCGCGTGAGGATGGCGTGCATGGCGTGGCCGAACTCATGGAAGAGGGTGGTCACCTCCTGGTGGTCGAGGAGCGAGGGGGCTCCTCCGGACGGGGGAGGAAAGTTGCAGAGCAGCGCCGCCGCCGGGCGAAGGTAGGTTCCGCTCGGAAGGACGCGACCCGCCTGTATCGAGAACTCCGCGAAGTGGTTGTATTTCCCTTCCCGCGGAAACATGTCGAGGTAGAAGAGGCCCATGGGCTCGCCGGTCCGCGCGTCCGTCACTCCCCACAGCGTCACGCCGTCGGCCCACACGTACGGCGCCTGAAGCTGCTCGAACTTCAGGCCGAAGATGGACTGGTAGATCGCGAACATGCCCTGGAGGACGCGCTCGTAGGGGAAATAGACCCGCAGCGCCTCCGAATCGACCGTGTACTTGCGCTTGACGACCTGGTTCTGGTAGTAGCGCCAGTCGGAGAAATTGATCTGCGCCTTCGGGTCGCCCGTGTCGGCCATCTTCAGCGCGCGGAGCTCGGCCAGCTCCGCATCGAACTTCGGCTTAATGCCGCGGATCAGGTCCTCTATGAACTGGGTCGCGGTCGCTCCGTTCTTCGCCATCTTGACCTCAATCTGGTAGTCGTCCCAGGAGGCGTACCCCAGCCTCCTGGCAATCTCCGCGCGCAGGGCCACGATCCTGTTGAACAGCGGCACATTCACGTCCTCGGCGAGGTGCAGCTCCGCGGTGCTCACTTTCAGCCGGGTGGCCGCGTCGGAGCAGTTCTGCTCCACCATCAGCCGCTGGGGCGTCACGTTGACGAGGATCGTGTACGCGTCGTCCCCGGTCTTGACGCCGGGCGAGGCGAGGAAGGAGTCGGGAACGCCGGCCAGCTGCGCTCGGGTGAACACGAGCGGCATGCGGGCCTTGATGACATTCGTCTGGAAGTCGTTCTCCAGCGGGCTCAGCTCCTTGAAGAGCGCCTCCACCTGCTTGCGTTCGGCCGGCGGAAGCTCAAAGCCCTCCCGCCGAAAATCGCGCATGGTGAAATCGAGGAGCCGTCTGTCCTCGACGGAAAGGGCGGGCGCCCGGGGCGCGAATGCCTTGAGCGCCGCGTAGAGGTCCTCCCGGTACCCGATCCCGATGTCCCAGTCCTGCATCTTTTTCACGGCCTCTTCCCCCGCATCGCGCATGTCCCGGCCGGGGTTCGACTGCTGGATCAAGTCGAATCGGGCAGCCACAAGCTGAGCGTCGCTCCTGAGGGCATCCAAAGCCCCAAATGTGCTTTCAAACGTGGCCGAGGCCGGGTCCTGCCGGACGAGCCGGTCGATCGCGGCGTCGCCGGCGGCCATCGCGGCGGTCGCGGCGTCCCGGATCTGCGCGGGGGTGGTCTCAAACGGTGGCACGCGGATTTCGGAATGATAGGGGGCCGCCAGGGCCTGGAATTCGGCGACCGTGCGCATGGGGGCCGCGCGCAGGAGCAGGGGGAGCGCAAGAAGAACCGCGCATCCGACCGAACGGAGGTTGTTCATGGCACTAGCTTGAAAGGCCCGCGGTCGGCGTCAACAGGGCCCGCCAGGGATTCACGCCCGGCAGGGGAGGGCTTCCCCGGCGCCGCGGGATGCCTCCCCGATTGGAGCCCGGCCGACCGAGAGAACGCCGGCCGAACCGGGCCGCTCGCCGGCGAAGGCACGTCCCCGGGAATCCGCCCTTGCCCTTCATCGCCTCCATCTGGCGAATCCTCTTCTACAGCTCTTGAAGATCGCACAGGCCAACGGGTTAGGCATCCGACAAGACCGGCGTCCCTAGCCGGCACTGGGCCGACAATGACAATGCATGACAGCATCCCTCAAGGGCTTTCCAGCTTAGCGTAGGTCCAGCTGCTCGAACAACCGCACCTTCACCCAATCGAGGCCTGCGAAATAGACCGCGCCAACGCCGGCGACGCCGAGCAGGATCGAAGGGGAGATCGGCGACATGAGAATGCCGCCCAACACGAGGATCGCAGTCACGCCCAGCCCCACCGCCGTGCTGCCGAGCATGAAGTTGGCCGGCCATGTGTTCCAAAAGTGTCCCCGTTCGCGCAGCAGGTAGACCCCGGCCTGCGAACTGAATATCAGCGCCGCGAAGGTCAGGGTCTGAAGAGACCGCGGACTGAGTCGAAGAACATAGTGCCCATAGAGGAAGACTCCGAGCGAGAACACCAACTTGCAGGCGGCGAGCGCCGCCGACGCCAAGAGGATGCCCCGCGTGTTCCAGCGGTTGGGCCGAAGGGAGAATGACATCCTGTCCGTAGCGATCGACATCGTCAGAAAGTCGTTGAGAAACAGGATCAACACCATCAGCAGCGGCCGGAGCGGCGTGTGCCGCGTGATGAGGAATCCGCCGACCAGCAGCGCCATGATCTCAATCTTCTTTATCAGCATGGCGAGGGTGTAGGTGATGATGCGCTGGAAGACGCGGCGGCTTGTCTCGATTGCGGGCACGAGGCCGCCCAGGCCGGGCGTCGTCAGCACCATGGCCGCCGCAGCCTTCGCCACGTCTGTGGCATTGGCCACGGCCACCCCCGCCTCCGCTTGGCGAAGCGCGGGAGCGTCGTTGACGCCGTCTCCGCTCATGCCGACCACGGCGCCAAGCGCTTGGAAGGCGCGCACCAGCTTGATTTTGTCGGCCGGGAAAACCCCTGCAAAGATGCCGTAGTCGAGCGCCCTGCCGCCCATGTGGTCGCGGAGCAACTCGGGCGGGCAGACACCGCCGGGGATGCCCACCTGCTCCGCCACGCTTGCGGCCGTCAGCGCGTTGTCACCGGTGACTATCACCGTGCGCACGCCTGCGGCACGTATCGCCCCCACGACCGCCCTTGAATCGTCGCGAACCGCGTCCTCGAGGCCGAGCAAACCGGCGAAGCGGACCGTCCGCTCGTCGCCGATGGCCACGGCAAGCACCCGCTGCCCACGGGCCGCCATGGCCTCGGCCTTCGGCCCCCAGTCCGCCCCGGCGGCTCCGCCCAGTGGCGCCACGACGGAGGGGGCGCCTTTGACATAGCGGCGCGGGCCGTTTTCACCCTGGTACTCGGCCTCAGCCCGCTTGGTTGCCGGGTCGAATGGCTTGAAGGCAAGCCGCTCGGCCTTTCCGTCGCGCCAGCCGGTGGCCATCGCGGCGGCGACAAGGGCGCCGTCCACGGGATCCAGCCCGGCCGGGTCGCTGGCCAGCGCCGCCGCTCGCAGCACGTCGTCGTCGGTAAAGCCCGGGGCGGCCCATCGCGCGCTCACCGCGGCCTCGTTGCGGGTCAGGGTCCCGGTCTTGTCGCTGCAGAGCACGGTCATCGACGCCAGGTCGTGCAGAGCGCCAAGGCGCGTGATCAGCACCCCGCGCCGCGAAAGCTCCAATGATCCCAGCGCCGCCGCGAAGGTGAAGGTGGCTGGGAGCGCCACCGGAATCGAAGCCAGAAGGATGGACAGAAGCAGGGGCACCACCTGCTCGAGTGACATCCCCACGGAGTGCGCGAAGCCTGTCACGACGGCCACCATGGCCGCGTTCACGACAAACAGGTTCTTGACCACGCCCACGATCTCGTGCTCCTGGCGGTTGGCTGATCCGGCGGCGCGGACGAGCTCCGCGGTCTTGCCGAAGTAGGTGCGCGCGCCGGTGGCCGTGATTTCCCCGGAGGCCTCGCCCCCGCGTATCATCGAGCCCGCGTAGGCGGTTTGGCCGGGCTCCACGGCAACCGCCGCGGATTCGCCCGTGAGCGCGGACTGGTCCGCTAGCAGCGATCCCTCGTCCACGCGCACGTCCGCCGGCGCAATGCCGCCTTGGCGCAGATGAATGACGTCGCCCGGCACCAGGTCCTCGGCGGGCAACGTGGTCCATTGGCCGTCGCGGCGCACGCGGGTCTCCACGTGCAGCTGCTGGCGCAGCAGGGCCAACGCCTTCTGCGCGCGCCCCTCTTGCATGCGCCCCACGGTCGCGTTGAGGACCAGCAGCCCGCCGATCACGGCCGCCTCCACCCGCTCGCCGAGGAAGATCTGGATGATGACGGTGGCTTCGAGCAGCCACGGAATCGGTGCCCAGAAGTGCCGGAGGAACTCGCGCAGCACGGGCGTTTGCTCCTCAGCCACCGAATTGGGGCCGAACTGCTTCAGCCGCGCCTGGGCCTCGGCCGCGGTCAAGCCACGGCCGGCCTGCTCGGCATCGTTGATCGGGGTCATGGGTTCCCGGACTTTGCCGAAAGGAAGCTGCTTTCCGCGGCTTGTCGACCGGCGCGATCATTCGCGCGGCCTCGTATGGGACTACCTGCCCGACCTTGCCGCGTCCCGGCGTCAGCTCCCCCCTAAAAGGGTCCGAAACCCGCGGCGCCAAGTGGTCACAAACTGACCGCTTGCCGGTACCAAAGCGAGTGAGGACGGGCGTGGGCCCGGAGCATGGAGTCGCCTAAGTGTATGCGGGTAAGGTTGAAGCCTGATTCTTGGGCGGATGGCACGGTCAAAGCATGTGTCGTGATGCCATGTCGTCTGCCACCCCGAATCGCCGGTATGTTCTCGCCGCGTCAATCATCGCGATTACCCCGCTCGTCTCCGCAGCGACTCCTCGCCAGGATCCGATGGCCGTTGCCCAAGGCCGTGCTCCTATTCTAGCCACATCCGGCCTCAGAGAGATTTCCGCCGGTGCCAACGCGGCGACGGTGGGCGTCTTGAGCCCGTCCAACCGCGACTTTGTGTCCGGCGCCATCGGCGATGAGCTCATTTCGCCTCGACTGAAGGCCTCGGTCGACTCCCCGAAGAATGGCGACTCGCCGAGGCCGAACGCGACGAAGCGCGAGGCCCCGGGCCGATCGCCGGCCAACAAGTCCCCCGGACAAAACGCCAACTTCTATCGCGAGGCGAGGAACGCAGTCGGACATGGAGCTCTTTTCGCTCCCTCATATCTTTTTGTGCGCGACGTCCGGGGAGGATTCCAGTTGCGAGCCATTGGAGCGCCAATAGCGCCCATCGCGGGCGAGAATCCTGCCGATCGGTCGCAGGCTCAGTTTCCGGTCTTTTCGCTGGCATGGTGATCGATTGGTCATTCGCGTCCCCCACAGCCCGGCGCGATCGCTGCTGTTCATACTTCAGGTCCGCAGGATGGGCTGCGAGCAGGGCGCAGGAAGCTGTCTGCATGTCCGCCGACAGCTGACGAGGCGTGCGTTCGGGGGGATCCACCGCATGCCCAGCACCTGCTGGAGCGAAATGAGCCTCTCCTAGGACCTCCACGGGATGCGGTTTCGGAGCGCGCAGCTGGTTGGTCGAGACTTTCCGCACGACGATGGTGGTCGACGGCGAAGAGCAGAAGGGCCCCGCTCACAAGGTCGAGTGCTTCAGGAATCGCGTCGCCTTCAGAATCGATTGGAGCAACAAGCATCCTCTCCACGACCGGGACATGAACGACTCTCGTTTGCTCGTCGACCTTCGCGGCCTGGGCGTCAAGATCGGTCGCCGCATGCGACCATCAAGGTCCCCGACGCGTCTGCCGTGGCGGAACCGGCGTCGCGGCAGGAGCTTACGCCGGAGGAACAGATGGCCCTTTTCGAAATGGAGCTGAAGGAGAACGACTGGGGTCACCAACCCTGCTGACGCCAGCTTGAGCCGGCCGAGAGCCCTGGCCTGTTCCCTTGGGACTCGACGCGCCTCCGAGTGAGTTCATCGGGGCGCAGCGAAGCATTGCCGAGGAACACGGCCCTGTCTCGAGCGTCGCTCAATTCAATTGATCGCCCGCAAGCCCCGCCTTGTGCAGGAGCTCCGTCCACCGCGGGTCGCCGTGCAAGCTTCGCAGGAAGAGATCCACCTTTGCCCAGGCAAGCCCCGGGTCGTGCTCGGTGTACGCCTGCTCGAGCGCTGCAAAGGCGCGGTCGCTATCACCCAGCTTCGCGTAGATTTCAGCGGCAATTGAATATGTCTCCGCGGCACCGCGGTGCTCCTTGGCCAGGCCCTCTATCTGCCGCGCCTGTGCCAACGCCTTGTTCTTTTGGCCACGGTTGAGCGCGATAAAGGCATAGGCGGCATGCCGCCCAATCGCATCCGTTTCGAGGGCGGCCTCCTGCTCCGCCCTGATGAGCCGGTTCAGCTCGGCCAGGATTGTCGCGAGCCCTCCATGATATCGCCGGCCTTCCGGTTCCAGCATAACGGCCCGGTGACTGGACTGCTCGGCCTTGTTCAATTCGCCGGCGAACTGGAAAAGGCGGCTGAGGTTAAAGTGGGCGTCGGCGTTGAGCGGGTCGAGGTCCGCCGCACGGCGCGCGAATTGGATCCCCTCATCCCTCTGCCCGAGGCTGAAGAAGAGTGCCGCGGCGTCTGCCAGAGTGTCCGGGTTGTTGGGCTGCAATTCGAGCGCCCGGCGGAAGGCCTGGCGCGCCCCTTTCCAATCCCAGTCGGCAATGCGGCGCACCCGGCCCAGTGCGGCGAGCACGTCCGGCGAATCGGGTTGGAGTGCAGCCGCCGTCGCTACGGCCTTGCGCGCCTCGGCAAACCCGACCTCGGCTTCGATGCCTCCGCAGCGGACCATCTTCATATAGGCACGTGCAAGCTGCGCCCAGGCGCCTGCGTTGTTCGGCTCCATCGCAACCGTCCGCTTAAGAAAGTCGATGCCGGCCTTAAGGTCCGCCGCGCCCTCCCTCTCGGCGTGCTCGCGCCCCGCGACGAAAAGCTGAAAGGCCTCGGGATTGACGGTCGGCTTCGGGGACGTCGGCGTGTCACCTGTCTTCAGCTGGAGATTCTTGGCGATGAACCCGGCGATCTCGTCCTGTACTGCGATGATGTCCTTTAATTCTCGGTCGAAACTGTCCGACCACACCTGAGCGCCGTCCGCCGCGTGGATGAGCTGCGCCGCGATCCGGACCCGGTCCTCGGCCTTGCGCACGCTGCCCTCGACCACGTAGGCGACGCCGAGCTGCTTGGCGATGTCCGCGATCGGCACCTGCTTCCCCTTGAAACAGAACGCCGATGTCCTCGCCGCGACCTTTAGCCCCGGCAGGTCGGCGAGCCGGTCCAGCAAATCCTCGCTAATGCCGTCGGAGAGACATTCGCCCTCCTTCTCGTCGCTCAGGTTCGCGAAGGCGAGGACGGCGACGGACGTCTGATCCACCGCCGAGCGCGCCTCCGGGGCCGGCGCGACCGCGCGACCGTTGGCCGGTGCGGTCGGCGCGGACGGGGCCGGCGGCCCATTCGCGGGCCCGCCGCGCCCCCAGATCAGCCACCCGCCGGCGCCTGCCAGCACGACGGCTATCGTCGCAACCATGAGTGCGTTGACTCTTCGGCCGTGTCCGCCGGTAGCCTCATTCGGCAAGGCTGCGGTGGAGCCGGCTGCGCCGCTCGCACGGGCCGCCTCGTGCGACAGCACGCCGCGGCGATGGGACCAGAGTTTCAGAAGTCGCGCCCTCACCTCGGCCGGCACGGCGCCACCCGGAAGTCGGATCCACTGCACCTTGCGAAAACGATCCGGGACCAGCGCGTCGGGCTCTCGGGTGTCGTCGATCACGATAGGCAGGATGAACGGGACGCTCTGAGCGATGCCTTGCGCGCGCTCGGCGGCCAGGTCCCACTCGATGCGAAAATAGCCCTCGTGCCGCGCCTGCGTGTTGGCGGAAATGAGCGGGACAAAGAGCAGGCATTCCTTGATGTGGCGGCGGATCTTCGCGTCCCACTCGTCGCCGTGCTCGAGTCCGCCCTCCTGGTCGAACCACACCTCGACGCCGCCGGAGCGAAGCGCCTCGCAGATGCGTCTCGCGGCCTCGGCGTCTTGCGACGCGTAGCTGAGGAAGACGGCGCCTGACATGGGGCGGGAAAGTGCCATACCCCCTTTGCTCCATCCAGCACAAACTGGTCTCGCCGGCGCCGTCCGCGCCCATGCGTGGGATCGCGCAGCCAGCGCTATGGGCGTTGCGCTGCACTGAATGCGGGAACGTCCACGACGTCGCCGGGTTGCAGCACGATGTCCTCGTCCGTCGGGCCCTCTCGCCGAAGCCAGGCGTCCACGTTTGCGACGATCCGGATTGGGGCCCCGTTGGAGTTGGCCCGCGTTATGACGACGGCACTCAAGTCCGCGCGATCGGAAACACCGCTGGCAGCCTGCAATGCGCGAGCGAGCGTTGTCCCCGCCTCCAGCCCAATATTGCCGGGCTTGTTCACCTCTCCTAGTACGGTACAGCTTCCAATCAAGCCACGCTTCGCGAGCCCCGACATGTTGAAACCCTGGACCTTCAGCGGAACGCTGAAGAGCCCGGCGTCCTTGAATTTGACCTCGGCCAGCGTCGCGCCGGCAAGGCTCTCCCATTCCTGCTCCCACTTCTTGACCGAGCGGTTCCACCAGCCGTGCCCCTGGAAGCCGTCCTTGCGGAGGACAATCGAGACCTCGGCCACCAGGGCGTGATCCCTGGCCTCATTGAATCCACCGGAGATGTATGTCCGCGCCCGGTTCACCAATCCGTAGGCGGGCTCGGGGCTCCACGGCGCCAACCCCATTGCGGAGAGGAAATCCGTCCAGAGGTATTCCGGGGAGCGTTCGATGAAAGAGATCCACGTGACTTGATTCGCCTCATCACGGTCGACCAGGACGACCCGCGAGTAGGTGGCGCCTTTGGCAAACACGGCCCCCGCCTTCGGATCGTGCTCGCCTATCACCTCGGGCCGAAGCAGGCGAAACCCAAGGGTGGCGTCATATTCGGGCTTCTCGTGACGGAGCCTGTGTACCGTTTCAGGCGACAACATGAGCGAGAACGTTGCGATGTGGCTGGATGCCTGCGTCGAGCCCGGCTCGGATTCACGTATCAGATAGCGGCGCCTCGCGAATTCCGTCCAGTTCCGATCGCGAGGCTCGGGCGTAATCCCTAGCTGATCGTAGGCCGCCCACGTGGATGTCTGTCCCCGCCAGCCCCACGTCTCGAAGTGCGCCTGCCTGGTAATGCTCCCATCTTCCCAGCGCAGGCGCTGATCGGAGTAATACGGAGAGAGCACGCAGTGGGAAGGCACGGGCCCCGTTTTCACACGGACTTGCGCAAAGGAGTCATTGTCAGGCGACGCGACATACGCGTAGGCCTCCTGCAGCGAGACGCCCACATCCTTGGCCATGCCGTTCGAAGCGGAACGCGTGGGGGACCACAATGCCGACCCATCCCAGGTCCACCATTCGCCGACCCCCGCCATCGCAAGGACCGTGACCAGAATCAGCGCGACTGAAAAGGGCGTGCGCCGCGCCACAAACTGGTGAGCCGCGACCGCCACGCAACCGACGCCGGCTGCCAACCCTGTGACGAGCAGGCGCATCACTCCGGTCCAGGGCAAGATGTTGGAGTGGGGAATGGTCGCGTGTTCGATGAACACGATCGCACCGGTGACCCATGCGACCGCCGCGACCGAGGTCCACAGGAGGAAGCGTCCGTAGCTGCCGGTCACGGCCGCCCACGGAAGGGCGAGGAGCGCCACTCCCATTTGGACCGCGAATGTTTCCATGGCGGCGCGGCCTATCTCGGCCCATCCAAATCCGCATCCGAGCCACCAAGGCACCGTCAACACGACGGGCAGGACGCCAAACATCAAGACCAGGCCAAGGGCCTTCGCGGCCAGCAGCCTCGAGCCGGAGATGGGGCGGGTTTGCCAGAATGCCGGGCTGGCGACCGAGTCCTCCTGGATCACGCCGGCCACGAGCATGTAGGTGACGACAAGCCCGATTCCCCACAGGAGGTTCGCATACACGGCCATATGGTAGAACCAGGCGCCATCTGACCCGCTCGAGGCGAGAAGACTTATCCCCGCCCCGAAGCGCATCAAGGTGACGGCGCAGAAGAGGGTCAAGGGCACCCAGAATCGGTGAAGATCCTTCCTTGCGATGTGCCAGATGAGGTTCATGCCGCCACTCCTTTCGATCGCGAGCGGCTAGTCCGCGCAAATGTCAGGAATATCTCGCGCAGCGTCATGTGCTGCGCCGTGACACTGGCCCCCGCGAATTGCTCGCTCCATTGCTGCTCGGTGGTCGCGCCGGAATATCCTGTCTCGACGAACTTCAAGAGGTCGCCGGCTCGTTCCCACTCGACGGCGCCATGGGTGGGTTCGGGGGATTCGCCTTGCAGCCGCACCTCGACCCGCCTGAAGCGCCGTTGGAGCGATTCGGCTTCCTCGCTGAGGGTCAGCCGGCCTCGGTCGAGAAGGACGACATGGTCGGCCAGGCGTTCCACCTCCTCGATGTCGTGCGACGAGACTAGGACTGTCCAATCGCCGGACAACGAAACCTCGAGCACCCCGCGCACGAACTCGTCCCTTATCAGAGCGTCGAGCCCGCTGAACGGCTCGTCGAGCACAAGGAGCCTCGGCCGGTAGGCCAACGAGGTGAGCAGTGCGGCCTTCATGAGGGTTCCGCGCGAAAGCCGGCCCAGCTTCTGGCCGAGCGGCAATTCGAACTGGGTGACCAGGGTGCGCTCCAGCTCCCTGTCCCATGTGGGATAAAACGGCCGGCAGTAGTCGAGCAGCTCCCGGACCGTCATCCAAAGCGGAAGCTGCTGGTCCTCCGATACGTATCCGATCTGCGCGAATTGGGCGGGGCCGAGTCTGCGCGAGTCGACACCGAGCACCGTGGCGGTCCCGGCTGTCGGTCTCAGCAGGTTCATCAGGAGCCTCAGCGTGGTTGTCTTCCCGGCTCCGTTTGGACCCAGCAATGCCACGACTTTCCCGAGGGTGAGGGAAAGATTGAGCCCGCTCAGCGCCTCAATCCCGGTGAATCGCCGCGAAAGGTTGTGGGTTTCAATGATGTTCATCGGTGATTTGGGTTCCCATTACTTCCTCGTGAGCTTCTTCCATTGGGTGACGAGGCCGGTCTGCACCTCGTCAATCGTGAGGCCGAGGTTCTTGGCTTCGACCACCACCCGCTCGAGCTCTGTCCCCAGAAGCTCCGCGCGCTCCCGGCTGCCACCAGGGGAGCGATCGGCGACAAGGCTCCCGATCGCGGGCGTAGTTATCAGGACACCCTGGGTGACGAGAGCCGCGATGACCTTGTGAGCGGTGTTAGGATTGATTCGCAGTTCCTGGCTCAGGACGCGAACCGAAGGGAACGGATCGCCGGGCGAAAGTTGCCGCGTGGCGACGGCCCTCTTGACTGCGAAAAGTATCTGTTCCGCGACCGGCAAGCCCGGCTTCAGGTCGATTGAAAACGGAAGCATACCGTACTATGTGAACTAGTACGGATGGTACGGCAAGCTTTTCTCCTGACTCTTTTTTCGGAGGAACCTAGCATCTCAAGAGCCACCCGTCTCTAAACGGGTCGAGCCGAGGGCACAAATCCGTCTTGAGCAATGGGTCCGCGTGGCGGCGCCGCAGGTCCAGGATTGGACATCGGTACGAGTCCTCTCGGAGCTGATTGCACGATTCAGGTGCCCGAGTTGGTATTGCTCACATCCCGGGAAACCCGCCCTTGCCCGTCATCGCCTCCATCTGGCGCATGAGCTTCGTGACGCGTTTGTCCCCGACTGAAAATTAGCCATTAAGGGTGCGCGTTTCCATCGACTGGGCGGCTTCTGGTTGCAAGCAGCGCGCCAAACCAGCCTTAAGTTTGGACGGCAAAAGATGCTCGTTTATTGGCCGGATCGTTCAAATTGCCATCAGCCCAATGCGAGCCACCGACGCAATGCTTCATCAACTGCGCGCAAATCGCGAACCGACAAGCGGCCGATCGAGCTTCCGAACCTTTCCCGTCGCAGCGAACTCAGCTTGTCGACCATGATTTCTGATGGCTCGTTGAGGCCATTGTGTTTGTCCGGAGCGACCGTGATGCGAAAGAGGTGCAATCCCGTCAGATGGGTGGTCAATGGACAAACAGTGACCGACGCATGGTGTTCCACGAACGCATCCGCCTGCACGATGACAACTGGTCGGGGTTTCCCAAAATCGCCGGGGACCACCGCGGTAACCAAGTCTCCTCGAATCCAGGTCATTGCCCAGGAAAGTCGCGTTCGACCATCTTGTCCCAAGCGGTGTCCGGAGAGTCGAGCTTAGTGGCTAATTGCGATTGGTGGCGCGCTTCGATCTCGTAAGCCGCCTGTTCGTCCTCCCGTAGGTAGAATTCCAATGCCTTAATTATGACTCGATTCCTTCCGCAGCCCGCGGAGGCTGCCTTGCGCTCAACCCTCCGCTTCAGTTCACGAGGCAACCGCACACTGGTGGTAACTGACTTCTGCACACCTGAAAATCAGATTGTGTTGCAATGTGTTGCAAGCGCAAACTTTCTAGCTGCTCGTGCCGTTATTTCGAAGACGCCATCAGTGTATCTATTCGCGGATTAATAACTTAGTTACAGATGCAAGCTCCTGTCCGAATCTAAGAGCTCTCCGAGGAAGTCACATCCCCGGGAATCCGCCCTTGACCTTCATCGTTTTCATCCGGCGCATGAGCTTCCTCTAGTTCCCGTCCTTCATCATCCGCACCACCTCCCGCATCTGCTTCTGATGGCACAGGCTTACGGATTACATGAGTCTGCTGTTGCGGTCCCCTAATGGCACCAAGGCTACAACGGCATTGTCTGGCAAACCTTCCAAACTGGAATCTTGGAGAATCCTAAAGCATGTGCGCTCGGGACCTATAGTATCTGAGAACGTATGCTTGTGCGCTTCCTGTGCCAGTTCGCAACAGCCGATCTTGCCAGGCGTTTTGTCTACATTTGGTCGACCTTGAGTCGTTCTCCCACGACGTGGCGAATGCGGTCAAAATGCACGTCACGGCAGGCAATCACCAAGCCTGTGCGAATGGCAACCGTCGCGACGAAGAGATCGTTGCGCGGGATCGTCACTCCTTCGCTCCGCAGCCGGCGTTCCAGGATGGCAGCTTCTCGCCAATCGTCCTTTTCAAAAGGAACATGGTGGCTGTATCGAAAAGCTTCATCCAAGTCGGCCTCTTCGTCGGGTTTGACGCCGCTGAACAATTCAAAGCGAATCGGGCACGTGTAAGCGGCCAAGTCCGCTTCAAGGAGCCGTGCCACCTCCTGCTTGACCTCCGAATTGCCTTTCCGGCGGAGAAATTCAACCCAGGCGGAACTGTCAACGAGCTTCATAAACGTCGCGCGCCTCCAATTGCTCATTGGTCAGGGGAAAGTCAGTCTTCCCAGTCAAGGCACGTTCCAGGAATCGACGCCGGGATTCCTGGCGGAGAAACTGCGCGAGGGCTCGATTCACGGCCGGAGATTTCTTTTTCAGGCCGGTGATCTTCTGGATCCTCCGTAACTCATTAGCTTCAATATCGACAGTGATTCTCATACTTAGATGGTATAAAATGATGAATCAGCGGAGGCCCGCAAGCATCATTTCGTCAGCATCTGTGCCGGCACAAAGTCCAACTCGTCCGGCACCGCGCGGAATGGACGCCGCGTGGGCTCACATCCCCGGAAACCCGCCCTTGCCCTTCATGGCCTCCATCTGGCGCATCAGCTTCTTCTGGTTCCCACCCTTCATCATCCGCATCATCTTCTGCATCGGGTGAAAGTGAGGTGGGACCATGGCAGCACAATCATTTAGGGAAACGGCCTTGTTGAGACTCCCGGGCGGCAAGAACGGCTATCACGGCACATTATGGCATAAACTCAGGCGCCATCACGCACCGATGAACTTAGGTGCCTGACAGATGCGACAGAACAATAAGGCCTCGGATCTTCTGAAAATCCTTTGCGTTGGCCGTGACCAAAGGCTGGTCGGTGACAAGAGCGGTCGCTGCGATCCACAGATCGTTCTCCCCGGTAGGTTCGCCGCGTTTGCGGAGGTCATGGAAAACTTCCGCCGCCTTCCATAGAACATCTTCATCGAGGGGATGGACAGTGAAGCCGTCGCAGAAGTCCTCCCAATCCGCCCGGCGAGTGAAACCGCGTGCCAGCTCGCCTCTTGTGACAACACTCATCTCAATCTTCTCGGAAGGATGCGCCCTGAGAAACTGGTGAGCCGGTCCCTCCTGCCTCCGCCGGCGTTCTCGATCAAGCGCCACAAAAAGCGTAGAATCGCAGATCATTCGTCCCAAGGCGAGCGCGCGGGCTTCTTGACTCGCGCCCCGGTCTCGATTCGTTCAGCGCCCCGGACAGCGAATATCCCTTTGCCCGGCTTCAGTCGGCCCAAACGTGCCAGGAAATCCGAGGCGGTAATTCCCGGGCCTTCTCGGGAGAAAACGAAGACGCCGTCTGGAGACGAAATGCGCACCTTCTCACCAAGCGAAGCCATTCGGCGGTAATGAGCGAAATTACGAGCGAATTCCCTAGTGTTGGCTTCCATGGCAGACAAATGTCTGACAAATGTGCGTAAAGTCAATCAAGAATTCTAGTGTGAGTATTGAGTATGCGAAGTGCAGTGAATGATCGCCTCAAATCCCACCCGTTTAGGAACGGTTCGTATTGGGGACACAAGGGCTGGTTGGGATTGCTCAGATCCCCGGGAATCCGCCCTTGCCCTTCATCGCCTCCATCTGGCGCATGAGCTTCTTCTGGTTGCCGCCCCTCATCATCCGCATCATCTTCTGCATCTGCTGGAACTGCTTAACCAGCTGGTTGACGTCGGCGATCTTGACGCCCGCACCCGACGCGATGCGCTGCCTGCGGCTCCCATTGAGCACCTCCGGCCTGCGCCGCTCCTGGACCGTCATGGACTTGATGATCGCCTCGGTGCGAGCCATCTGGATCTCGGCCTGGTCGCCGAGCTGGACGCCGCTCATGCCCGGCAGCATGCCGACGATGCTCTGCATCGATCCCATCTTCTTGACCTGTTGCATCTGCGCCAGGAAGTCCTCCAGGTTGAAGTCCGCCTTGCGCATCTTCTCGGCCATCCGCTCCGCGTCGGCGGTGTCGATCGACTCCTGCGCCTTCTCGACCAGCGACACAACGTCGCCCATCCCCAGGATGCGCGACGCGAGCCGCTCGGGGTAGAACGCGTCGAAATCCTCGGCCTTCTCCCCGGTCCCGACGAACTTGATCGGGGTGCCCGTGATGGCTTTGATCGAGAGGGCGGCGCCGCCCCGGGCGTCGCCGTCGAGCTTGGTGAGGATAAGCCCGGTCAGCTGGAGCGCCTCGTGGAAGGCCTTGGCGACGTTGACCGCCTCCTGGCCCAGCGCGCCGTCCGCAACGAGGAGCACCTCGTCGGGGCGGACGGCCTCGGCGAGGCGCCGAACCTCGTCAATGAGCTCCCCGTCGATCTGCAGCCGGCCCGCCGTGTCGACAAGGATGGCGTCCGCGCCCGCGGCGGCGGCCGCGTCGAGCCCGGCGCGGCCGATCGCCGGGACGTCCTTCGACACACGGTCGGCATAGAAGCCGAGACCCTCCTGGCGCGACAGGATCTCGAGCTGGTCAATCGCGGCGGGCCGGTACACGTCGCCCGCGACGGCGAAGGGCCGGTAGCCGCGCCTCTTGAGCAGCCGCCCGAGCTTGGCGGCCGACGTGGTCTTGCCCGAGCCGTGGAGGCCCACCAGCAGGACCTTCAAGGGGCGGGCGGCGCTCAACGCCGTCGCGCCCTCGCCGAGCAAGCGGACAAGCTCGTCGTGGATGATCTTGATGATCTGCTGGCCGGGCGTGACTCCCTTGAGCACCTCCTGGCCGGCGCACTGGGCCTGCACACGCTCGATGAAGTCGCGGGCGACCCGGAAATGGACGTCCGCCGAGAGGAGGGCGGTGCGCACCTCGCCGAGGGCAGCGGCCATGTTCTCCTCGGAAAGCCTGCCGACGCCGCGCAGGTTCCGCAGCGCCGAAGTGAGCTTGTCTGTCAGCGATTCAAACATGGGAACCCACCGGATGGATCAAGCGGGGCCCCGATGCAACTCCGCGGGCGCCCCCCCCGAGGCGCGACAGGGCGGCCGCCGGGGCGGCGGGTCGCCCCTCCGGCGCCGGGCCGACGCCGATTCCGTTGCGTTATCACGGATTTGCCGGCAACTTCCGAATCGAGAATGTCGCCTCCACGCAGTCCCCAGATTCTGGCCCGAGACAAGGGCGACCTCGTCTCCTCATCGCGTTTCGGCCCCTCGATAGAAAACCCCCCTTCCGAGCGCAGGCGTTAGCACGGGTCCGCGGGCAAGTTGGCGCCATGAATCCCGAAGACGACACCATCCTGCGATCGAAGTATGCGTGGAGCCTGATACCCGCCCGGGGGCGGCCGAAGCGCGACGCCGCGCTGCGCGTGCTCGACTACAATGAGATCTACGCCAACTACGACGAGAGGACGGTGAGGGAGCAGGCGGCCCGCTGCATCCAGTGCCCGGACGCGTTGTGCGCGCAGGCATGCCCGCTTTCGAACCGCATCCCCGAGTGGCTGGCGCTGGCCGCCGAGGGGAGGTTCGTCGAGGCCTCGCGCGTGTCCCACGCCACGAGCAACATGCCGGAGATCTGCTCGCGCGTGTGCCCCCAGGAGCGGCTCTGCGAGGGCGCGTGCATCCTGAACTGCCGGACGGACCCGGTGTCGATCGGCGCCATCGAATGCTTCATCAACGAGTACACGTTCGACCACGGGCCTGAGGACATCACGCCCGCGGCCCCCAACGGGCGCCGGGTGGCCGTCATCGGATCCGGACCGGCCGGGATGGCCTGCTCGGACGAGCTCTCGAAACTGGGCTACGCGGTCACCCTGTTCGAGTCGATGAGCCTGCCGGGGGGGTTGCTGGTCAACGGCATACCCTCCTTCAAGCTCGAGAAGCGCGTGGTGGCCCGCCGGCTCGGCGTGCTGGCGAAGCGGGGCGTCGAGCTGAGGCTGGGCGTCACCGTGGGGAGGGACCTGCCCTTGGGGGAGGTGGCTCGGACCCACGACGCCGTCTTCCTCGGGCACGGCGCCCAGAAGGCGAAGGCGGCCGGCATTCCCGGGGAGGGCCTGGCCGGCGTCGAGCAGGCGTTGCCTTTCCTCATTCAGAAGAATGCGGGCCCCGGGGTCGTGACCGGGCGCGAGATCGACGTCCGCGGGCGCAGCGTCGCCGTCCTGGGCGGCGGGGACACGGCCATGGACTGCCTGAGGACGGCCCTCAGGGCCGGCGCGAGGGCGGCCACCTGCATCTATCGCCGCGATTTCCTCAACATGCCGGGGAGCCGGAAGGAGTACGCGAACGCCCTGGAGGAGGGCGCCACCTTCCAGTTCCTCACCAACCCGGTCGAGATCATGGGCGGCGAGCGGGGCGGCGTCGGCCGCATCCGCTGCGCGCGCATGGAGCTGGGAGCGCCGGATGCCTCCGGCCGGCTCAGGCCGCGGGCTATCCCGGGCTCCGAGTTCACGGTCGACGCGGACGTGGCCATCATCGCCTACGGCTTCGACCCGGTCGCCTTTCCCGAGGACAGCGAGTTCTCGCGAATCAGGGTCAACGAGTGGGGCGGCATCGTGGTCGACGCCGATCAGATGACGACGGTGCCCAAGGTTTACGCCGGCGGCGACTCGGTGCGCGGGCCCAGTCTCGTCGTGCATGCCGTGCGCGACGGGCGCAAGGCCGCGCTGGCGATTCATCGCAAGATCGGGCCTGCCGGGAACGCGGCTGAGAGTTAGGCCTGCCGGAGCCCGCGTCGCATCCGGGCCGGCGGCGCCGGGGAGGGGGCCCGCTGCGGCTGAAGAGCGGCGGCGCTTTCCAGGCTCGAAACGCCGCCGCCAGGGCCCCGCCGGGAGGCCCTACGGGAGCTCGTAGACCTCGGCCAGGCCGACCCCGGTCGCGCCATTGACGCCGCTGAGCTCGGCCGTGTAGGCGCCCGGCGGCAGCGTGACGAGGATGGCCGCATCCGCGGAGGAACTCGGCAGCGCAAAGGCCCCGACCTGGGCGAACGCCTGCGCGAGGGCCGTTCCCCCTCCCCAGGTGCTGTTCACCTGAAGGGCGTTGTTGCCAGAGTCGTAGAGGACCAGCTGCGGCGTCGCCAGGGATCCGGTGACCCCGAACACGCCCAAGGTCGGGCCGACGCCTCGGATGACCACCTTCTCGGGCGTGTTCCCGGAGATGACGAAGCCCGCAATGAGGATGTTGCTGCCGGTCCCGACCGAGGCGCGCGCCGAGATGTTGATCAGGCGGGCCGTCGGCGCCGCGGTGTCGGCGTCGTAGATCTCAGCGAGGCCGACGCCCGTGGTGTTCGACAGGCCGCTGAGCTGCGCCGTGTAGGCGCCGGCACTTGAGGGCCGAAGCAGGGCGGAGTCCGCGGAATTGGCCGGCAGGGCGAAGGCGCCCACCTGCGCGAACGCCTGCGTCAGCGCGGCCCCGCCGCCCCATGTGCTGTCGGAGGCGACCATGGTGCCCGCCGAGTTCATGAGGGCGAGGTTGGGCTGGGCCAGGGGCTGGCTGACCCCGAACTGGCCGAGCGTGGGCCCGACGCCCCGGAGCAGGATCTGCTTGGATCCGGTGCCGTTGATCACGAAGCCGGCGATCAGGATGTTGCCGCCCGTGCCGACCGTCGAGCGCGCCGACAGGTTGATGATCCGGCTTGGGTTGGAGGCCGCGGACTGCACGACGACGCCCCCGGTGCCCGTGAGGACGAAGGTGCCCTTGCCGAGCACGACGCCATCAAGCCGCGCCCCGGTCCCGGTGGCGTTGGCCGCCCAGGTGGAGCCTTCGTCGGCCGAGGTGAGGACGGTCCCCGAGAATCCGACCGCGACGAAGGTACCGTCGCCGTAGCCGACGTGGACCAGCACCGTCGAGGTGGGGGAGTTCTCCTGAACCCAGAGGGCGCCATCGGGCGAGTTGAAGATGCCCCCGTTGTTGCCGACGGCGATGAAGCCCCGGGCTCCGAACGCGATGCCATAGAGGTCGTCGGCCGAGCCGAGCTGCTGCACGGTCCAGGTCGAGCCGTCGGGGGAGCTCGCGACCGTCCCGCCGAGGCCCACGGCGACAAAGCGGCCGTTGCCGTACGCGACGGCATTGAGGTTCTGCGCCACACCGGTTGTCGCGGCCTTCCAGGTGGCGGCCGTGTAGTCCGAGGTGACGCAGGCGCCGCCGTAGCCCACGGCCACCAGCGCGCCGTTGCCCGCGGCCACGCCGGTCAGGAGGGCCGTCGTGCCGGACGCCTCCAGCGTGCCGTTGTACGTGCCGCTGGCGTAGGTGACGATTGCGCCCCCGTTGCCGACCGCGACCAGCATGTTCTTGCCCGGCACGTCGGCGACCGAGTTGAGCTCGCCCCAGGTCTGTCCCGGGGGACCATTGCTTGCGGACGCCGTCCAGCTGACCCCGTCGGGCGAGTAGAAGGCGGTCCCGTCGAGGCATACCGTCAGAAAATCGCTTCCGTCAAACGCCACGGCCACCTGTGACGTCCCCGAGGGCAGCGGGTACGACGAGGTCCAGCTGCTGAAGGGGTACGTGGGCTCGTGGGAGAACGACGCGGACAGCGAAGCGGCGGCGACCGAGGTGCCAACGCTGTTGGTCACAGCGACGGCGTAGAGCCCCTGGTCGGAGAGCTGGATCGGCCGCGTCGTGTAGGTCGAAGACGTCGCCCCGGTGATGGGGACGCCGTTGAAGCTCCATTGGTAGGTGAGCGCGGTCGCGCTGCTGGCGGCGACGGTGAACGTGACGGCGTTGCCAACGCCCGCCGACTGGGTGAGCGGGGGCGTTCCAATGGTCGGGGCCCCGCTCGCCACTCCCTTGCGAATGCGGTCGTTGTTGGAGTCGGCGACGTAGACGTCGCCGGCCGCGTCGACGGCGATGCCCTCGGGATAGTTGAATCTCGCGCTGGCGCCGGTGCCGTCGGACGATCCTTCGTAGCGAGCGGAGCCCGCGAGCGTCGTGACCGCTCCTTTCGCCGTGATCCCGCGAATCGTGTTGTTGGCGCTATCCGCCACGTAGACGTTGCCCGCGTCGTCAACCGCGACGCTCCCGGGCTCGGCGAACTGCGCGCTCGGTCCGGTGCCGTCGGAGTTTCCCCAGGAGCCCGGGGTCCCCGCCAGAGTCGTGACGACGCCGGACGGCGTGATCTTGCGGATCGTGTCGTTGTTGGTGTCGGCCACGTAGACGTTGCCCGCCGAGTCGACCGCCGTGCCCTGGGGGCGATTGAACGAGGCCTGGGAGCCGGTGCCGTCCGAGCTGCCGAAGACGCCGGGGGAGCCGGCAAGGGTCGTCACCGCGCCGGCCGGCGTGACCTTCCGGATCGTGTCGTTGTTGAGGTCGCCCACGTAGAGGTTGCCCGCGCCGTCGACGGCCAATCCGTAGGGGGTGTTGAAGCGCGCGCCGGCGCCGGTGCCATCGGCGCTTCCCGACGCGCCGGCGGTGCCCGCCAGCGTGGTGACGGCCCCCGCCGGCGTGATCTTGCGGATGGTGTGATTGTAGGTGTCCGCCACGTACACGTTGCCTGCCGTGTCGACGGCGATGCCCTGGGGCCGGTTGAAGTTGGCGCTGGAGCCCGTGCCGTCGGCGGCCCCGAACACGCCGGGGGATCCGGCCAGCGTCGTGACGACGCCGGCTTGGGTGATCTTGCGGATCGTGCTGTTCTGGGTGTCCGCCACATAGATGTTCCCCGAGGTGTCGACGGCCACGTCCATGGGATTGTTGAAGCCTGCGCCCGAACCCGTGCCGTCGTTACTGCCGTAGGTGCCGCCCGCCAGCGTCGTGATCTGGAGGCTTTGGGCCCGCGCTGCCGTGCCGAGCGCAAGAAGGGCGCCGCAGGCGAGGAATTGCCGGAGGAGGTTCGACAGGGATCTTGGATTGTTCATCTTTAGGGCTCGCCCGGCCTTCGCCGCCGAAGGCGGGTCGAGAATTGCGTTGGGTCTAGTGAGGCATCGAGTGCTGAAGCTCGGGCGGTTGCCGCGGGAAGCGCGGCGTGCTGCTCACCGTGTATGACAAGCGGGGGCGCCCAACCCGCTATCGGCCCGCGGCGCCGGACGCCGGGCGCGCCCGGCGCCTCCGGCGGCGCTCCCGCGCGACGGCCGCGGGGGCCAAGGACTGCTTGCCCCCCCGGGGATCTCGTGTTTCAAGCTAAGCGCCTGTATCTCGGCGCCCGGCCCGAAGCGATGAGCGAACCCGTATCGCCTTTTCCGTCCCTGAATCACCCCCCGTTTCCCCTTGCGGGTGGAGGGTGCAGGGCCGAGTTTTCCTGACCCAACCCGCCTCCGCGCCGAATCCACCATGCATGCCCACGACGGAAAGACCATGAACCCAGTCCTCCAGCTCCTCATCGAGGGCGGCCATCTTTCGGCCGCGCAGATGGCGCAAGTCGCGGGCATCTCCGAGGCGGAGGTCGACGCGCACCTCGAGCAGCTCAAGAAGGAGGGGGTCTTCCTCGGGTGGCGCCCCGTGCTCGACCTGTCGCGCGAGTCCGCCGGCGCCGTCCGGGCGGTGATCGAGGTCAAGATCACTCCGGAGAGGGGCGGCGGCTTCAACCGGCTCGCCGAGCGGCTGAGCCGGTTCGACGAGGTCGAGTCCTGCTACCTGATGTCGGGGGCCTACGACCTCCTGATCTTCGTCACCGGGCCGAGCCTCCAGAAGGTCGCCGGATTCGTCTCCGAGAAGCTCTCGACGCTCGAGGGCGTGCTCTCGACGAGCACCCACTTCATGCTGCGCTCGTACAAGGAGGGGTTCTTCCTCATGGACGCGCCGGCGCAGCCGAGCGAGAGGCTGAAGGTGTCGCCGTGAATCGGTTCATCGCCCGGCACGTCGCGGGGCTGCCCAAGTCGGGAATCCGCGACTTCTTCGAGATCGTGGCGAAGATGACGGACGTCATCTCGCTCGGCATCGGCGAGCCGGACTTCGACACGCCGTGGCACATCCGCGAGGCGGCGATCTATGCACTGGAGAAGGGCAGGACCCACTACACGTCGAACCTCGGGCTCCTCGAGCTGCGCCGGGCGATCGCCTCGTATGTGGAGCGCAATTACGCGGTCGGCTACCGCCCCGACGACGAGGTCCTCGTCACGGTCGGCGTCTCGGAGGCACTGGACCTCGCCCTGCGCGCGCTCATCAACCCGGGCGACAAGGTGCTCTACCACCAGCCGTGCTACGTGTCCTACCACCCGGGGGTCGCCCTGGCGCACGGGGTGGCGATCGCGGCGCCCACGCGCGCGGACGACGGCTTCGCCCTCAATGCGGAGGACCTGGAAGGGGTCTGGCAGCCCGGGTGCAAGGTGCTGATGATGAACCTTCCATGCAACCCGACGGGAGGGACGTGCGACCGGGCCCGCCTGGAGAAGATCGCCCGGTTCGCGGTCGAGAAGGACCTGATCGTGCTCAGCGACGAGATCTACTCGGAGCTGGTCTACGAGGGCCCCCACACGAGCATTGCCGTCCTGCCCGGCATGAGGGAGCGCACCATCTTTCTCCACGGGTTCTCGAAGGCGTTTGCGATGACCGGATTCCGGATAGGCTACGCCTGCGGGCCGGCCCCGCTCATCGAGGCCATGATGAAGGTCCACCAGTACTCCATGCTGTGCGCCCCGATCCTTTCCCAGGAGGCCGCGGCCGAGGCCCTGGCCCGCGGCGAGGACGGCGTGAAGGCCATGCGCGAGCAGTACCACCGCCGGCGGGACCTGGTCGTCAGGCGCCTCAGGGGCGCGGGGCTCTCCTGCCGCGCGCCGGGCGGCGCCTTCTATGTCTTTCCCGGCGTGGCCTCCACGGGGCTCAGCGACCGCGACTTCGCCTACGACCTACTGAAGTCGCAGCGCGTCGCGGTCGTCCCCGGCACGGCGTTTGGCGCTAACGGGAGCGGCTTCGTCCGCGCGAGCTTCGCGACGGGCTACGAGCAGCTTGTGGAGGCCTGCGACCGGATCGAGCGGTTCGTGAACACCGCGGCGCCATGTTCCGCTCCGTCGCCATCGTAGGCCGCCCCAATGTCGGCAAGAGCCGGCTCTTCAACCGGCTCGCCCGCAAGCGGATTTCCATCGTCCACGACCAGCCGGGTGTGACCCGCGACGTCGTCTCGGCGGAGGTCGGCGACGGCTACACGCTGATGGACACCGGCGGGCTCGGCCTCAAGGAGGCCAAGTCCTCGACGGCGGCGCTCATCGCGGCGACCGAGAGGCAGGTCGGTTTCGCCATCGACACGGCGGCGCTCATCCTCTTCGTCATCGACGGCCTCGAACGGGTGACGGCCCTCGACGACCGGATCGCCGCGCGGCTGCGGCGCGGCGGGAAGCCGGTGATCGTCGTCGTCAACAAGGCCGACTTCGGGGACGAGAAGGCGGACCTCGAGGCTGTCGCGCGCCTGGGCCTGGGGTCGCCGATCTGCGTGTCCGCCGAGCACGGCCGCGGCGAGGCGGAACTGCGCTCGGCCATCCTCGAGAGGCTCGGCCCGGCCTGCGACTCGCCGGCGCCGCCGGCCGGCGACGGGCGACGGCCGATCTGCATCAGCTTCATCGGACGGCCCAACGTGGGCAAGTCGTCGCTTGCGAACCGGCTCCTCGGGAGCGACCGCCTCATCGTGGACGAGGTCGCGGGAACCACCCGCGACGCGGTCGAGCTGCCCTTTGACTTCAGGGGCCGCGACGGGAAGCTCCACGGCTTCCGGCTGATCGACACCGCCGGCATGAGGGCGGCCACCAAGCTCGCGTCGTCGGTGGAGTATTTCTCGCGCCTGCGCTCGCTCGACGCGATGCAGAGGTCGGACGTCGTCTTCCTTGTCCTCGACGCGCTGGACGGCGTGACGCAGCAGGACAAGGCCATCGCCGGCGAGGCGATCAAGGACCGCAAGCCGATCGCGATCGTGGTCAACAAGTGGGATCTGGTGCACGAGGCCTTTAAGAGGGAGGGAGGGATCCCGGGCGCCAAGAGCGAGCGCGACTACCGCGAGAAGTACGAGCACGCGGTGTTCGAGCGGCTCTTCTTCACGCCGGGTGCCCCGCTGATCTTCGCCTCGGCGGCCAGCGGCTACGAGGTCGACCGGATGATGAACGCGGCGGTCAAGCTGCACCGCACGATGGACAAGCGCCTTCCCACGGCGCGCCTCAACGAGGTCCTCGCGCGGCTTGCGGACCGCACGCCGCCGCCGGCCGTGGGCGCCCGCAGGTTCCGCATCTATTACGCGACACAGACGGGCAACCGGCCGTTCC
>Ga0335078_10002188_pt1 | contig 29632 bp, 18 predicted proteins | sample Lox_Sample_32_FD_206711 | JGI IMG/M metagenome (GOLD analysis project Ga0335078, IMG submission 206711) | Soil microbial communities from Loxahatchee National Wildlife Refuge, Florida, United States - Lox_Sample_3.2 | ecosystem: Environmental > Terrestrial > Soil > Wetlands | place: USA...
GCTGGTCCAGCGGGCTGGTCTCGAGCGCTGTTACGCTCTCTGTATTGAGAGTGTGTCTCAGAATAGAGATGAGCATACCAGACTTTCCCGGGCTGCGCAATGCTGCCTCGTACGGCACGACGCTCCGCGCGTGGGACGGATAATCGCGGCTTGGCGCGTCACCTGGTTCAATCCTGCGAATGGTGTGCGCGAGGAACTGATTGGCCGATACAGCGGAAAGACATCGTACAGGTTGGAACCCACGCCGACGGCACGCCGTTCCGCTGGCCGTTTACCGGGATCACGCCGGACTCGTTCCGCTGGACCGGAGAAGTGCTGGAGCCGGACGGCAAAACCTGGCTCATGAAGGCGAGTTTCGCGCGCGGAGGATAGGATGGAGGATCAAAAAACTTTGAAAGAAGATTTCGTCAATCTGCTCGCCGGCGACAGTGCTCACACTACCTTCGAGCCCGTGAGGTGCTCGAACATCTGCGCATTACGCAATGGGACATTCGGATCGAACGGTCTCGGCGTTTCGCGCGGACCTGAAGGCGATCGCCGATTTAACCGCGAAGGACTCGGCCGATTTACTTGCGCCGCTCTCGCACGCTCCTGATAAAACCATGCTGCCTGAAGTGCTGCTCGTGGCCGACCACAATGCGTATCACTTGGGCGAACTGGTCTTGTTGCGGCGCGAGCTCGGCGCGCGGCATTAGCTTATGCGTCGCGGTGCACGGTCTCGGGGCTGAATGCGGGCAGGCAAATCGCAACGTATTCAGCGCCCTCCAGAGTGGGGGTGCTATAGCGGACCCACTCGCCGCGGCGCGCGACTACCGCTTGCCCGGCCTTCACATCCAGCGTCTCGCCTTTCGATTCCACGCGCAAACAGCCGCGCAGCACCAGCGTAAACTCGTCAAACTCTGGCTGCTGGCCGGGCTCGCTCCAACCGGACGGACTGTGCATGTGTGCGATGCTCACGCCGCGATCGCCGGAATTCACATGTCCGATATATTCCTCGATGAGCTTATTACCGGGCACGGGAATGCGGGTGGCGTTCGGAATCAGAGTGGGCATGGCGTGAGTTAGTGGTCGCGATCAGTTACTAAGTCAGTCAGGGTGGCGAGAGCGCGCTGCGCGGGCGACTCGGGGAACTCGACGATAATGCAGCGGGCTTTTTCGGTGAAGGATTGGGCACGCTCGTTGGCCCGCTCAAAGCCGCGATGCCGCTCGATCATCCGCCGAATCTGCTCGAACCTAACGTCCTGATAACTGCCTTGGCTGAGCACCGTCTCCACCATCCGCCGCTCGTCTCCGCTGGCGCGCTCCAAAGCGTAGATCAACGGCAGCGTGACCTTGCCTTCGCGAAGATCGCTGCCCACGGGCTTGCCGAGCGTCTTTTCACGCGCCGTAAAATCCAGCACGTCGTCCACCAGCTGAAACGCGATTCCCAGATTCCAGGCAAACTCGCCGAGGCGCGCCTCCGTGGTTTCGCTGGCGCCGCCCATGATGCCCCCGAGCCGCGCGCAAGCCGAGAACAGGCTGGCCGTTTTACGATCCACCAGCTCCATGTAATCGGCTTCCGAAATCGCGATCTTGCCGATCCGCTCGAGTTGCAGCAGTTCGCCTTCCACCATCATCTGCGTGAGCGCGATCAGCAGATCGAGCACGTGGAAATTGCGCTCGCGCACCGCGACCTGGAAAGCCTGCATGTACAGCCAATCGCCCGCGAGTACACAGGTGTGGTTGCCCCAGATTGCATTCGACGACGGCCGTCCCCGCCGCGTCTCGGCGATATCGATCACGTCGTCGTGGACCAGCGTCGCCGTGTGGATCATCTCCACAACCGCCGCCATGCGTATTGAACCGTCCGTCACTCCGCCCACCAGCTTCGAAGCCAGCAGCACCATAATGGGCCGCAGCCGCTTACCGCCGCCGTCTTGCAGATAACGGCCGATGGTAGTGACCGCATCCACGCTGGCCACCGATTCGAGACTGATCTCGCGCTCCACTTTGGCGAGATCGTCCTTGACGAGATCAAGGACCTCCCGCGCGGTGAGAGTTTGGCCGAGCTTGCCCAATCCCATGGAGAGTCTTAGTGTAACAGGTTGGCGGGAAATGCTTATTCGACGGCGCGGCCGATTAGGCGGTAGAAATTTTCAGTGGTGTTTTTCGCGACTTGTTCGAAGGATTCGCCGCGCAGTTCGGCCAGCTTGTGCGCGGTATGGAGCATGAGAGCCGGTTCGTTGCGCTTTCCGCGCTTGGGCACGGGCGCGAGAAATGGCGCATCTGTTTCTACGAGAATGCGGCCGGCGGGAGTCTCACGCGCGGCAGCTTGGACGTCCAGCGCTTTGGGAAAAGTTGCGATTCCGCCGAAGCTCAGATAAAACCCCAGACCGAGCGCACGTTGCGCTTCAGCCGGACCGCCGGAGAAACAGTGCAGGATGCCGGGGAGCCCGTTCGGTGTCCAATGTTGTTCGATCAGCGCGATGGTATCGTCCCAGGCTTCGCGCGTATGGATGACGATCGGCTTTCGAGCGGTGGCCGCTATGGCCATCTGCTCGATGAAGACCGCTCGCTGCGTATCGCGAGGCGAGAAATCGTAATGATAGTCCAGGCCGATTTCGCCCACTGCGACCACTTTCGGATGCACGAGTAACTGCTCGAGCCGGCGCAGATCATCGGGTGTCGCCTTCGCCGCGTCGTGCGGGTGCACGCCAACCGTGGCGTAGAATGCGGCATGCCGGTCGGCCAGGCGAACGCCAGCTTCCAGGTCCGGCGGACCGTTCCCGGTGCCGATCGCGACCATGTGTTCGACACCCGCATCGAGAGCGCGCTGGATGGTGGCGTCGCGGTCGGAATCGAACTCTGCACTGTCGAGATGACAGTGAGAATCGATCAGGCTCACTTAAGCCGCGCTCCGACTGGGATCTCTTCCAGAAATCCAGCCAGCACCGGTTTGCCGCCCTCCACCGACGCCGCGACGATCATGCCGTTCGATTCGACGCCACGCAATTTGCGCGGCTGAAGATTCGCGACGATGACAACTTTTCTCCCGACCAACTGTTCCGGCGGGTAGGCTTCGGCGATACCGGCCATCAGCGTGCGCGGCTCAGGTTCACCGATGTCGACTTTGAGCTGCAGCAACTTGTCGGCGCCTTTGACACGCTCGGCCGATACTACTTGGCCCACGCGCAGATCCACCTTCGAGAAATCGTCGATGCTGATCTTGGGTGTGCCCGATAGTGCGGGCGCGTGCGCTTTGTCCGGCTTGAACAACGCCGCCAGCCTTTCGGTCTCCTTCGTCTCAAGTTCCACCATCTTGTCGATCGCTTTGGCGTCGAGACGGGGAAACACGCCGCTCACCTCGCCCACTTTCTGGCCGCCCGGCAAACGTCCCCAGTGCAGATCGGCAACGGTGACCGATCCAATCGGCGACGGCATTCCCAGCTGGCTCCAGATCTTCCGCGCCGAAGCCGGCATCACCGGATAGATGCTAGCGCAAACGATGCGCAGCGCTTCGGCTGCGGTGTACAGAGTTTCGTCCAGCAACTTCTGGCCTTGCGGATCCTTGGCGAGCTTCCAGGGAGCCATGTCGACGATATGTTTATCGATGAGTGAAATCAGGCTCCAGATGCGCTCCAGCCCTTTCGAGAAGTTGAATTCGTCGAAACATTCGAGCATGTCGCTGATGATTTCGCTGGTGGCAGCTGCGATGTCGCCGCGCCCGTCGGAATGCGGAACCACGCCGCCGCGATACTGCTGGATCATGCTGAGCGTGCGGCTGGCGAGATTGCCGAGACCGTTCGCCAGATCGGCATTGTAACGCTGAATCAAAGCGTCGTAGGAGAAACTGCCGTCCTGGCCGAACGTGACCTCGCGCAGCAGAAAATAACGTAGCCCATCGATTCCCACTACATCGGCGATAGGCCCGGGATGTAAAACGTTGCCGCGCGACTTGCTCATTTTGTTTTCTTCGAACAGAATCCAGCCGTGCGCGAAAACTTTTTTGGGCAGCGGCAGACCGGCGGCCATCAGGAACGCCGGCCAATAGACTGCATGAAAACGTAGAATGTCTTTTCCGATCAGATGCAGATCGGCCGGCCACAGATTCTGTTCCTTCACTGCGGTCATGTAGGCGATCAGCGCGTCGAACCAGACATAGAAAACGTGCTTGCCTTCCACCGGCACCGGAATTCCCCATTCGATATTGGTGCGCGTAATAGACAGATCGTTGAGCCCCTGCTGCACGAAAGCCTTGATCTCGTTGCGGCGATGATCGGGCTTCACGAAGCCGGGATCTTTTTCGTACAGCTCCAGCAAGCGATCCTGAAACGCCGACAGCTTAAAGAAGTAGTTCTCCTCGGTCACCGTTTCCGTCGGCCGCCCGCACTCCGGGCACGGATCGCCGGGCTTCGCATCGTTCACGTACAGTTCGTCATTGACGCAGTATTGTCCGGTGTAAGAGCCCTTGTAGATATACCCGTTACGCTGGCAGCGCTCGAACAGATCGCGAACTGTTTCGTGATGCTTAGGATCGGACGTGCGAATGAAATGGTCGTAATCGATGGCCAGCTGTTTCCATTGGCTCTTGAATTCGTCGGCCATTTTCGCGGCGTAGGCCTCAGGCGCCAAGCCTGCGGATTTGGCGGCTTTTTCCACGTTGCGGCTGTGTTCATCCGATCCGGTGGTGAAGACCACGGGATCGTAGCTCTGCATCTTCTTGTAGCGCTTGATCAGGTCGGCGACGAAAGTCGAGTAGGCCGTGCCTATGTGCGGCGCGGCGTTGACGTAATAGATGGGCGTGGTCAGGTAATATTTCATCGAGTGTTTTTCAGATAGGCGAGATTCGCCTCGGCTAGGATTTCCTTAAGCGCGATTCCGGATTCGCGCGCGATCCTACGGCAATCTTCGTACTCCGGCGCGAAGGAGCCGTCTTCCGAGATTTTGACGCGAGCCTTTCCGTGCGGGGTCTCAACTTCGACGATGCGGCGCGCCTTGACACGGCGCTCGGCGGAATAAGTGCGCAGCCCGAGTGTGGTGGTCTCGGCGAAAATCAGATTCGCCATGATCTCCCGGTCCTCGGGTTTTGCGATCACTCGCACCAGCGAGCCCGGCCGATTCTTCTTCATTAGCACGGACTCGATGGTTACATCCAGCGCGCCGGCTTCGAGCAGGCGCTCCATCGCATATCCCAGCACTTGCGGGCTGGCATCGTCGATGTTGGCTTCGAGCACCGCTACTGTGGTCGCTTCCACCGCGCCGCTCGCTTCGCCGATCAAGACGCGCAAAACGTTCGCGTGCTCTGGAAAATCCTTGCTCCCCGCGCCGTAACCGGAGGACAAAATGCGCATCGGTGGAAGCGGGCCGAAGTCAGTGGCTAGCGTGGCTGCGATCGCCGCTCCGGTGGGCGTGGTCAGCTCGACGCAGGGGCCCCGCGCGTAGATCGACTTGAGGGCGAGCAGCTCGGCCGTGGCTGGAGCGGGGACCGGAAGGACGCCGTGCTCCGTTTTCACCGTTCCCGATCCGACGTTCACGGGCGAGCTATAAATCGTCTCCACACCCAGCAGATCGAGCGCCGCACAGGCGCCCGCGATATCGCAAATCGAATCCGTCGCGCCCACCTCGTGAAAATGAACCTTCTCGAGCGCGATGCCGTGAACCTTCGCTTCCGCTTCTCCCAAGCGCTGAAACACAGCTCCGGCGTTCTTTTTCGCGCGTGCCGTCAGCGCCGATTTCTCGATCAACTCCAGGATGTGCGGAAGGTGCCGGTGGCGCTTGCCCTCTTCCGCATCGACGTGGAACTTGGTCGCCGCAATCCCTCGCCGCGCGGTTTTCTCGAATCGAAACGCGGCGCCGGTGCCCAAGCTATCGAGCAGCTTCGTGACAGTGGCGGCGTCCGCGCCGGCGTCCACCAACGCACCCACCGTCATGTCTCCGCTGATGCCCGAGAAAGCATCCAGGTAGCAGATCTTCATGCGATTAGTTGAGGCAGTAATTCGCCCGATGGCCCCAGCAAAAACTCGTCGATATCGCGCGAGAGCGGCGTCTCGACGATGTTGATTTCCACCACGCGCGCACCCGACGATTTCGCCAGATGCGATAGTCCTGCGGCCGGGTACACGACGGCCGAAGTACCGATCACCAGCAGCAAATCGCAGGATCGCGCGGCTGCTTCGGCCGCTTTCCATACATCCGCCGGCAACGATTCGCCGAACCAAACCACACCTGGCCGCAGCATTCCTCCGCATTCGCAGTGCGGAGGAAGTTCGCCAAGCGGCGAGCGGCGGTTCTCTTCTTCGCGTCCACAGCCGAGACAACGCAGCATCCAGATGCTGCCGTGCACCCGCAGCACGTTGCGGCTTCCGGCGAGCTCGTGCAGCCCGTCGACATTTTGCGTGATCAGCGTGAAGTTCTTGCTGCGGCATTCCAACTCCGCGAGCGCATAGTGGCCGGGATTCGGCTTCACGTCCGCCAGCACGCCGCGGCGCCAGTCGTACCATTCCCAAACCAGCTTCGGATCGCGCGCGAAAGCCTCCGGCGTCGCGAGATTTTCGGCGCGCTGGCGCTTCCACAATCCGCCCGCGCCGCGAAAAGTCGGCACACCGCTCTCGGCCGAAACGCCGGCGCCCGTGAGGACGGCGATCGAACGCGCTTCTCGCAACCATTCGCGTGCCGAGTGCATTGATTTCAGGTTACCAGTGAGGTCCGCCAGTTAGTGCGTGACACGGATCTCAAGACTTTGCTTGACGAGATGCCCGGCGCCATCGTCTGCCATCAACGTGTACTCGGTGTCGCGCTTCGGCGCTACTTGCAAGCAATGGCTAACGGACGGGTGCAGTTCTTCCACCGGCGGATCGATACGCACATTCTTTGCCGCGTTCACTCCAAAGCAAATCAGACTCCGGCCGCCCCTGCGAATAGAGGGAGGGCTGGCGTAGAAGTTCATGATTTTTAGTTGATCGCCGCCCAGCATCTCGACGGTCTTGCGATCTCGATCGGCTTCGTCGCTTCTGCGCCTTTGTTCCGATTCACGCGCGGTCGACCAGCGCGAATAGAAAATCCACCCGTCGTAGAGCGCGGCGATCAGAATAGTCAGTGTCAAGTAAGGCAGGACGCGCCAAAACAAGCTGCGAGGGTCCCTCACAACTTGAATGTAGCGCGCATCCACTCACCTGAACCGATCATCCGACGACCATGCAGGACGAAACTTCTCGAAAGCAATTGTTGCGAGCGGTTCTCGGACGCCGACAGGGTACAGCGGTGGACATTCGCGAGATACAGATGCAGCCGGGACAAGTGGTCGGACGGCATTTGCACCCGACGCCAGCGGTGGGATACATCAGCGCGGGCACGGCGATTGTTGAGATCCAGGGAGAATCTGCGCGAACGCTTACGGCTGGATCGGCGTTCTATGAACCTCCCGATCGGGTTGTCGCTCGATTTGGAAACGCCTCGAATTCCGAAGCGATTACACTTGTGGCCTTCTATCTGCTCGACGGCGATCAGGAATTGATTCGAATGCTGGACGAATCCTCAATCTCGGCCGCCAGGCGCGCCACCAATTCGCCCGCCGGTGTTGAGCCCGCTCGCGCGACTCCTGTCCCGGCCCAGAGTGAAAGAAATCCAGCCAGCCCCTGCTGTCCGGCCGCGGCGCGCATGGCACGGGTCAAGGCGTTTTGCAACGGATAGGGAAGGATGGCGTTCTCCTTGCCCTCGAGGCGCGTTATGAAATCGTTGCGCAATGCGCGCGCTGGACGGCCGGAGAAAGCGCGCGAGACTACCGTGGCATTTCGGTCCGCTTCGACGATGGCGCGCTTGTAGGCCGCGGGTGCGCCGGATTCCGGACTCGCAAGAAAAGCCGTGCCGAGTGCCGCTGCCGATGCACCTGCTTCGATCGCCGAGGCAATATCGCGTCCATCCATCAGGCCGCCGGCTGCAATCACCGGCGTTTGAAGTGCCCCGTGAATTCGTGAGGCGAGCGTCAGCGTGGGCACCATCGCATGGTCGAACGGTGCGGCGAAGGTTCCGCGATGCGCCGCAGCTTCCGCTCCTTGCGCCACGATGGCATCCACTCCCGCGTCGGCGAGCAAGCGCGCCTCATCGAGCGTAGTTGCAGTTCCAAGGACAATAATGCCGCGAGACTTCAGGCGCGACATTTCGTCACGATCCGGAATACCGAAGGTGAAACTGAAAATCGGAGGGCGCGCGTCCAGCACCGCTTCGAGCTGCTCTGGGAATGGATCTGGAGAAGGTCGCGGAGGCTCGGGCGGGGGTAATCCGAGCTGCGCGTGGATTTCCGACAGCACTTCGAGAATCGGCGCCGGATCGAACAGCGCGTCCGCTTGCCACCCGCCCGCGAATAGATTTACCTGAAACGGGCGATCCGTGAGAGCGCGGATGTGTTGGGTCGTTTCAATGATCTGCTCGGGCGTTTGGTACGCTGCGCCTAACGAACCAAGTCCCCCGGCGTTCGAGACAGCCGCAACCAGTTCCGGCGTGCTCGGGCCGCCGCCGAACGGTCCTTGAACGATGGGATGTTCGATCCCGATTTTCTTAAGAAGGTCGTTAGTCATGGCGGTGCGTCAGGCTGTCGCGCGCCGCAAGAGCCATTCGGTATGCCGCCTCGGCGTGGCGATGCAACGCGGTCAAGTGTCCCATTTTGCGGCCGGCGCGCGGCGCGAGCTTTCCGTAAAGGTGCAGCTTTACTTCGGGAAATGCGCACGCAGCCGGCCAGTCGGGTTCTGCGGATAACCAGAGATCGCCCAGGATGTTCACCATCGCGGCCGGGCAGTGCATGGTGGTCGATCCGAGCGGCAGTCCGCAGACGGCTCGCAGTTGCTGTTCGAACTGGCTGGTCACGCAGGCGTCGACAGTGAGATGGCCGGAATTGTGTGGGCGCGGAGCGAGTTCGTTGATCAGCAACTTGCCATCGCGCAGCACGAAAAATTCCACGCACAGCACGCCCACCACATCGAGCTTTTCGAGCACGCAGCGCGCCATCTCCACCGCCTGCCGGGCGACGGATTCCGTCACGCAAGCCGGCGCAACCGATACGTCCAAGATATGACGCCTGTGCTGATTTTCGGCTGGCGCGTAGTGGACGAAAGTGCCATCGGCCGCTCGCGCTGCCACCACCGAAATCTCGCGCTCGAAATCGATAAAAGCTTCGAGCACCGCCTCCGCTCGGCCAATCGCCGACCAAGCTTCTTCGGCGCGGTCAGGTGATTCGACGCGCACTTGACCTTTCCCGTCGTAGCCGAACGCGGCGGTCTTCAGGATTGCAGGGCAGCCCAGCTCGGCCACGGCGGATTGCAAATCTTCTGACGAGCGAATCTCGCGATACGGAGTCACCGCCAGACCCGCGCTGGTGAGAAATGCTTTCTCGCGAATGCGCTGCTGTGTGGTGTGCAGGATGCCGCCGCTTGGCCGGACTGGGGCGCGGCTCTCGGCTGCCTGCGCGGTTTCGGTCGGCACGTTTTCGAATTCGAAGGTAACCACGCTGACCCCGGAGGCGAACTTACGCACCGCGTCGAGATCCTCGTACGCCGCCACGATCTCGAGATCCGCCACCTGGCCGGTCGGCGTGTCCTGATCCGGCGAGAACGTATGCACCCGGTATCCCATGCGCCGCGCGGCGATCGCAAACATGCGCCCGAGTTGGCCGCTGCCGAGCACGCCAATTGTCGATCCTGGCAGAATCGGCTGGATCACGCCAGTTCTTCCGCGCGCACTCGCGCGGCCTGCTCCTCGCGAAACGCGCGCAGCTTGCCGCGCAATTCCGGATCGTGGTTAGCCAGAATCGCGACGACCAGCAGCGCCGCATTCTGCGCGCCCGCCTTTCCGATCGCCAATGTGCCCACGGGAATGCCGCCGGGCATCTGCACAATTGAAAGCAGCGAGTCCATCCCTTTCAGCGCTTTGCTCTCCACCGGTACGCCCAGCACCGGCACGAGCGTGTTGGCCGCGACCATTCCGGGCAAATGCGCCGCGCCGCCCGCGCCCGCGATGATCGCCTGAAGCCCGCGCGCCTCCGCGCCCGACGCATATTCCACCATCCATTGCGGCGTGCGATGTGCCGAGACGATCTTCGACTCATGCGGAACATGGAATAGCTCCAATGTTTCGGCGGCGTGACGCATCGTCTCCCAATCGGACTTGCTGCCCATGATGATGCCGACCAGGGGCGCCGCCTTCATCGCGTTCTATCGCCCTTGCGCGAGTGTGTAGCTGGGTTCGCCGTCGAGGATGTGGAGGTCTTCGGTTTTTCCCAGCCCGATTCCCTCGCCGTAAGCGACCGCAATAGAGGCTTTGTTCGACATGGATTGAGAATTTCTAAAATACCACGTTCACTTTAGAGCGGCTCTCAGAGCCAGCGCAGTTTAGCGCGCGAGCGCAACCGCCAACAAAATCGCCCGCTGCGTCCCGCGCCAGGAATCCGTCGTATCGAACGTCTCGCCCAGCGAATGCGCGCCCGTCCCCCGGCCGCCGCCGCTGATGGTGATCGCGGGAATGTGCATGTTCATCGGGATATTGGAATCCGTTGAGCCCTCGTGCAGGCTCTCTTCGATCCCAAGTGCATGCGATACGGCCTGCGCCGTTTTGACGATGGGAGAATCGGCGGGAGTTTGCCCGGCCGGCCGCAGTCCAACTAATTCCGGCGACACGCTGACTTTCCCGCGATTGTTCCAACGCCGGTTTTCTTCTTCCACCGCGCTGCGCACTGCTGCGTTGAACTTGTCGTCCACCGACTTCAGCGATGCGACGTCGGCCGACCGCAGGTCCACTTCCATCCAAGCCTCAAACGGAATCGCGTTCACCGACGTGCCGCCACCCACGCGCCCCACGTTGAAGGTTGTCTTCGGATTGGTGGGGACTTCGAAGTCGCTGATCTTCGCGATCGCTCGCCCCATGGCGTGGATCGGATTCGCCATTCCGAACGCGCCGTAGCTGTGCCCGCCCGGACCTCTGAATGTCACGCGATAGCGCATACTGCCCACGCCGACGTTGGTGATGCCGAGCCCCGTGCCGTCCACCGAAATAAATTTATCGATCTGCCCCTTCATGCTTTCGTTGAAAAGATTCTTGACGCCGCGCAAATCGCCGAGTCCCTCTTCGCCGACGTTAGCAACGAAGGTGATGGTTCCCGGAGTCTCGAGGTGCGCCTCGTTCAAGGCTTGAATCACGCCCAGCACTTCCACCAGGCCGCGGCAGTCGTCGCCAATTCCAGGACCCTTGAGCAGCGCCCCTTCGCGCGTCACTTTGACATTTGTTCCTTCGGGAAACACCGTATCGAGATGGGCAGCGAAGACGAGATTGGGATGCGCCGCTCGGCCCGGCCTCACGCCAATGACATTGCCGACGCTGTCCATGCGGACGTCCTTGAGTCCCAGGCCGGTGAACAGACGCTGCAATTCCCGGCCGCGCTCGATCTCGTGAAAAGGAGGCGCGGGGATCTCGCAGATGCGAACTTCCTCGTCGATGAACTTGGGTTCGTTGCGTTTCGCGGCTTCGAGCGCTGCTTTCACTGCCGGCTCACTCAGTAGTGCTGCGGGATCTTGCGAAAATCCCGGCGTGGCCGCCAGACCGAATACAAGAAGGACAAAGAATCGGGAGAAACGCATAGTCCACTAGTATTGCGGATTCGGTGGCTATGCGAAAGCGCGAGGTCTAGTGCGCTTGCGCCAGCAGCGCGCGAATGTCGTTGGCGATGGGGGGCGCCGGCTGCTTGGCGAGCGCCTGCTCCAACTGTTCTTTCGCCGCCGCGCGATCGCCGCTGCGGAATAACGCCACCGCATAGTGGTAGCGAAACGTAGCGTTATCGGGATTCTCGCGCGTCAACGATGAGAATACAGGCAGCGCCGCCGATACATTGCCTTGCTGCACTTCTACCCATCCCAGTGTGTCTTTCATCGACGGATTTTTGGGCGCTTTCTGCAGGCCTTCTGTTGCCAGCCGATTCGCTTCTTTCAAATCGCCGCCCGTTTCGGTGATCAGATAGGCGATATTATTCATGATTAGCGGATTGTCCGGATTCTCTGCGAGCGCCTTGCGATAGCTCGCAACCGCCGCTGGTTTATCGCCCGATTCGTCCTTCACCACGCCAATCAGCGCGTCGACGCCTTTTAGCTTCGGATCTAACTGCCGTGCCTTTTCGAACGCCTCGATGGCTGCTTTCCAATTGTGCCGGTGACGCTCCAGTTCGCCGATCCGGATCTGCACCTGGGCGGAATTCGGCTCTTCATCGGCTACTTTTTGCAGCTCGGATCGCGCTAGATCGTACTTGCCGGCTGCCTGCGCGGTCGCCGCCGTCAGATTCTGCGTCGGAACCGAGTCCGGATTCCGTTTCTCTTGCGCGGCAAGCAGAGCCAAGGCACCGTCGGATTTGTTCTGAGCGATTAAGGAAGTTACCAAACCCGCCAAAGGCGAAACATCCTGATCGCCCTCGTGATAGACCTTCTGAAAATATGCCTGCGCCTCTGCATATTTGCGCTCCCGCAGCGCGATAATACCGAGTTGCATGTCCGCTTGGCGCGCATGCGATCCCTCTCGAGCCAGTTGCTCGGCCTCACTTTTGGCGGTCGCGAACGCTCCCGTGCCCGTAAGAGCGACGATCCGGGAGAGATGCGCATTCTCATCGCGGTTATTCAGCGCCAGCGCGGCATTGGCCTGTTCCAGCATGGCGGAGTAGTTCTTTCGCAATTGGTAAACGCGCGCCAAAGCCATGTGCGGCGCGCTGGATCTCGGATCGAGTTTGGCGGCGAGTTCCAGGCGTGCCAGGGCGTGATCGTACTCGCCGTTAGATAGCGCTGCTTGCGCCGTCAACATCTGTGCCCGGGGATTGGCCGGAGCGTCGTTCGCCAGGTCGTTGGACATTGCCGCGGCAGCCTTTACGTTATCCGCGCCGCCTTTCTCCAGCAGGATCGAAATCTTCATCGACTCCGCGCTTGCGTCCTTGGGGTTGGCGGCTAGATATGTATCCAGAGTCTTCAGCGCATCATCCCGGCGTCCCAGCACTGCTAGCATCCCGGCGCTTCGCAATTGGTAGATTTTCTCGCGCGTTTTGTCGCGCTGAAGCCCGCGTTGATAATCTCCCAATGCTTTTTCCGAAGCGCGAATCATCGCGTGGAAGTCGCCGGCCAGCAGGTCAGCCTGCGGGAAGACATCTTGCTTTGCCACCAAATTATCGATCATCTTGTCGGCTTGGTCGCGCCGCTGCCGTCCGACGTAAAAACCGGCGAGACGCAAGATCGGTCCCGGGTCCTTGGGCTGATTGCTGATCCTTAGTTTCAGTAACGCCTCGGCGTCGTCCCAGCGCTTGGCCAACATATATTGGTTGTAGAGAATGTCGTACGCTGGACCGTATTCCGGACTTTGCGCGATCACCGCTTTCACTTCCTTCTCGGCTTCTTCCGGCTGATTGTCCCGATACAGCGCTCCCACCAGCTCGGTGTGGATGTCGGGAGATTTGGGCGATGCCTTCAGCGCTTGGCGTAGTAAGTTAATCGCTTCGCCCGGGTGATTGTCGATCAGGGCAATCGAACCTTTCAGGCGCAAGCCATCCGCCGAATTCGGGTTCTGCTTTGTGATCTGATCCGCAATTTTCGACGCGCGGTCGTAAAATGCGGCGGGATGTTTCGGATTCTGCGCGTACGCCACCAGGCTCAAATTCGCGAGGTCCACCTTCGCGGGAACGTTTTCGGGACTCAACTCCACCGCGTGCAGCAAGGCTTGATAAGCTTCGCCGCCTTTGTTCGAACGCGCCAACGCGAGCGCTAAGCGGTAGTACGCTTCCCCCGATTTCGGATCTTTTTTGATGGCATTGCGATAATTAATTGCGGCGTCGTCGAATTTCCCCGCATCCAAAAATTCTTTGCCGCGTGCCATGTATTGCGCCGCGCTGCGCCCGCACCCATACGAGAAGATTGTCATCGCCATGCACAAAGCTGCGCAAAGGATGGTCGAACGGTGGGTACTCTGAGTTCCGTCCGTACGGGGGATTGAATCGAATCGCAGAAGCATACTTAACCCGAAGATTAGCATGTCAGAGAATATGAACTGCAGGTACTTCAGCTTCAAACGCGGCGACCCAAGGTACTGGTACTCTCAGGCCATCCAGGGAGGCTGCTCCCAGATTTTTTGAAAAGCGGCGACAATGTAAGTTTCTTATGGCACGGAAGTCCGCTGCGCGGCCGGTGAAAGGACGCGTATCGAAACCGGAGTTCATCGCCGAAGCACCGCACTCGCGCCCTGGGCCCTCGAGGGCAGCGTCCATCGCTAAGACAGACCTGCTGCGTGCCGCCGTACTCCTGGCCGTTACGATCCTCGCCTACTGGCCCGCGCTGCGGGGCGGGCTGATTTGGGACGATGCGGCTCATGTCACCCGTCCGGATTTGCGCTCCTTCGCCGGGCTCGGCCGGATCTGGTTCGACCTGGGCGCGACGCAACAATATTATCCGCTACTCCACAGCGCCTTCTGGTTCGAACATCGCCTCTGGGGCGGCGCGGTGATTGGGTATCATCTCGTGAACGTACTGCTGCATTGCCTGGCCGCGATTCTCGTGGTCTACGTGGTGCGGCGGCTGGGGCTGGAAGGCGCTTGGTTGGCCGGCTTTATTTTTGCCCTGCATCCAGTGTGCGTAAATTCGGTGGCTTGGATCTCCGAACAGAAGAGCACCCTCTCGGCGGTGTTCTATCTTGCGGCCGCGCTAGCGTACCTGACTTTCGATTCGACGCGCCGCCGGTTCCACTTCGCCCTCGCGTTCGCGCTGTTCCTGTTGGCGATGCTTACAAAGACCGTAACTGCGACGCTTCCGGCGGCATTGTTGGTTATCTTTTGGTGGCGCCGGGGACGCCTCGATTTCAAACGCGATGTGCTCCCGCTCGCGCCCTGGCTCGCCGTGGGAGCGGCCGCTGGATTGTTCACCGCCTGGGTGGAGCGCCGCTTCATCGGAGCCGAGGGCCCGGATTTCGCGCTGAGTTTTCTCGACCGTTGTCTGCTCGCCGGCCGAGTCTTCTGGTTTTATTTCGCCAAATTGATCTTTCCGGCCAATCTGGCGTTCATTTATCCGCATTGGAACATTGACGCCTCCGTCTGGTGGCAATATGTGTTTCCGCTGGCGATGATCGGCCTCGCCGCCGGATTGTATTGGGAGGCGCGCCGGCGCCGCTGGCCTCTCGCGGCCTTCCTCTTTTTCGTGGGAACGTTGTTTCCCGTGCTCGGATTTCTGAACGTTTATCCTTTCCTTTATTCATATGTGGCTGATCATTTCCAATATCTAGCCAGCCTCGCTATCATAATTCCGGCATCTTGCGGCCTCGCGTGGATTTCCCGGCGCGTATCCGATCGCGTCCGCCCGTTGGCCGCCGCCCCGGCCATTCTCGTGCCCGTATTGCTCGCTACGCTCACTTGGAGCCAGGCTGCTATCTATCGCGATTCCGAAACCGTCTATCGCGATACGTTGCGGCGCAATCCGTCCTCATGGATGGCGCAGAACAACCTCGGCGCTGAATTGCTGGACACGCCGGGACATGCGGCTGAAGCGATCACGCATTTGGACGCCGCCCTCCAACTCAAGCCCGATTCGGCGGAGGCCCACAACAATCGCGGAAAGGCGCTCGAGCAGCTCCCGGGCCGCCTGCCCGACGCCATCGCCGACTACCAAGCGGCTCTCCGCATCCGCGCCCGATTCCCAGAGGCCGAGAATAATCTCGGCCGCGCGCTGTCTCAAGCCGGTAAGCCCGAAGATGCCGCATCTCACCTCGAATCGGCCCTTCGGTTGCGGCCGAATTATGCCGACGCCCATGCGAATTTAGGGGTCGCTCTGCTGACAATACCCCAACGCCAAGCCGATGCGGCCGCTCAATTTGAGGAAGCTATCGCGATTAATCCCGATTTACAGCAGGCGCATAACGGACTGGGCAGCGTATTATCCGAGCAGCCCGGCCGGACCGATGACGCGATTCTCGAATTCCAAAAGGCGCTGCGCATCCAGCCGGACTATGCGGAGGCACACCTGAATCTCGGCCAAGCCTGGTCTCAGTTTCCCGACAGGCTACCCGACGCCATCCACGAATTCGAAGAAGCCTTGCGCATCCGTCCGGACTATGCGGAAGCGCACAACGGCCTCGGGGTCGCGCTCGCCAAAATGAGGCGAACATCCGATGCGCTGGCGCAGTACGAAGCCGCGCTCAAGCTCCAGCCCGATTACGCCGAAGCCCACAACAATCTCGGCGCGGCGCTGGCGCAAATCCCCGGCCGGCTTCCGGATGCGATTCCGCATCTCGAGGCAGCGCTGCGCGGTAATCCGAACTCAGCCGAGATGCACGCCAATCTCGGAAATGCGCTCGCGCAAGTCCCCGGACGCTTGCCGGACGCGGTTGCCCATCTCGAAACTGCCGTCCGTCTTCGGCCCGATTTCGCCGAGGCGCATTATCTCCTCGGCCTGGCGCTCGCGCGCACGGATGGACGGAGCAGGGAAGCGTTGGAGCAGCTCGAGCAGGCGCAGCGCCTTCGTCCCGACCTTGCGGTGCAGCCCTGGATCGATCGGCTGCGCCACGTGCGCCGTTAGTCTCAGCGCCCGGTCTCTGACTTCTTCAGCATGGCCTGTGCTTCGGCTCGGATCGCAGCGTCCGCGCTTGCTGCGGCCTTCTGAAGATACGGCCGCGCCGCAGACGTATCGCCGGAATCCGCCAGCGCCTCGCCCAAATGCAAATTCGCACGCGCAAATTCAGGCCGCAGCCGCACCGCCTCCCGGTATTGCTCGATTGCCCGCGCAAGTTGCCCGTTCGCGGCCAACAGCGTACCCAGTAACTCGTGCGCATCCGCAAAATCAGGAGACGCCGCAATCGCGGTCTGAAGCTGTTGTCGCGCCGCTTCGCCCTGATTCGCCTGGGCCAGCGCGACCGCGTAGTCATAACGCGTGCTTGCATCCTTGGGCTGCGATCGCAGCGCCGCCTCGAAATGAAAACGCGCCTCCTCAAAATGTCCCGTCGTTGCTAACAAGTTCGCGAGATTGTTGTGCGCTTGCGCGTAATTCGGATCCAGCTCAATGGCCTTCCGCAGTGCTGCTTCGGCCCTTGAGTACTCCTGCCGGCGGAACATGATGCCGCCCAGGCTGTTATAAGCTTCAGGCATCCCGGCGTCCAACTGAATCGCTTTTTCAAACGCCGCGGCAGCATTGGGAAGCCGGTTCTGCTCTGCCCATGTCGTGCCCAGCAGATCCCACAGCGTTGCGCTCTCAGGCGCGATATCCAGGGCCCGTTCCAAAACCTCCGTTGCGCGCGCTCTTTCTCCCATTGACCGCAGCGACAGCGCCAGATTCTCCAGGGCGGTGATTGACTTCGGATCGCGTTGCAGAACGTCCTGGTAGGTTGCGACCGCCTTCTCCGCATGGCCGCTCGTGCGCCACGCGTCGGCCAGTTGCAAGGAATATTCAACACGAGCGGGGTGATATTTCCCGATCGCCGCCGCCAGCCGCGCGATCCCATCCTTTAGATTGCTAGCCTGTTCCACTTGCGCCACCGCAAGATAAAGTTCGTCCTCCGGTTTCGGAAGGGTGCTTGGATAGTACAAAACCACCTCGCCGCGATATGGATTCGCATCGGCCGGGCGCTCGGGAATCTCGGACAGAAGATCCCGCGCCGGCTTGCGCCGTTGGATGAAATGATCCGTCATCACCGCGTGGACAACGTCATCGGTGCGGCGCTTCGGCATGTGGCAGCCAACACAATCGTTCGAAGCGGTATGTTGTCCGCGCGTGACCAAACGGTCGAAGTCCGCACCGTGACACTGGCGGCACACGCTGGTGTAGTGCCCCGCGGCTCCTTTCCCGCGCTGCGATTCATGCGGATTGTGGCAAGTGGTGCAGCCGAGCGCGCCGTTACTCTTTCGAAAACATGCCGAGCGGGCCAGCCGGTAAGCCGAGCCCGCGATTTCAAAACGTTCTTCCTGATTTCCCCCGGGCGCCTGATCGAAATGCAGCATGAAATCGCCAAGCGGCTCGCCGGGACGGTAAGAAAACGGCGCTCGCTCGTATCGCACAACCGAGTTCGGCAGGGAAAAACTGGTGGTCTCGAGATGACACTGGAGGCACACCTCCATGCGCCGCTCGGGCGCGAGCCGCGCCGGATTCACGATCGCCGACCGCACCTCAGCCCGCGGTGAAGCTGGATTGCGCGCCAGCGCCGCGTGCCGCTCTCCCGGTCCGTGACAGCGCTGGCAATCGATGCCGTTCGGAACGCCTGTAAACACCGCATCGGCGCGCTCACCGTCCGGGATCTGCGGATACGCGTTGTGGCAAAACATGCAGTCGTCGCCGATCAATCGCCGCCGCCCCTGATGATCCGGCCGGTCGTATCCCGGGTTCATCGCCCAGTAGCCGCCCTTCTCCGCGTACCAGGCCAGCGGCAGTTCGATCAACGTATTTCGATCCGTGCGGTGCAGATAAGTTCGTGAATGATTCCCCGATCCAACGATGAAATCGATCCCCACCTCCGAGAAATTTGTCTTGTTCCCATCGAAATCGAGCTGATATTGCTGCTGAAAGTATCGGCCGTCACGCTCGGCCATCGCGTAGTAGGTTGCCGATGCCGCATGATAGTACGTCTTGTTCCACTCTTCGACGCGGTTCTGCGCGCTCGGCCGGCTGAACGAACTTCCCATACCGGTTCGCTGGTAGCGCTCCCACTGGGCCGGATGACAACCCGCACACGCCTCGGGCCGGGCGTAGCCGTTGGACGTCACCGATTTCCCCGGGCTCTGACCGTTCGCCGCTAAGGCGCAGAGCGCCACGAGCACTTTTCCCCAGTCATGCATTGAAAGTATCCTCATACTGCCTTTTCGCAAGCGCCCCGAATCCGCCGCCCCCGGCAATTACCGCTATAACAACGGCCCATTATAGGCAGATCCTGCCGGCCACATTTGAGTTTTCTGTTGACAGTCCGCGAATCGCGATATAGAATCGACCCCACTACACAACTTTGCGTTGTGTTGCGGATCCTGGGGTAAAGGTCCGACTAGACGTCTCGGTCCACGTGGAGATCTGGGATGATTCGGGGAAGTTCGAAGTTTCGCGCACCTTCGCCGCCGCGCTGCGATGCCGACGCGGAAGTCACGCCGGACATTACCGCACTCCACGCCCCTCACCATTCACCACTTCCAGCACTAATCAGCGGAGCCTTTCCGGCTCGAGGAAATGAGACCCATGAAAAGGCAGACATCTTTGTCGATCTGTGTGTTCTTGTTGCTCGCGTTGTCCGCCATAGCGGTGGCACAGGCGCCCACTGGGGTAATTAGCGGTACCGTCATCGATCAATCCGGTGCCGTCATCCCGAGTGCAACTGTAACGATCACGCAAAAAGGAACCAGCACCGTACGCAGCCTAACCACCAACGATCAGGGGCTCTATAGCGCCGCGGCGCTACTGGCGGGAGATTACGACATACGCATCGAAGCTCCTGGCTTCAAAACATTAGTTCGCCAAGCTACGGTAGCGGCTGGCAATACCACCACCGTGGACGTGCAAATGGCGCTCGGTCAGGCCAGCGACGTCGTCACAGTCGAAGGTCAGGCCGCACAGATGAATTTCGAAAGCCAGCAAATCGCCGGTACGGTGGCGCGCAACACCATTCAAGAACTGCCCACTAACGGCCGCAGCTTTCTGTTGCTGGCGCAGCTTGAGCCCGGAGTAACTGTCACCTACGGAGTGCCGGCGCAATTCAACTCGCTGATTAACGTGCAGACGCTCGGCGGCGGTGTTGGTACCAACGGTGCTTACACCCGCATGACCATCGACGGCGGAATTATCAACGACGAGTGGGAAGGCAGCGGCTCCACCAGTCTGAATGTCTCGCAGGAAGTAGTCCAAGAGTTCCAGATGACCTCCGTCAACTTCGACGCCTCTAGCGGCATCGGAGCCGGCGGCCAAGTCAATATCGTGACGCGCAGCGGTTCCAACGATTTTCACGGCAGCGGCTACTTCTTTTTCCGCGACCACAACATGGCCGCCTATCCTGGACTGAAACGAGCGACAGACCCGAGTTCCTTCAATCCGAATTGCGGGACGCCATCGGCCATTAACAACTCGCCACAATGCAAAGCCGCCGAGAACCCGTTCTTCGTGCGCCGTAATCCCGGTGGCGGAGTCGGTGGCCCGGTCATCAAAGACAAATTGTTCTTCTATTTCAATTACGAATATTCGAACCAGGTGCAGGCGTATGCTCTCCAGCAGGATCTACCTTCGCTGGCCGGGCTCTCAACTGTTTCCCTCAGCCCTTATCTCGCTCATTACCTCACTACCCGGTTTGACTACAACATTTCGCCGAAAAACACGCTGTTCCTGCGCTACTCTCACGACGGAAACGTAGGGTTCGGACCGTATGGCGGCCAGCAGCCGCTGCAGTCCAGCTGGTCCCTGAACAACAACTGGTCCGATCAATACGGCCTGGGCGTCACCACCCTGATCAGCGCGAATGTCGTCAATGACGCGCGCGTGTTCTATCACTGGTGGCGCAGTCTGGTGGAAGTCGCCTCGCAATCGGAGTGCCCGGCGCCGTGCGTGGGTCAAGGTTTGATATCGCTGGTAGCCGGCGGCAGCGCCGGAGCCGGCATGGTCGGATCGAGCACATTCTATGCGGGCGTGAGCGATAATTCTCCGCAACCCCGCCAAGAGCGCTCTTACGAGTTCTCCGACAACTTGAGCTGGCAAAAAGGCGCGCACCGGCTTCGGTTTGGTTTCGACATCGAGAAAATTGTCACCAACAACGATTGGGAGTTCTGCACTCTGGGCTGCGCCGGGGTCTACTCGCCGGAATCAACCATAGCGATGGCAAATCCTGGCTTGCTGGCGCAATATCTCCCCGGTCTGCCCCGGACCATCAGCTCCACGGCGAATTTGCTGCAGCTGCCCGTCTTCAACACCACGACCTCCATTTACAGCGGCATCGATGTCGGGCACGGCAGCTTCCCTGGGCCATACCAACGCGACAACTATAATCACAACTACCGCCCCAGATGGTACGCTGCCGACGTTTGGAAAGTCACTCCAAACTTTACCTTGAACGCCGCTCTCGATTACGAATTTGAGACCGGCCTCTGGTACAGCTTGCCCTACCCTTCTCTCCTGTCGCCGATTGTGTCGCCTATTACGGGAGGCAGCCTCAACGCACCTTCCGAGCCCCGCACCGAATTCGCTCCCCAAATCGGATTCGCCTGGGCCCTGGGCAAGGACAAAAAAACCGTGATTCGCGGCGGCGCCGGCCTGTTCTGGGATAGCGAGCCGCTGTGGCACAACTTCCGTGCGGGTGCTGAAGTCGGGCCGATCGGTAACGGCAGGACCACTCTGCCGGCCACCGCCCTCACTAACATCTTCCCCAACATCGTGAATCTTGTTACCGGCGCGCCGCTTCCCATCGGGGCTGCAATTCCACTGAATACGCTTACCAACCTGACCCTGGGACAGTTCGAGCAGATTTATGCGCAGCAGATCCCCGCGCTCACGCAGACCTTCGCTCCCACTCCCCCCGCCAGCGGACCATTCAGCGTTTCCGGAGTCGATGTCGCTAAGTCGGAGGTCGAACTGCATGCGCCCAACTTCGCGATCATGCGCAGCTATCAGAGCTCCATCGGCGTGCAGCACGACCTGGGACACAACATGATTCTCCAGGCCGACTGGGCCCGGCGACAGTTTGAAAACGTCGACCTCGGCGAGTTGGACCTGAATCGCTTTGCTCGTCCCGCCGCTCAAGGGGGTCCGGTCATCCCGGCTTGCAAGGTGATCCCGGACTTCAATCCTGCCGACAAATGTTCCAACGGCTCCATGACATTCTGGGTTCCCCAGGGCCGCACGATCTACGAAGCCTTACTGGTGAAGGTTTCTAAGCGATTGTCCAGCCATTTCTCGGGCCAGGTTTCGTACGCGTTCCAGAATCAGAACACCGTCACACAACCTACTTTGGACCTGAATAACTATTTCGCCACTTATGGGCCCAATCTGCCCCGTCAAAATCTGCATGTCTACGGCTTGATTCAATTGCCATGGGGCTTCGAACTGAGCATCAACCAAGCCATCATTTCTCGAACGCCGGTGCTTCCGACGGTTGTTGCCGGCATCGGAACTCCCCAGAATCAGTTCGGATCGAGTGTGATCGTTCCGCTTCAATTGGATGTCCCCGGTGGCACCTTCGGTGGCTTCGGTCTGAACACTGGTAAGGCAGAGCTCCAGACGCTGGTAAACAACTACAACACTCAGTTCGTGAACCCCAATTGCCCGGCGAATCTCGTATTCGGGCAATCGGCGCCCGCGGGCTGCGTCGGCCTGCCCTCCCACTACCAATTTGGCGATCCCTTTTACGATACCGACTTCCGCCTCAGCAAGTTCTTCAAGTACAAAGAGCGTGCGACGCTCACCATTGCGGGCGAGGTCTTCAACGCGTTCAACATCGCCAACCTGTCGGGCTATGGCTTCACCCTCGGCACTGCAACTTTTGGTAATCCGACGGCCCGCGCAATACAGACCTTCGGTTCGGGCGGCCCGCGCGCATTCCAGGTGTTGGCGCGCGTTTCGTTCTAAGCGCGGCGGTCTAGCTCAGTTTCCGCGGCTCCGATTCAGGATTGTGGCAGCCCCCTGAAGTGGTGCTGCCGAAAATCTCCCATGGAGCCCAGAGCGAAGGGTTGCGAGTGTACGCTGCCATCCCACAGCGTGTGCACTCGCGATCCGGACCTGGGACTTATTCTCCTGTCTCCTTGTGACCTTGTTTAGCGTGGACAGTAATTCCCGCTCCATTCAACGCCAGTCCTGACTTAGTGGGATTTTAGGGTCAGGGGAAAACGTCTCGATCCACGTTGCGTGAGCACAAGCACCAGCTGGAACAATCAGTGGGACAGTAATCGATTCCACCGTCGCAGTAATTCCCTACGCGACCGTTACCGCTCACCAGCCAACAGGACTGCCAGGCGCCTTGCATCGGCTTCGGCTTGCCCTCAATTGAAGGCATCGTCGGATCGAGCGTCGGAACGTTCGGCGGCGTGGTCCGCACGCGATCCAAGTCGGCGCGCGCGTTTCGTTCTAGAACCTTCCGGCCATCGGACGGTGCGATCTTTCAGCCAGCTGCCCGTCCGCCCTTCCCCAAAATTCCTGTCAAGAGAGAATTTTTCCCACCATGTCAAGTGGCACAATCGCACTTCCGCCCGCTGTTGCCGACCCACGGAGTGCGGATCAAGCCGGCGTCATGCATCGACTTCGCAGCTCCCGAACCCGCTCAACTCAAGCGCCGGCCTTCGCTCCGACCAAACTCAACTTTTTCAACCGCCTCCACCATTCAGTGGAGCGCATCCTACAGTACTTTTCGCAAAGTTCCATAGGGCTCCGCTATAAGCATCATCAAATTTATTGTTGACACCAAATCGTAGAACGTTTAGAATCATCCCCAATACACGCAGAAATAGTGTATAAGGCTTAGGGGTGATCGAGTAGTTCCTAAAGCTTAGGTCGTAATCCACGTAGGAGATTGGGATGACTAAGGCAAAGTTTGCTTTGTGTGTTCTCGCAGGTCTCATTGCTCTGATGCTTCTGCCCTCGATGGCAATCGCCCAGAGCACCATTTCTGGACAAGTAAGAGATACTTCCGGCGCCGTTATAGGCAACGCCACCGTCGAAGTGTCGAGCGACGTCCTCATCGAAGGGAAACGTACTGCTACAACCAATGCAGAAGGGCGATACGCGATTACTGATCTTCGTCCGGGAACGTATGTCGTCACCGCCACGATGGCCGGATTTGCGACCTTGAAGCAAACCATCGTCGTTCCGGCGAACGTCTCGGTACCCGTTGATGCGGAGTTAAAGGTAGGCGCTGTCGGTGAGACGGTGAACGTCGAAGCCCGCGTCGCGACCGTCGACGTCGAGCAGGTCGCCCACCAAACCACCCTGTCGCGCCAGGATATGGACGATCTCCCCACCGGACGCTACATGCAGTCCATCGCCTCCTATGCTCCCGGAGCTCACTTGAACTTGCCGGATATCGGCGGTTCACAGCAAGTCGAGCAGAATTACATTTCGCTGCATGGCAACAGCTCCACGCAAAACGCCTACACACTGGATGGGATGCTCATCAATACGACGTACTCTGATGGCGCGATTCAGAACTACCTCGATAACGCGGCGGTTCAGGAAACAACCAATCAGTCGTCTATCAATTCCGTCGAATTCTCGGGCGGCGGCATGGCGATCAACATGGTTCCGCGCGACGGCGGCAATACATTCCACACCGACGTTTTCCTGAGCGGCAGCGATGGAACAGGTATCTGGCAAGCGAACAACCTTAATGCCACAACGTTGGCGCGCAATCTGGCTCAGCAGGACAAAACTGTCAAGATTGAAGATTTCGACGGAGGCTTCAGCGGGCCGATCATCCACGACAAACTATGGTTCAATCTCACCGGCCGTGACCAGACCACCTACACGCAGGCGGGCAATTCAACGTATCCGAACGGCGCTCCTGGTATCCAGGATGGCTATATCTACAGCGGCAGCTTCCGCCTGACGTACCAGATGAATCAGAAGAACAAGTTCAGCGCCTTTTTCGACCGCAACTGGAAGTACAAAGGCCATGAGATTCTGGACGGCGGCGCCCTTTTCCCCTACAATCCCGCGGTGTCCGCGAAGCAGCGCAACAAATGGCCCATGTACTACATCCTGCAGGGCCGCTGGACTTACACGGCCACCAACAAGCTAGTATTTGAGACCGGCTTTTCGATTGACCACCTAGACTACAACGATCTGTATCAGCCCGGTGTCGCTACAGGGGAGGGAAGCCCGAACTTCGATTCGAGCGCCGTGCAGGTTGATACCGGATATGCAGGCAACGCCGGTGGTGGGATAGCTTTTGTCGCTGGGGGTGTTCAGCAACAATATCAGACCACCCGCAACGTCTTTACCGAGCAAGCGGCTTATATTACCGGCAACCATCAAGTCAAAGCGGGGTTCCAGTTCAGCAACGGCCGGAACGACTACGGCTACACTGCCAATGGCGACGCCTATCAATACTTCGTAGATGGCGTCCCGCTGTATGTACTGGCCTTTAACACGCCGATCAATTACAACACCCACCTCGATGCCGACATGGGGTTGTATCTCATGGATACCTGGAAGATCAAGCGGCTCTCCATCACTGGCGGTGTCCGCTGGGAATATCTAGCGGCGAATATTGATCCTGAAAACGCTTCAGCCGGCCGGTTTGTAGGGCCGCGGAGCGTCCCGAACATTGACTGCAACACGATCAAGGGCATGGGCTGCTGGAAAGACTGGTTGCCGCGCGTTGGAGTCGTTTACGACCTGTTCGGCAATCACAAGACCGCCCTCAAGGCAGGTATCGGAAAGTACGATTCACAGTACAGTAGCGGTTTCACCAGCAACTTCAACCCGATGGCGCTTCAGAGCGAAGTCCTCACCTCTTGGAATACCACCGGTCTTGGTTCATCTTGCGCCCCGGTTAACTACCCGAATCTCGGCCCCGGTCCGAATCCGGCGTGTTTTGCCACCGGTGGTTTTGCTGCGCAGGGCACACCTACGAGCGCGATTGCCCCGGGTCACCTGGGGCCCAGCACGAACCCAAACTTCGGGATTATCAGCGGAACGGGAACCGGCGTGTTACTGGATCCGAACTGGCATAGGGATTACAACTGGCAGTATTCAGTCGGCATCCAGCAGGAAATATTCGCAGGTGTCACGCTCAACGTCAACTGGTTCCGCCATTCCACTTACCAGGCGGCACTCGTAACGAACCTTAGCGCCGTTCCGTTCTCCTCGTGGACGCCAGCTACCATCTACAACCCGCTCAACGGTACGCCCATCACGGTCTACAACTTGAATCCGTCGGTTACCAGCCTGCCCGCCGCCACGCTCCGCGAGACTAATGCTCCACAGAGCCTGGTACGCGATGTCTACAACGGCTTCGAATTTCAGGTCAGTGGCCGCATGAGGCGCGGAATCTACTTCCAATTCGGCTACACCATCGAGCGTGAGCTCAATCGCAACTGCGACGTTAACGTCAGCGTAGGTACGCCACTCCAGGATCCGAACAACCTTCGCTTCTGCGACTGGTTTGGTGATAACAGCCTTTCCTTCCAGGGCATCAACGTTTCGAGCCTGGGCACTGTTCCGTCGCCGCCGTGGGCCAACAACTTTGTTGGCAATGCCGTCATTCCAGTCCGGTGGGGCATCGTAGGCGCGCTGTCCTTCATCAGCAACAACTATCAGGGTCAGTACACTACCTCCGGGAACAACACGGTGAATACAGCCGTCAACGACGGGTATCTGCCGCGGACGATCTCGATCGCCTCGGCCAAGACCTCCGTCTATCCGAACGGAAGCATCGGCGCGGCGGCGCTGGGCACCGCCTGCACGGCTAACAACGGGTACGTGGTTGGTTGTCCAATCGACCCCGGCTACAACTCCCTGGAAGGCAGTCAGACCATCAACCTGATTGCCCCCGGCCAGTATCGCTCGCCGCGCGTCAATCAGTTGGACATCAGCATCTCGCGCCGTTTCCGGATCAAGGAACGGTGGGTTCTGGAACCGAAGTTCCAGTTATTCAACATCCTGAACAGCAACGCCGCCATCTCGCAGACGGTCGCAATTCCGGCTACCACCACCAGTACGGGTACGGCGCCGTTCCTTTCGCCTTCGCAGTGCGCCGGTTCGACGGTCGCCGGAATTGCACAATGCGGCCTCGGTGGAAACATTTCCACCATTACCAATCCCCGGCTGATGAAGCTGGCCCTGAACATTCGGTTCTGATCGGCGTAAGCGAATCGCTCAGTTTTCTGCAAACGGGTGGGGCTTCGGTCCCACCCGTTTTTTATTTGCATGCCACGAAACCAGCCCACGCCCTATAATTCCTAAAGGGCCATGCGAAAGCGTCTTATCTTCGGCTCCGGTGTCCTGCTGCTTGCCATCCTCGTCGCGCTGGTAGTCTGGCAAGGCTCGTTCACCTTCGGCTCGTTCGCGCCTTCCAGCCTCCAGCAGACTTTCCTCTTTTGGGCGCTCTCCACCCTCATCTTCATCCTTACTATCACGCTCGGCTTCATCCTGTTCCGCACCGGGACCAAACTCTACATCGAGCGGCAAAGCAACCGCCCCGGCTCCCACATCAAATCGAAACTCGTCGCCGGAGCCATCGCGCTCAGCGTCCTTCCCGTCTTCTTCCTGGTCCTGTGGAGCGTCTCCGTTCTGAACCGCAACCTCGAAAGCTGGTTCACCCGCCCGGCGCGCAGCGTCAACACCGACCTGGTGCAAGTCGCCACCACCATAAAAGAAGAAGTAAAGGATAAGCTCACTGCCCAGGCCCACTGGCTCGCTTCCCAGCCCCCCGCCCAAAGCGCCGATTTCTACGAGCGCTTCTGCCAGGCCAATCATATCGAGCGCGTTGAGATGGACGGCCCAAACGGCGTACGCCGCGTCGTGTGCTCCGTGCAATCCGCCCGTTCTCCCGGCGATCTCGTCAGCGCCCGCGTCGACACCGATGAAGGCACTCTCACATTGTGGGCTGCCATGCCTCTCGATCTCGCGGCTAAGCAAAAAGAGATCAACGCCTACGTCTCTGAATACAACCGCCTCGCAGTTGATCGCAAAGCCTTCCGCAGCATGTACCTCCTGCTACTCTCTCTCATCACCCTCTTCATTATGTTCTTCGCTACCTGGATGGCCCGCTATATGGCCGGACAGATCAGCACGCCCATCACGGCTCTGCTCAAAGGCGCCGAGCAGATCCGCAAAGGCAACCTCGGATATCGCGTCCACGTCGGAGCTATCGATGAAATGGGCACGCTCGTAAAAGCCTTCAATGAAATGACCGAAGCGCTCGAAACCAACAGCCGTGAGCTCGAAGCCCGCCGCCGTTTCACTGAAGCGATCCTCGAAAGCATCCCCACTGGCGTCATCTCGCTCTCCTCCGACGGCCGCATCCAGCGCGTGAACCGCGCCTTGCTCGGAATTTTTCCCGAAGATCAAGTCGCGCGCGCCGCCCGCCTCAGCGATCTGTTCTCGCGCGAGGACACCGCCGAGATCCGCTACCTCATGAACAGCGCCCGCCGCAAAGGTGTCGCCGGCATGGAGCTCGAGTACAAAGCCGAGCGCCGCGTCCTCCACCTGGCTCTCACCGCCGCAGCACTCGATGAACAGCGTAGCTCCGGATTCGTCCTGGTGATCGAAGACACCAGCGAACTCCTGCGCGCACAGAAAGCCTCTGCCTGGCACGAAGTGGCCCGCCGCGTCGCACACGAGATCAAAAATCCTCTGACCCCCATCGCTCTCTGCGCCGACCGCATTGCCCGCCAGCTCGATCGCGCTTCGCAAACTTCCGGCACCGAGCGCATCCTGCGTGAATGCTCCGCCACCATCGCCCGCGAAGTGGAAAGTGTCCGCTCCCTGGTGGATGAATTCTCGCAATTCTCCCGCTTCCCCACCGCGCAGCCCGTCCCGTGCAGCTTGAACGAGGTCGTCGAGAACGCACTGGCCGTCTTCGATGGACGTCTCGCCGGCATCCAGGTGCACTGCAATCTCGCTCATGACCTCCCGTTGGTGAAAGTGGATCCCGAACAGTTTAAGCGCGCCGTCGTCAACCTGGTCGACAACGCCGCCGAAGCCATGCAGGATTCGCTCGTTAGGGAGCTCTACGTCGAAACCCGCGCCACCGACGACGATTCCGTCGAGCTCGTCGTGGCCGACACCGGCTGCGGCGTCTCGCGCGACGACAAGGAGAAGCTCTTCCTCCCATACTTTTCCACCAAGGGCCGCGGGACCGGTCTGGGGCTCGCCATCGTGAACCGCATTCTGGCCGATCATGAGGCTACCATTCGCGTCGAGGACAACCGGCCCGCCGGCGCGCGCTTCATTGTAGACCTGCCCACGCTCAGCGCCGCCGAACACGACTCCGCTGCGAGCGATGCGGAACTGAAGCTGGCTGAAGTTTCTCCGAGAGACGCCCGCTCGTGAAACCTGCTCGCATCCTCATCGTCGACGACGAGCCGCTCATTCGCCAGTCGCTCGCGGGAGTCCTCGAAGACGAAGGCTATGAGACCCACAGCGTTGCCACCGGCGAGGAGTGCTGGGAGGAGCTGAACCACGCATCCTACGAATTGGTGCTTCTGGATGTCTGGCTTCCCGGCATCGACGGGCTCGAAACGCTCTCCCGCATCCAGGAGCTCCCGTTCGCATCTCGCCCCGTAGTCGTGATCATCTCCGGGCACGGCACCATCGAGACCGCGGTGAAAGCCACTAAGCTCGGTGCCTTCGACTTCATCGAGAAACCGCTCACCATCGAGAAAACTTCGCTCGCCGTCAAGAACGCCCTCCAGCAGCATCGCCTCCAGCTCGAACTAGAGCGTTACAAGGAAGACGGCCGGCTCAAGCTCCAAATCATCGGCGAAAGTGTTCCGATGAAAGCGCTGCGCCAACAGCTCGCGTTGATGGCAGCTACCAACGGCCGCGTTCTAATCTACGGTGAGAGCGGCACCGGCAAGGAACTCGTCGCACACGCCATCCATTCCCTCAGCCCGCGCGCGGCGGAACCGTTCGTCGAAGTGAACTGCGCCGCTATCCCCGAAGATCTGATCGAAAGTGAATTGTTCGGCCATCGCAAAGGCAGTTTCCCCGGCGCG
>Ga0335078_10002189_pt1 | contig 29632 bp, 22 predicted proteins | sample Lox_Sample_32_FD_206711 | JGI IMG/M metagenome (GOLD analysis project Ga0335078, IMG submission 206711) | Soil microbial communities from Loxahatchee National Wildlife Refuge, Florida, United States - Lox_Sample_3.2 | ecosystem: Environmental > Terrestrial > Soil > Wetlands | place: USA...
AGGACGATCACGATGATCGTGCCGATGATCGGGATGATGCCGATCAGGAGCAGCCAGCCCGACTTGTCGCTGTCGTGCAGCCGTCGGGCCCCCACGGAAATGGCGGACAGCCCGACGACGATCAGGATGAGGCTGATCAGCAGGCTGAGCGCCGACGAGCCTGCCGCGGCGGAGATGATCTGGAGCACCACGTCGACGATGAACAGGGCGAGCGCGTACCACCAGTAGGCGGACCGCGAGGCGCGGCCGTTGAAGTTCAGCACGTTCTGGAACTGCAAACGGATCGCGTCCTGGAAGCTGACGGGACCGCCTTGCAGGTAACCCTGCTGCTGGCCCTGCTGCGGGTCGTAGCCGCCGCCAGGGTAGCCGGGGCCAGAGTAGCCGCCACCCGGGTAGCCGGGGCCAGGATAACCGCCGCCGGGCGGGTTGTAGGGACCGTTCACGCTTCTTACCTCCGAGTTCCCCGGTTTCACATGTCCCACGTGAGGACGCAGACGATTCTGTAGGGATTTTCAGGCTTTCCGCAGGCAATTGACACCTTTGAAGGTAACGATTGCGCGCGCCGCCGAGTTACCCGAAATGGGAACATATAGAACTAATCGGTCATTTAACGCATATTGCCGCATCGGCGGCCGGCGGGTATGGCAGATGACGCAGATAATAAGGTGCGCGAGGAGGTGACCATGCTCGTCACGCTGGCGCGGGGACGACGCCGGTGGCGGGACGGATCGCGATCCCATAGCCTATTAATCCGATCGATAAAGATCATAAAGGAGCCGTCATGAGCGACGATCACTGGCACCGGCCGCTGTTCCAGGTCCGCGCGGGGGAACTGACCGGGGACACGGGGCAGACCTCGGGCATGACCCGCCGGGAGGCGATCTCCGGCAAGAGCGTGGGCGCGGAGAAGCTGTGGATGGGCCAGACGCACGTCGCGGCGGGCGCCAGGTCGGGTGACCACCACCACGGCGAGGCGGAGACGGCCATCTACGTGGTGTCCGGCACCCCGGCCTTCGTCTTCGCCGACGGGGACAGGGAGGTCAGGCTCGAGGCCGAGCCGGGCGACTACATCTTCGTACCGCCGTACGTGCCGCACCGCGAGGAGAACCCGGGCGACGGCGAGGCGGTCGTGGTCATCGCGCGCAGCAGCCAGGAGGCCATCGTGGTCAACCTGGACAGCCTCTGGCCGGCGGAGCCCCCTGGCCCGTCTGCCTGAGGGCGCCGCTCAGCAGGAACCGAGGAAATCTTTGCAGCGTGCCAGTCATAGCGGAGTCCACCCGTGCGCGTCCGCGACCATCACGAGTGCCCGCATGGCGTCCAGCCGGTGTGCGAACGCAACCGCCGCCGCCCGCGGGTCGTCTAACAGGCATCTGAACGCGGTGTCTACCAGGAGCGGTCATGGGGTGGCGGACGGTCGTCCTCGCCGGCGCGGTGCTTGCGATCGGAGGCTGCTCGACGGCGAGCGGCCCGACGGGAACCGTGACCGGGACCTATATCCGGGTAGGCGGGCCGGCGGGAACGCCGAACGTCCCGCTGCCCGGCACGATCGGTTTCCGGTCCGACAACGGCACGACGATCAGCGTCAACTCCGACAGCACGGGAACGTTCACCGGGCAACTGCCCCCAGGCACCTACGCCGTGACCGCGACGTCCGGCCTGATCAATGACGGCAAGTCCACGTGCTCACGGCCACTGACCACGCGGGTGCAGGCGGGCAAGACCGTCTCGCTCACCATCATCTGCGACATCTCCTAAGCAAAGGCGGGCGGGCGGCTCTTAAGGCGGGCGGACAGCCTCCTCGTCACAGCCCGCCGGTGAGGTCGTGGCCCGCCGTGCTGTCGACATGGCCGGGAATCTCGCCCTCGTGCCGGTCCCCGGTGGTCAGCGTCCCCGACGGCTCGAACATCAAGATGGCGCCGCCGGCCGAGGACGGCTTGTGCTCGGTGCCCCGCGGCACGACGAAGATGTCACCGGCGCGCAGCCGCACCGTCCGCTCCTGCCCGTCCTCGCGCAGCGACACGTCGAAGGTCCCGTCAAGCACGAGGAAGAACTCGTCGGTCTCTTCGTGCACGTGCCACACGTGCTCGCCGCGGGCGTGCGCGATCCGGACGTCGTAGTCGTTGACCCGGCCGACGATCCGCGGGCTGTAGATGTCGCTGAAGGAGGCGAGCGCCTGGCTGAGGTTGACCGGTGCGTTTGGCATGACACCAAGCATGACAAACACGGCTGCCTCAAGTCTCGCGCGGGCGTGACGTGCCCGCGGCCGCCGCGGCGCCCGCCCGGTGAGATGCGATCATTGACGCATGCCTGTTCAGCTCACCGAGATCTGGCGGTACCCGGTCAAGTCGTGCCGTGGCGAGCGGCTCACCGAGACGGTCGTCGAGCCGTGGGGGCTGGCCGGGGACCGGCGGTGGATGATCGTGGACGGCGCCGGTGACCCGGTGACGGCCCGCGACTGCCCGCCCCTGGTCCTCGTCACGCCCCGGGTGGCGGACGGCAAGATCACCCTGGCCGCCCCCGGGCTCCCCGAGGTGACGGTCCCTGTGCCGTCCGGCGCCGGCCTCGTCCCGGTCAACGTGTGGGGCTACGACCTTCTCGCCAGCCCGGCGGACGACGACGCGTCCCGCTGGCTGGCCGGCATCACCGGCGAGCCGGTGCGCCTGGTCTACCTGGACGACCCGACGCGCCGGGCCGTCAACCCCGACTACGGCGAGTACGGCGACCGGGTGTCGTTCGCCGACGGCTACCCGCTGCTGCTGACCAGCGAGGCGTCCCTGGACGGCGTGAACGAGTGGATCAGCGAAGGTCCCAAGGCGGCGGAGGGACCGGTGCCCATGCGCCGGTTCCGGCCGAGCGTGGTCGTGTCCGGTGCCCCTGCCTGGGCGGAGGACGGCTGGCGCCGGCTGCGCATCGGCCCGGTGACCTTCCGGGTTGCCAAGGGCTGCGACCGCTGCGTGTTCACCACGATCGACCCCGACACGGCAGAGCAGGGCCACGAGCCCCTCTTCGCCCTGGCCCGCCACCGCCGCTGGGACAACAAGGTCTGGTTCGGCGTCAACCTCATCCCCGACGCCCCGCCTCCCGGTGTGCTCATCCGCCCCGGCGACCCCGTCGAGGTCGTGGAGTAGCACTGACCAACAGGGAAGCGTCAGTCTCGCGGCACCTGAACGACCGGATAGGCAATGACGCCGCCCGTGTGACGGCAGCGACTTAAGAGGAAGCCGGGCCGGCCGCGGTCGCGATGATCCAGGCGAGCACGAGCGCCTCCTCCTGCCAGGCGTCGTACCGCCCGCTGCGCCCGCCGTGCCCGGCCTCCATCTCGGTCTTCAGCAGGAACGGCCCGCCGGATGCGACGGCCCGCAGCCGCGCGGTCCACTTGGCGGGCTCGTGGTAGAGCACCCGGGTGTCGTTCAGCGACGTCAGGGCGAAGATCGCCGGGTACGTGACAGCCGCCACGTTCTCGTACGGCGTGTACGACTTCATGTAGAAGTAAACGTCCGGGTCGTGCAGCGGGTCGCCCCACTCCTCCCACTCGGTGACGGTGAGCGGCAGCGACGGGTCGAGTATCGAGTTCAGCGCGTCCACGAACGGCACCTGCGCGACGATCCCGGCGAAGTCGGCGGGCGCCAGGTTGACGACCGCCCCCATCAGCAGCCCGCCCGCGGACCCGCCACGGGCCACCAGCCGGCCCGCGGACGTCCACCCGGCGGACACCAGGTGCCGCGCGCAGGCCACGAAGTCGGTGAACGTGTTCTTCTTCTCCAGCATCTTCCCGTGGTCGTACCACGGCCTGCCCATCTCGCCGCCGCCCCGGACGTGCGCGATGGCGTAGACGAAGCCCCGGTCGAGCAGGGACAGCCGGGTGATCGAGAAGCCGGGGTCGGTGGAGTGCTCGTAGCTGCCGTAGCCGTAGATCAGGCAGGGCGCCGACCCGTCGCGCGGCGTGCCCTTGCGGCACACGATCGAGATGGGCACCCGCGTGCCGTCGGGCGCGGCCGCCCACTCGCGGTACTGCTCGTAGTCGGCGGAGGAGAAGGGGACACCGGACGGCGCGGGCAGCACCGGCTGCTGCTTGAGCACGGTCAGCGTCCCGGTCGCCACCTCGTAGTCGTACACCGTCGACGGCGTGACCATCGAGTTGTACCCGAGGCGGAACCGGGTCGCCGTGTACTCGGGGTTCGCGCCAGGGCCGACGGTGTAGATCGGCTCGGGGAACGTGACCGGCCGCTCCTCGCCGGCCCCCGACGGCGGCAGCACGGACAGCCCGGTCAGCCCGTCGCGCCGGTAGAACAGCACCAGGTAGGACTCGAACGCGTCCACCGAGAGCAGCCGCGTGTCCGCGCGGTGCGCTATGACCGTCGTCCAGGCGGACATGCCGCCAGCGCCGTCGCCGCCAGCGCCGTCGCCGCCAGCACGGGGCAGCGGCGCCGAGGCAAGCTCGAAGTTCTCCGCGCCGTCGTTGTGCAGGATGAGCAGCCGGTCCCCGGCGACCTCCACGTCGTACTCGACGCCCTGACGCCGTGGCGCCACGACGGAGAACTCGCCGGCCGGCGACGCGGCGTCGAGCAGGTGCACCTCGCTGGTCAGCTTGGACGAGGTGTGGATCATCACCCACTTCTCGTCCCGCGACGTGCCGACCCCGAGCCAGAACTTCTCGTCGCTCTCCTCGAACACCACCACGTCGTCCGACGTCGGCGTGCCGACGACGTGCCGCCACACCCGGTAGGGCCGCCACGCCTCGTCCACGGTGACGTAGAACAGGGCCGAGCCGTCAAGCGACCACGCGCTGCCGTAGTAGGTGTTGGGCACCTCGTCCGCGAGTGTCTGCCCGGTGACGAGGTCCTTGATCCGCATGGTGTACCGCTCGTCGCCGGTGAAGTTGACGGAGTAGGCGAGCCGCTTGCCGTCGGGGGACACCGACAGCGCGCCGAGCGAGAAGAACGCCTTGCCCTCGGCCAGCTGGTTCCCGTCGAGCAGCACCTCCTCGCCGTCGAGCGGCTTGCCGTCCTCCGGCAGCGGCGGCGTGACCTCGCCGTCGCGCACCAGGCGGCGGCAGTGGATGGAGTACTGCTGCCCCTCCACGGTGCGCATGTACCGCCACCAGGCCCCCTTGCGTACCGGCACCGACAGGTCGGTCTCCTGGGTACGCGCCTTGATCTCGTCGAACACCGCGGAACGCAGCTCGCGCAGGCCAGCGGTCAGCGCGCCGGCGTAGCCGTTCTCGGCCTCCAGGTACGCGATGACCTCGGGGTCCTTGGGGTTGGCGAGCCAGGCGTACGGATCCGTCACCGTGTCGCCGTGGTGGGTGCGCTCGGTCGGGACCAGCTTGGCGACCGGGGGATTGGGCACGGACGAGGGCGCTGACTGCGGCACGGTGCTCATGACCGCAAAGTCTAGACCGTGCGGCAGACTCGGATCCTTTTCATCCAGCCCGGCTCCCCGGGTCCACCAGGACGGCGCCAGGTAAAAATCAGCATCCAGAACGGAGGCGTGTTCCACCCGCCGCGCCACGGCCGGCGCGTGCCGCAAGCCTGCCCATCATCGTGTGCACTTGATCGCGGAAAATGACCATCAAACGCACACGATCATCGTGAGCCCGGGCCAGCACGCCCTCATATGAACGACACCGGGGGCGCGGGCGGGCCGCCGGCCACGATCTCCTGGCCGCGGCGGAGCACCGGCTCGTGCCTGTTGTCCGAGGTGAGGATGTAGAACCGGCGCGACCTGATGCCGTCAACCACCATGACGGCGACCTCGGCGGGGGAGGCACCGAGCACGGACAGCTGGTCGAACCGCTCCGCGGACGCCTGCTCGGTCTCGTCCCTGATCATGGCGGGGCCCGCCCAGGCGGGCCGGTTCCGCGCGGACGTGCCGAAGTTGGTGCGCACCGCGCTCGGGCAGAGCACCGAGACGCCGACGTGCGTGACGCCGAGCGAGCGCAGGTTGAAGTGCAGCGTCTCGGTCAGCGCGGTGACCGCGTGCTTGGACACCCCGTACGGCCCGAGCGTCCCCGCGAACACGCCGAAGATCGACGAGGTGTTGAGCAGGTGCCCGGCGTCCTGCTCGAGCAGCACAGGCATGAAGGCACGGACGCCGTTCATCACGCCGTCCAGGTTGACCTTGAGCACCCAGTCCCACTCGCCGGCCGGGCATTCCCACAGCGGACCGTGCGGCCCGCCGACGCCCGCGTTGTTGCACACCACGTGCACCGCGCCAAACGCCGACAGCGTCGCGTCGCGCAGCGCGTCGACCGCCGCGCGGTCCGCCACGTCGGTCACTACCGGCAGCACCGTCACGTCAGGCCCGGGCGAGCCCGGCCCGGAAGCACGGGCTCCGGCGACACGGGCTCCGGCGACACGGGCCGCGAGCCCGGCCGCCGCCTTGGCGAGCGCGGGCTCCTCCACATCGGCCATGACGACGTTCATCCCCTCGGCGGCGAACCGCTCGGCGAGCCCGAGTCCGATCCCGCTGGCCGCTCCGGTGACGACCGCGACGCGGCCCGGTGCTATCGGGCCCCGTGCTCCTGGGTTAGGGGTGACCGGGTCTCGTGCTCCCGCGCCGGGCGCTCCCGGGTCAGGCGCTACCGGGCCCCGGGCTGCCGGGCCGGGCTTGCCCGGGCCTGACGTGACGGGGCCGGGCACGCCACCGTTCGGGATGTTTACCGTATTCATGTGAGGGTGCCTAACCCGCGCGCACCGGCGGAAAACCTACGGGGCAGGTGGAAGCAGGCTCTGTGTGGGCTGGCCACCATTGAAGTGCAGCAGCGCTAGTGCCCCGGTGGCAATGGTCAGCCAGCGGGTCAGCGAGTTGCGCGGCAGCAGCGCGAGCGCGACCCAGGCGACCGAGGAGTACCAGGGCAGCTGCCACGGCGCGACGACCATCCATGCGAACGTCAGCGCGCAGGTGGCGGCCACCACAGTGGGCACGTCGGGCGACAGCCGGTTGTACAGGTACCAGGCGAGCAGCAGCATCAGCGGCGGCCAGACGAACCCGAACACGGTGGTCACCGTGTGCATCGCCGCCTCCCCCCAGAAATGCTGCACGGCCACCTGGCCGAGCCGCCACAGCGTCGGCGATATGACCTGCGTGGATGCCTCGCGCAGCGGCTTGAGCACGGTCAGCCCGTAGCTGGAGAAGTACAGGCAGAACGTGGTCAGCGCGGCCATCGCGGCGGTGCGGGCGAGCCGCACCCAGGCGCGGTCGTGGATCAGCGGGATGGCGATGGCGAGTGCGACAAACGCGGCGTTGAGCTTGAGGCCCGCCGAGAGCCCGACGAGCAGCCCGACGGCCAGGTCGTGCCACGGCCGCGTGCACCGCCTTGCCGTCACGATGGCGGCGATCGCGGCGAGCGCGAGGAACGCGTCCAGGTGACCGCCCATGACCAGCACCACGATCAGCAAGGGGTTGGCGGCCCACAGCAGCACGGCGCGCACCGGGTTCTCCGCGGCCCGCAGCAGCACGTAACCCGTGGCGAGGAAGGCGGCGCCGGTCATTGTCATCAGCACCCAGATGGTGAGCCACGGCCTGGGGCCGCCGATCGAGGCGGCGAACAGGTGCATCCACGTCGCCACCGGGCCGTAGACCGAGGGCGTGGTCTGCCATTGCGGGCTGACGATCGCCGTGTAGGCGTTGTGCGCGCCGCCGGGCAACCGTGCCGGGGTGAACGTGTACGGGTTGTGGCCGAGGGCCGCGATCCTGCCGTACGCGGCGTAGGACGCGACGTCTCCCGAGCCCACCGGCGTGATGTTCACAAGCACGGCGACCGCCGCCGCCGCGGCAAGGAAGACCCGGCGCGGGTTCGGCGACCAGCCCCGGCTGTTGGCCCACAGCATCATGGCAAGGCCCAGGCAGCACAGCCCGATCGAGGCGATCATGACCAGGTTCGCGACCAGGACCGGCAGGTGCGGCGCGCCCAGGTTGCGCGCGACGGAGGTGAGCGGCAGCAGCACCGGCGGCGTGGCCACGCTCGGCTGGGGGGCGGTCGCGCACAGGCCGTTGAACGCGACGCCGGCCATGCCGAGCGCGCTCAGGATGACCGCGGGCAGCGGGCGGGCAAGCGGGCTGTGCGACAGTACCCGGATGAGCCGGCCCATCAGGGCCTCGACCTTGCCCCCGGTGATCGGCGGCTCGGCCAGCCGTGGCCCGGCGGTGCCGGTTCCGTTGCCTGGCGGCTCCGGCTCGGCTAGAACCTGCAGGGGAAGCGTGGCGGTGGTCGCGTCCGTGACGGCGGGCGGCCCATCGGCAGGCCGGCCGGCGGCGTTGTCGCGCTGCGGCGGGTCCACCAACAGGGCCATCAACTTCCTCCTGGTAAGGACGGACGCTCGCTAAGCGGGCGTAAGCGGACCTCCTGCCCCGTACACGCTAAACACCGCTGATCACAGCGAATCATACTTCGTGATCTTGCGGAACCTTCCCCGCGGGCACCCGGGTAATCCGTTGCTCCAGGCAAGCAGCCAACCACAGCCCCTTGCCCGTGGGCGGTGCGCTCGATCATGTCGTCACCGATATGTGACCAGCTTCACAAGCAAGCGCCCACGGTACACCGGAGGCGCTGCGTACCTGGTGAATAAAGCCTGAGAAAAGCCTCTGAGATGCGGGAAATCCCGCTTTGCCGGTGCCCGGCCGGCCGTGGCGGCCAGGCACAATGGAAGACATGGCACACCGGGCATGGTTCGCCGCCGCGATGACGGCGATCACCAGGCGGCTCCCGTTCGGGTTGTCCGGGGTCGTCGCGCCCAGCCTGGTCGGCTACCTGCTGATCAACCTCTGCACGTTCCTCATCGACCTGGGACTGCTCGGCCTGTGCCACGGCACCTTCGGGTGGCCCGTTCCTGTCGCGGTGACGCTTTCCTACGGGACGGCGTCGGTGGTCAGCTACGCGCTCAACCGGGTGCTCAACTTCCGCAGCCGCTCCTACGTCGGCAGGCAGTTCCTCGTCTTCGCCGCGGTGAGCGCGAGCAACTACCTCATCTTCGTGCTCGGGCTCACCGACCTGCTGTTCGCCGCCGGGGTGTACCTTGAGCTCTCCCGGGTCATCGCGGCTTGCTGCGAGGCCGTCTACCTGTACTGCATGATGCGCTGGGTGGTGTTCCGCGACGCCGGCACCGCTACGGCCGGGCCCGCTAGGGTCCAGGCGGGGCGGCAAGCGCAGGCACCACGGCCCACGGCGCCCGCGGGGCCGGCAGCGCAGGCACCACGGCCCACGGTGACGGCTGCGCCGACGGTGACGGCTGCGCCGCGCCGGACCGGGCAAGGCTAGCCGCCAGCCGCGCCCGTACGCCGGCCCTGGCCGCGTGCAGCTCCCGGTGCACCACCCGCGCGACGTCCTGGATGGTGTCGATGCCGTACCGCTCCGACGGGTTGTCATCGGTCAGCACCGCGATCGCGTAGTCCACGCCCTTCCCGGTGAACGCGCCGATGCTGTTGACGTGCCAGCCGGTGCCGTCGGGCAGCCAGCCGTTCTTCACGTGCACGGTCACCCCGCGAGGCGCGCCCGCCGGGGTACCCCAGCGCTGCCCGGTAATCACCCGGGCCATCAGGCCGAGCTCGTAGGAGCGGGACGCGGCGGACAGCACGGGGTTCGGCCGGGCCAGCAGGCCGAGCAGCAGCATCTCGTCGTGCGCGGTGGCCCGGGTAAGCCCCCAGTAGCCGTCGGCGCCGAGCTCCGTCTCGTTCATCGCGGCGAGGCTGAGGAAGCGCCGCAGCCGGCTCATGCCGACCCAGTCCCACAGGCCGGTCGCGGCATCGTTGTCTGACCGGGTGATCATCAGCGTCGCCTCGCCCCGCTCCCAGGGGGAAAGCGGCGTGCCCGCCTCCTGGTGCCAGCGCAGCAGGGCGGCCAGGATGACCGCCTTCACGATGCTCGCCGAGTCGAACCGCCGCCCGTCGTCGGCCTGGCAGGAGATCCCGGTCACCGGGTCGCGCACGGTCACCGCCTGATGCCCCGCCCGGCCGCGCAGCGCCCGCTCGACGCCGGCCGACAGCCGCGCCGCGATCGCCCGGTAGGCGGCGGGCGCGGTGCAGGTCACCCGCGGCACCCCGGTGCCCCGCGATGACGCGAGGACGGCCCCGGCCGCCTCGGTCCTGCGCGCGATCCCGCGCGCGATCCCGCCGCGCACGGCGGGTAGCCTGGCGGCCGGCGGGCCAGTCCCCGCCGCGGCGGCCCCCGCCGACAGCGCCGCAAGCGCGGCCAGGCTGGCCACGACACCCCGCATGTCCATGCGCCCGTCCCTCCCAGGGCCCGGCATGCGGGTCGCGCATGCCGGGCCGCTCCTGTCCACCGGCCACGCCGGCGGGCCCAGGCGCCTCTCGGGAAGGTGCCAGTCCTGTGCGGAAATCCAAGCTCAGCGAAGCAGATCAAGCGGCTAAGCTGTCCGACCATGACAGCGAGCGCGCCCGTGTCGCACGCCAATCTGCTGATTCACGGTGGTTACGTCCTGACGATGGATCCGGCCGGCGACATCCCCGGCGGTGACGTTCACGTGCGTGACGGCGTGATCGAGGCGGTCGGCAGGAACCTCGACGTGCCGCAGGCCGAGGTGCTCGACGCCGCGGGCAAGATCGTGGCGCCCGGCCTGGTGGACACGCACTGGCACCTGTGGAACACGCTGCTGCGCGGGATGTCGGACGGGCGGCCGGCCCCCGGCGGCTCCGACCTGGGCGGCTACTTCGCCACCTGTGTCGCGCTGGGCAGGCACTTCCTGCCTGGCGACAGCTACGCGGGCACGCGCCTTGCGGCCGCCGAGGCGATCGACGCGGGCATCACCACGGTGCATGACTGGTCGCACAACATCAGGGGCCTGGACTGGGCCGAGGCGAGCCTGCGGGCGCTGCGGGAGTCCGGGCTGCGGGCCCGTTTCTCCTTCGGCTACCAGGCGGGCCACCCCAACGACCGGCTGATGGCGCTCGACGACCTAGCCCGGCTGGCCGCGGCGTGGCCGTCCTACGGCGCGGACGGCCGCATCCACCTCGGCATGGCCTGGCGGGGTACCGGCGGGTCCAACCCGGCGATGCGGGTCGCGCCCGGCCTGTACCGGGAGGAAATCGCGGCGGCGCGCGAACTCGGCCTCCCGGTCAGCGTGCACGCGTGCGGCCCCGCGGCCGCCGCGGGCCAGGTGGCGACCTACGCCGACGAGGGCCTGCTCGGCCCCGACCTGCAGCTGGTGCACCTGAACAACGCGTCGGCGACGGAGATCGCCCTGGCCGCGCAGGCCGGCGCCCCGGTGTCCGTGTCGCCGTGGACCGAGCTGCAGATCGGCTACGGCCAGCCGGTCACCGGGGAACTGCTCGCGGCCGGGCTCCCGGTCGGGCTGTCGGTGGACACCACGATGCTCTCCGGCAACGCCGACCTGTTCGCCGTCATGAAGGTGACCCAGGCCTGTGCCAACGGTCAGGCGCGGCACGAGTTCGCACTGACGGCCAGGGACGTGCTGCGGCTGGCCACCATCGACGGCGCGCGCACCCTGGGCCTTGGCGCGGTCACTGGCTCCCTCACCGCGGGCAAGCGAGCCGACGTCATCGTGGTCTGTCTCGACTCCCCGAGCCTGGGCGTCTTCACCGACCCGGCCCGTCTCCTTGTCACCGCCGCAAGCCCCCGCGACGTGGAGCTTGTGGTCGCCGACGGCAGGGTGCTCAAGCGCGACGGCGTGGTCACCGCCGTTGCCGTCCCGGAGGTGACCCGCGCGGCCCGCGCGTCGCTGTCCGGCCTGCTGGCCCGCGCCGCCGCCTAAGCGCCTGGCCCCCGCGTCTCGCCCCCGCCCTCCATCCCCACCCACACCGTCACGTTTCACCCCACCGTCAGCTACACCGCCGCCTGCCGTCCGCGCCGCCGCCTGCCGTCCGCGCCGCCGCCTGCCGTCCGCGCCGCCGCCTCCCGTGGCGTGGCGTGCCCCGCGGCCGGGTATAGCAGCCTGAGCACTGACTGAACACGTAAAGTAATGGATGAATGGCGGGTTATTACCCATTGGGGTAAATAGCCGGCTTGGCTCATTAGCCAGATTGTCACTACATGAGGCCGTACGATCGGGTCTGTTTCCCTGGCCCCTACCTCGATGGAGTTCTATGCGTCGCCTGGCCGCACGGTTGCTGATCGCCGGGGTTGCCCTGGCCGTGGGCGGGACCGCGGCGGGCTGCTCCGCCGCGCCCGGCCTCGCGTACGCTCAGGCCCAGGACGCCAACCGCTCGACGGCCACGGCGCCGGGGCCGTCCACCGCGATGGTGCCGGCGTTCGCGCGCGGCAAGACGGCGACGGGGCCCATGATCGACGTCGTTGGCGTACCCCCGGGGGTCAAGGCGAAGTCAGGAATCGTGGTGGACGCGACCACCGGCCAGGTGCTCTGGGCACGGGACGAGAACGCGATGCGGCCGATCGCCTCGATCACCAAGGTGATGACCGCGCTTGTCGTCATCCAGGCGGGCGGCCTGGATCAGCAGGTCGCCGTGCCTAAGGCGGTGACCGGCTACGTGGCCAAGTACGCCGCGAACGCGGCAGGCCTGATCCCCGGCCAGAAGTTCACCGTCGACGAGCTGCTGCACGTCATGCTGGTGCTGTCGGCGGCGGACGCGGCCTACACCCTCGCCAGCGCCTACGGCCCCGGCCTGCCGGCGTTCGTCGCCAAGATGAACGCCGAGGCGGCGCGGCTCGGCCTCATCCACACGCACTTCACCTCACCCGACGGCCTGCCGTACCCCACGGAGACCGCCACCTACTCAACCGCGGCGGAACTCGTGCGGCTTGGCGAGGTCGCGATGAGCTACCCCGAGCTCCGTTCCATCGTCGGGCTCCGCGTCTACAACCTGCCCAAGGGCGCCGGCCATAGCGCCGTCTCCGTCACTTCCGACAACGTGTTCCTCAGCACGTACTCAGGCGCCGTCGGCATCAAGACAGGCTTCACCGACGCGGCCGGCCACACTTTGCTCTTCGAGGCGGTCCGCCACGGCCGCGTCCTCATCGGCGACGTCCTCGGGGCCCCACTCAGCGGCGTCTCCGCCGCCGCCCAGGATGCCACCAGGATCCTCAACTGGGCCTTCACCCTCAAGCAAGCCCCCTAACGCAATCCCGCCCGCCGGCTCGCACCCGTCACCCCGCACCCGTCACCCCGCACCCGCCGGCTCGCACCCGTCACCCCGCACCCGTCACCTCGCACCCGCCGGCTCGCACTCGTCACCCGCACCCGTCACCCCGCGCCCGCCGGCTCGCACTCGTGACCACGTGCCCCTCACCCCTCACCCCTCACCCCTCACCCCTCACCCCTCACCCCTCATTCATCACCCATCACCCCTCACCCCGCGGCCCGCCGGCCCGGCCCGGCACCTTCGCCTGGCGCGAGTTCTACTCTTAGATAACAGCAAGAGGTGCTGCCGCCGCCCCTTGCTATCCAGATAACAGCAGGAAGCGCCCGCGAGGGCGCCCGGTACCGCAACCCTGCGAAGACCCCTTAGCATCACAAGCCTCAACGGCATCAGCGCCGCGGCCCAGGACCATGATCATGGAGAGCTTTCGGTGCGATAGCACCCAAAAGGCTTCACAACACCAAAAACTTCCATGAAAATCGCTCTGAGGGGCGGATGAGGCGGATAACAGGCAGCACACCGTCCTCACCGGGCTCAACAGCCCCTCTATGGGTGCCGCCCAGCATAAACGACCGCCACCGGTCGTCACCGGGCGTCCAGCCAAGCGCCCGGCGGTCGCCAGCGGAGACCCTGCTGTGCGGTCACCTGCCCGTCATGGCACCCTGCCAAGCGGTCGGCGCCCGCCGGCGCACACCGAGTCCATGAGACTGATCTTCTGCTGGCCGCACCCTAGTCGCGCTGGCGGGAACTGCCCAGCATGATCTCGTCCCAGGACGGCACGGAGGAGCGGCGCCCCTTCGCGGTCTTCTTGGCACCGGGGCGCGCGCGATTCGACGCGTCCTCGGAGGCGGCGGCCTCGGCCGGTGCCGCCGCGGCGTCGGGAGCCGAGGACGCGGCAGCGGGGGCCGGCACGAGCGCGGCAGCGGGGGCCGGCACGAGCGCGGCAGCGGGGGCCGGCACCGCTTCGTGTACGGCGACCGTCGGCGCCGGCGTCTCAGGCTGCGCCGTTGCCGCGGGTGACGCGGGTGACGCGGGTGACGCGGGTGACGCGGGCCGTGCGGGCTCGGGCTCGGGCTCGGGTGCCGCCGGGACCTGGACTCGTGCCGTTTCGGGTTCCGGCGGCGTGATCTCGGCGGGCTCGGCAGACGGCCCGGGCGCCGGCCGCGCCGCCGTTTGGCCCGTGGTACCTGGCCCGGCGGAGACGGTCGGCGGAGCGGTCGCGGTGACCGGGGAAACCTGCTCCGGCGCCGGCGCGGGACGGGCGGCTGCGGGGGCAAGCTCAGGCTGCTCGCCGAGGAAGGCTGGCTCGGGATCTTCGAAGACCACCGGGCGTGCCGGAGTCGGCCGCGCTCGTTCTGGATCCTCGAAGACGGGACCGCCGGGAGCGGCGGCGGGCGCCGCGGCGGCCGGGGCAGCGGCGGCCGGGGCAGCGGCGGCCGGGGCGGGCGCGGCAGGTGTAGCAGGCGCCTGCGCATGGTGCGCGGCCGGCTGGGCCTCCACGTCGCGGAAGGCGGGCTGCCGGGGAGCCGGGTCGTCGTAAGCGGCGGGCTCCGGGTAGCCGCGCGGCTCGGCGGGGGCCTCGCGGTAGCCTGGCCCGGCGGCCGGCGCGCGGTAGGCCGCCGGAGCCGGGTCGTCGTAGCCGCGGCCGGCCTCCGTGACGTGCTGCCCGGGATACTCGCCGGGAGGGCGGTAGGCCGCCGGGTCCTGGGCAAGGTCGCGGCGGGTGGCCGGCTCGGGGGCGGGCTCAGGGGAGCGGTAGGGCGCCGACTCAGGAAATTCCGCGTAGCCGGCGCCGGTACCGGCGCCGGTACCGGCGCGGCGGTCCTGGTAGCCGGGACGGTCCTGCTGAGCGTGGCGCGCGGGCACGGCCGGCGCCGGGGGCCGGTCAGCCGCCGCGTGGCGCTCCTGGGCCGGGGCGGCCGGCAGCGCAGGGCCGACCGGAGCGGAAGAGGCGGAAGAGGCGGCCGGCGTTGCGGGCCGGTCGGCGAGCGAGCGGTCCACGCCGAGTGACCTGTCGGGCAGGACCGAACGGTCCGGGCGGAAGCGGGACACGGCGGGGCCCGCCGCGTACGCGCCGCCGCCGCCCATCCCCGCGGCGGCACCGAGACGCGACGCGATCGGGGTGACGGTCGCCTCGCCTGGCACAGACACCGGCTCGGGCGGCAACTCGGACTCGGGCAGCGACAGGCGGGCGGCGTTGTCGTCGTCGGGCATCACGTGCCGGCGCCGGGGATCGAAGACCCATTCCGCGACGTGCAGCCGGCCGCCGGACGGGAACGTCAGCGAGACCTGCCAGTTTCCGTCGCCGCGCTTGCGTGAGTCCCACTGGCCGTCCGCCGGGTCGGTGCCGGTGGCGGACAGCCGTGCCGTGACGATTTCGCCAAGGCGGGGACCTGGGCCTGAGGAGTCTCCCGCGCGCCGCACCGAGCCGGCCTGGGCCTGTTCGGCGATGTAGGCGCGCTCCGCGAGGACCGGGCCTTCGAACCAGCGCACGCGCTCGACCGGGATGCCGGCGGCGTCTGCGATCTCCTCCGCCGTCTCGCCGGCGCGGATTCGAGCCTGGATCTCCTTGGGTCGCAACGGACTCTCCACTTCGATCTCGTACTGGGCGAGCCGGGAGGTCTGGCCTTGGGCGACCGCCCGCAGCCGCTCGTCGATCGGCAGGATGTACCGCCCGCTTCGCCCGGGGACCGCGAGGACAGCGTAACTGCCGTCCTCGCTGACCGCGACGAAGCGGAGTTCCTGCACCGGGGTCCCTTCCCTTGCCCCGAGGCCGCATGCCGTCCAAGAGTCTTGCCTGCCCTCGGGTAATTACTAGGTCGCAGTCTTCCTGTCAGAGTGCCAGAAGAAAAGCACCCCGCCCGGCATGTCCGGAGAACGTGGTGGCATTTACCATGTCAGGACCTACGGGCGGGGTGCGGGCGGGGTACGGGCGGGGACAGAGGGTTACGTTCAGGATTTTCTGCGTGACTCGCTGTCGGTGCTCGCGCCGGACTGACCGCCCTGCGGCCCGGGAAGCCCGGACAGCCCGAGCGCGTCCGCGCTCGCTCCCACCGCGTCCGTCCCGGCGTCCGGCGCGTCCATGTGCAGCTTGGACGGCCACCAGTTCCACCGGCCGAGCAGCACGACGGTACAGGGCACGAGCACGGTGCGGACCACGAACGTGTCCATGATGACGCCGAGCGCGAGCCCGTAGCCGACCTCCTGGATCTGCGAGCCGCCGGAACTGCCGCCGACGATCGCGAACACCGCGAACGTGCCGGCCAGCACCAGGCCCGCCGAGGTGACCGTGGTGCCGGTGACGCCGATGGCGCGGGAGACCGCCTCGCGCAGCGGCAGGTGGTGCGCCTCCTCCCGGATCCTGGTCATGACCAGGATGTTGTAATCCTCGCCAAGCGCGAGCAGGAAGATAAACAACAGGAACGGCAGGATGAAGGTGATGCCGCCGGAGTTGCCGAGCTCGATGAAGATGAGCACCGCGAGGCCGAGCGCCGCGAAGTAGGACAGCGCCACCGAGGCGATCAGGTAAAGCGGCGCGACCAGCGACCGCATCACCAGCGCGAGCAGCACGCCGATGACGATGATCGCGATCGGGATCACGTGCGCCAGGTCGCTGTTGGAGATCGCGTTGATGTCGTAGATCGCCGGCGCCTCGCCCGCCACGCCGTAGTCGGTGGCGTGCAGCACGGGCACGACGGAGGCCGCCGCGGAGCGGACCGCGGGCACCGCGTTGAGCGCCGCCGTGGTCGACGGGTCGCCGGCCGTGAGCGACGTCGCGAACTGGATCGTCTTGCCGTCGGCGGACACGTACTGCGCGGTCGCCCGGTACAGCTGGTACGCCTGCGCCCACTGCGTGGCCGAGATCCCGGCCTGCGCGACCACGGCCGGCTCGGCCGGCGCCGTCGCGGCCAGCGGCCCGGAGCCGAGCAGCGCGTGCAGCTGGGTGTACTGCGCGGGCGTGAAGCCGGCGCCGCCGACCGGGTTGAGCGGCCCGCTCACCCCGGTGAAGACGTCCTTCGCCGCCGTCAGCCGCGTGCCGGCCTGCTCGATCGCCGCGGCGTCCTGCCAGGCGGGGACGGGCAGCTTGTACACGAGGTTGGTCGGGTTGGCGGCGGTCGACGGGAAGTACCTGTTCATCAGGTCGGTGCCCGCCGCCGAGTCGGTGCCGGCCGGCGCGGAGATGGCACCGCCGAACCCGCCGCTCTGGTAGCTGACGACCGCGGCCGACAGCGCGCCGAATATGACGACGCCGGTGAGCAGCGAGGCCGCCGGGCGCTTGACCACGGTGGTGGCGATCCGGCCCCAGGAGAAGCGCCCGCCCGACGGCGGCGGGGTGCTCGACCTGACCTTGTTACCCCACCAGCGCCAGCCCTTGAGCAGCAAGCCGAACGTCAGCAGGTTGAGCACCCAGCGCACCGGCTTGCATGCGAAGCGGACGACGAACCGGCCGACGGTGCCGACCGGCGTCTTCGGCGCGACCCAGAAGGCCCGGGCCGGCCAGAACGCCCAGCGGCAGGTGATGGCGAGCAGCGCGGGCAGCAGGGTCAGGCCGGCCAGCAGCATCACGCCGATGCCGATCGCGAGCGGTATGCCAAGGTTCGAGTAGATCTGGAAGGTGGCGAACAGCAGCGAGAGCAGCGCCGCGATGACCGTGAAGGCGGAGAAGGTGATGGACTCGCCGACCTTGGTCAGCGCGTTGACCACGGCGTCCCGCGGCAGCTCGCCCCGGTGGATGTTCTCCCGCACCCGGAAGACGAGGAACAGGCCGTAGTCGGTGCCCGCCCCGAGCAAGAGCACGATCAGCAGCAGCTGGGACAGCTGGGAGACCTTCAGCCCGTGGTTGGCGAGCTCGGCGATGATCGGGCCGGCGATCGACACCGACAGCAGCGCGGGTATGACCGTGACGAACGGCGCGAGCAGCGACCGGAAGATGATCAGCAGCAGGATGATGATGAAGAAGAAGGCGGCGGCCTGCACCTGGTCGCCGGTCTTGCCCGACTGCTTCTGCTGGTCGACGTTGATGGCGAACTGCCCGGTCAGGTGCACCTGCATCCCGGCGGGCGGCTTCGCCGCCGCGATCGCCGCGCGCATGTTGTCGACGAGGCCGGTCACCGCGTTCGCGCTGCTCGTCGACACGTCCGACTGCACCTGGATCTGCGCCGCCTGCCCGTCGACCCCGTTTGGCCCGGGGACCTGTGACTCGCCGATCTCGCGGGCCTTGACCACGGTGGGCACCTTGCCGAGGTCGGTCACCAGGGTGCCGAGCCAGGCCTGGTCGGCGGCGCTGAACGACCCGGTGCTCACCGCGGCGACGACCGGGACCGGCACGGTCGACGTGGAGAACCCGAGCGGCGCGGCCAGGTTCGCCGCCTGGTTGCTCGGCGCGTTCGCCGGCAGGAACGCGCTGTTGTTACCCTGCGTCACGCTGGAAAGCGAAGGCAGCGCCTTCGGGATCGCCACGGCCGCCGCGATCCAAACCAGCAACACTACCCAGCGGAACTTGACGGCGAACTTACCAATCGCCCGGAAGATGTCATCAGCGTGCACTCGCCCAAGAATAGCGGCCCCCACGCGGCGGCCCGTCGGCGATCTCAGCCTGTTCTCAGTAACGTTCCGCGTAACGTCCCGCTGAGTTTCCTCGCGACTGGGAGGTAACGCGGCGGGATATGGCGCAAAATGTCGGCAGAGGAGGCGAGTCGCATGCGGCATGTGACGGGTATCGGACTGGCCATCGTCCTGGCGGGCGCGGTGTTCTTCGCGGCCAGCTGGGGTTACCTACGGTTGCTGCGGATCGCACTGTCCAGCGCGAACATCTCGGAGCTGCCAGGACAGGGCGCGAACCTGCTGCACGACACGACCGTGCTGTACGCGGTCGGCGCGCTTGCGGGCGCCGCGCTGCTTGCCGGCCTCTTCGCCGCCGCGCCGCGGATCTCACCGCTGGCCGCCGGGCTGCCCGGGCTCGTGCTCGTCGCGTGGTCGGTCTGGTACGGGCTGAGCATGCGCCCGGCGGTTCAGTACGTCCCGCTGCGTGCCGACTCGTTCGGCGCGGGCTTCGTGGCCATGCTCGAGAACGGGCTGCTCGCCGCGGCCGGCCTGGCGCTCGTCGTGCCGTTGTTCATCCCGTCGAGGTGGCGTTCCCTGCGGCGCCCGTCCCTGGCAGGCGCCGGGTACACCGGGTACCAGAACCAGAACCAGAACCAGGACCACGAGCCGACGGCGACGATCTCACTGCTCACCGACTGGAACGACACCAGGCCCTACCAGACGGGCGAGCAGTCCTCGGGGACGCCGGAGAAGCCGTACGGTACGACAGAGAACCCGTTCATCTAAAGGGACGAGGCCGACCCCCGCACCTCAGGCGCGGAGGCCGGCCACGGACGGCCGGCGGCCGCCCGGCTACGCCGCGAACTGCGCCTTCTCTGTCGACCCGGCGAGCGCCACCGTCTCGGCGTTCGGCGAGATCGCCTGGGTGACCAGGTCGAAGTACCCGGTGCCCGCCTCGCGCTGGTGCCTGGTCGCCGTGTAGCCGGCCGGCTCAAGGGCGAACTCGGCCTGCTGCAGCTTCACGTAGGCGGTCATGTCGTCGCGCGCGTACCCGTGCGCCAGCTCGAACATCGACTCGTTCAGCGCGTGGAACCCGGCCAGCGTGATGAACTGGAACCGGTACCCCATCGCGGCGAGCTCCTTCTGGAACTTGGCGATGGTGTCGTCGTCCAGGTGCGCCTTCCAGTTGAACGACGGCGAGCAGTTGTAGGCGAGCATCTGGTCCGGGTACTGCGCCTTGACCGCCTCCGCGAACGTCCGCGCCACCTCGAGGTCGGGCAGGGACGTCTCCATCCACAGCAGGTCGGAGTACGGCGCGTAGGCCAGGCCGCGCGCGATGCACGGCTCGATGCCGTTGCGGACACGGTAGAAGCCCTCGGCGGTCCGCTCGCCGGTGGCGAACCGCTGGTCGCGCTCGTCCACGTCCGAGGTGATCAGCGTCGCGGCCTGGGCGTCCGTCCGCGCGATCACCAGCGACGGCACGTCGAGCACGTCGGCGGCGAGCCGCGCCGCGTTCAGCGTCTTGACGTGCTGCCCGGTCGGGATGAGCACCTTGCCGCCGAGGTGGCCGCACTTCTTCTCCGACGACAGCTGGTCCTCGAAGTGCACGCCGGCCGCGCCCGCCTCGATCATGGACTTCATCAGCTCGAACGCGTTCAGCGCGCCGCCGAAGCCCGCCTCCGCGTCCGCCACGATCGGCGCCAGCCACTGCTGCTTCGGCGCCGTCGAGTCCGCCGACCGCTCCGACCAGGCGATCTGGTCCGCGCGCAGCAGCGCGTTGTTGATACGGCGCACCATCTGCGGCACCGAATTCACCGGGTAAAGCGACTGGTCAGGGTAGGTCTGCCCGGCCAGGTTGCCGTCGGCGGCCACCTGCCAGCCGGACAGGTAAATGGCCTGCAGCCCCGCCTTCACCTGCTGCACCGCCTGGTTGCCGGTGATGGCGCCAAGCGCGCGCACCGCGTCCTGCGTGTGCAGCAGTTCCCACAGCCGCCGCGCGCCGCGCTTGGCAAGCGTGTGCTCCTCGACTACGGACCCGCGCAGCCGGATCACGTCCTGCGCGGAGTAGTCTCGCCTGATCCCGGTCCAGCGCTGGTCGGTCTCCCACTGGCTGCGCAGATTGGCCGCCTGCTGGCTGATCGTCTCCATGGTTATGCCCTTCTTCAGTACCGCCCGCCACCGGGCCCCCGTCCCGGGGTGTACCTCCACGGTGCCGCACGCGGCGGCGGGCAGCCCAGGACCTTAGTCTGTAAAAAAGTTGAGTATTTATCCGAACGAAGGCGTGTTACACTTTTTCACTGATGAAAGAACCACAAAAATTGGTAGAGACCGAAGGTCTAGACCTCGCGATGTTCGGCCAGCGGCTCAAGCACGCGCGGCGTGCCAAGGGCATGACGCTTGCCGACCTCGGCGCGAAGGTCGGCCGGACCCCGTCGGTGCTCTCGCTGATCGAGAACGGCAAGCGCGAGCCGCGCCTGTCACTGGTCGAGCAGCTGGCCGCCGCGCTCGGCGTTCCCGTGTCCGAGCTGCTCAAGAAGCAGCCGCCGAGCCGCCGCGCGCAGCTGGAGATCACCCTGGAGCAGGCGCAGCGCGACCCGTCCTACGCCGCGCTCGGCCTGCCCGAGCTGCGGGTCGGCACCCGGGTGCCGACCGACGTGCTCGAGCACCTGGTCGCCCTGGCCGGCGAGCTGCGGGCGCAGCGCGCCAAGCCCACCGCGACCCCGGAGGAGGCGCGCGCCGCGAACGCCGCGCTGCGCTCCTCCCAGCGCGAGCGCGGCAACTACTTCGCCGACATCGAGCAGGCGGCGGCCGGCGCGCTCGACCGCGCGGGCTACGCCGGCGGCGCGCTGTCGCAGGGCATGCTGGTCAGCGTGGTGAACAGGCACGGCTTCTCCGTCCGGTTCGCGGCCGACCTGCCGCGCTCGGTCAGGTCGCTGACCGACCTGCGCGAGCGCCGCATCTACCTCAAGCAGGAGCCGGTCGGCGGCCACTCGCCGCGCGCGGTCATCTTGCAGTCGCTCGGCCACTTCCTGCTCGGCCACGACACGCCGCGCGACTTCGCCGACTTCCTGCGCCAGCGGGTGGAGGCGAACTACTTCGCCGCCGCCGTGCTGATACCCGAGCGGGCCGCGCTGCCCTTCCTGCGCGCCGCGAAGGACCGCCGCGACCTGGCCGTGGAGGACCTGGTCGACCTGTTCTCCGTCTCCTACGAGATGGCCGCGCACCGGGTGACGAACCTCATCACCGAGCATCTCGGCGTGCCCTGCCACTTCGTGAAGAACGACGCGAGCGGCATCATATACAAGGCCTACCAGAACGACGGCGTGGTCTTCCCCGCCGACCCCACCGGCGCGATCGAGGGGCAGCGGATGTGCCGCCAGTGGTCGGGCCGCCAGGTGTTCGCCGCGGACGACCGCTACTCGCCGCACTACCAGTACTCCGACACGCCGTCCGGCACCTACTTCTGCGTCGCGCAGGTCGACCCGGGCGGCGGCGAAACGGGGTACGCGATCACCCTCGGCGTGCCGTTCGATCATTCCCGCTGGTTCCGCGGCCGCGAGTCGACGGCCCGCACCAGGTCCCGCTGCCCGGACGGCGACTGCTGCCAGCGCGCGCCCGCCGTGCTCGCCGAGCGGTGGGAGGGCATGGCCTGGCCATCGGCGCGCGCGCACTCGCACGTCCTGTCGGTACTGCCGTCCGGCGCCTTCCCCGGCGTGGACGACGTGGACATCTACGAGTTCCTCGACCGCCACGCCGCCGAGTAGCCCCGGGCCGGGATCCGCCGCGCTCAGAGGCGGGAAAACCAGAGGAAAGCGCAGATCACCAGGAAGCCGACCACGCCGACGATCACGGCGGCGAGCGCGTCGGACACGAGCATGCCGATCATGATCGCGGCGGCGATCACCACGAGGCACAGCAGCCCGACGACGATCTTGACGTCGGTGGGCGTCTCCGGTCCCACGAAGCCGGGGTTGGGCTCCTTGACTCCCCACTCCCGTTGCGGCTTGTGGATCGGTGACATGTCGTGCTGCCCGGTCGGCTGCGGCGCCGGGGTCAGCACCGGCTGGCGGCGCGCGGCGAGCACGGTGGTCGGCGCGACGGGCACCGCCGGCTCGGCGGCCGGCGGCACGTCCAGGTCCGCTCCTGCGTCCAGGTCCGTGTCGTCGCCGTTGTGGTCATAGCCGTTGTCGTCGTACCCGTCGTCGGCGTCCAGGTCAGGCCCCTCGTCGAAGCCCAGGTCATCCATGAGATCAGGCTCGGCGCCCGGGTAGGGCCCGGCCGCTGCGAATGCGCCCAGGTCAGGCTCGGCGTCAAGCACCTGCACGACCTCCGGCTCCAGGCCGTCCGGTGACTCGGGAGCGAGCCGGGGCGCCGGGAGCACCAGCTCGGTCGTGCCGGGCGACAGGGCGTCCGGCCCCAGGTAGGCGGTCCCCCAGTCCAGGCCGGAGCCGAACACGAGCAGCCCCGCGCCGCCGGGCCCGACGAGCGCGCGCTGCGTCTCGATGTCCCTTGGCCCGAACTCTCCCGGCGCCGGAAGCGACCGCCACCAGCCCACCTCGACGGAGGAGGTGTACATCCGGGCGGCGTCCCGCCGCAGCAGCCGCAGGTCCGGCTCGGACAGCGTGAACTCACCGGGTGCGCCGCGGGAGGCACGGTCGCCGGGGTTCTCCCCGGGCCCGGCCTCCAGGTAGCCGCTGACGACCAGGTACGCGCCCTTCTCATCGACGAAACCGCGCCCGTAGAGCAGGCCGCCGGCGATCCGCCCCTCCTGGGCCGCGAACTCCGCCGCCATCCGCAGGTTGCGCGCGACGCGCGACTCGACGAGCACGGCGCCGTCGCCGTCGCCGAATGCGTCAAGCCCCGCGTACACGCTCCGCGGCCGGAGCGGCACCGGCGCCCTTCCCGTGCCCGGCTGGAACACGGCCCCGCCGTCGGTCATACCGCAACCCCTCCTCCTGAGGCGGCCGCTCGCACGCAACGGCCCCGGTACAGCACGGCTCTCTTCAGAGATTAGCGGCTAACGGGCCGCCTGTTTAGCCAGCCTTCCGCCACCCAGCTGGCCCATGCACCCGAGCCGGGTGCGCTTATGTTCATTAATGCGGTTATAGAGGTAATTGTCGAGTTTCCGCGCCGGGGGATGTGGTTTACTTCTATGTTCAGGTATCGAAATCGACTTCGACCACCAGCCGACGGTGGCGCCTGTGGCCAGCGCCGTCTCACTCCGACGGCGCGGTGAACCCGTCCGCGCCCACGGAAACCTCGGCCGTCTGCGCGAGTTCGACGACGGGCCGTACCTTGCCGTCCAGGTCGAGCACCGGCGACGCGTCGGAGTACCAGGACGGGATGACCGCGTTGCCCCAGAAGTCGCGGCGCCTGGGGTCGCGGACCGACCAGCGAAGCACCGGGTGGTCCGGGTCGCCGGTGTAGTAGTCGGAGGTGTAGATCTCAAGCCGGTGCCCGTCCGGGTCGCGCAGGTACACGTAGAACGCGTTGGACACGCCGTGCCTGCCAGGTCCCCGTTCGATGCACGATTCCAGCGACAAGGACCCGATGACGTCGCAGATCCGCAGCACCGAGTGCGGCTCGTGCGCGAAGAACCCCAGGTGGTGCAGCCGCGGGCCGGCGCCGCCGGTGAACGCGACGTCGTGCACGGTCTGCTTGCGGTACATCCAGGCGGCGTAGACGGTCTGGTCGTCCTCGATCGTCTCCGAAAGGCCGAAGCCGAGGCCGGCGTAGTACGACTGGGCGAGCGGCACGTCGGGCACGCAGATGTTGAAGTGGTCAAGCCGCGCGACCTCGGCGCCGCGCCGCAGGTCATAGCGCTGCTGCAGCCGCTCCGGGTGGTCGGCGCGGTCGAAGAAGTCGACGAGGAAGCCAAGCGGGTCTTCCACCCGGACGACCGGGCCGAGCCCGCGCACCGCTCCGGCGGGCAGCCGTTCGGTGCGGCAGCCGAGCGCGGCGTACCAGGCCTCCGCCCGGTCCAGGTCGGCGGAGGACCTGACACGGAAGCCGAGCGCGCCCGCCGCCGCCTGCGGCCCGGAGTGAATGATCAGGTTGTGGTGCGTGAGCTCGTCGTATCCCCGCAGGTACAAGGCCGAAGAGGATTCGTAGCTGACGACGAAGCCGAGCAGGTCGACCCAGAAGCGCCGCGCCTCGGCGAGGTCGGTGACCACCAGCGTCGCGTACGCGGAGCGGATGATGTCGGGAACGGGGGGCAGGTCAGGAACAGAGGTCATGGTCACGCTCCGAAACGCGGTACGTGGGTGTCACCGAGTGCGATGTGCACGATCCGGGACTCGGTGTAGAAGTCGATCGAGTGCTGCCCGCCTTCGCGGCCGAGGCCGGAAGCCTTGACGCCGCCGAACGGAGTACGCAGGTCCCGCACGTTGTGCGAGTTTACCCAGGTCATCCCCGATTCGACGGATGCGGCGACGCGGTGCGCGCGGCGCAGGTCCGACGTCCAGATATACGCGGCGAGCCCGTACCTGGTGCCGTTCGCCAGCGCGACGGCCTCGGACTCGGCGGAGAACGGCGTCACGCACGCCACCGGCCCGAATATCTCCTCCTGGAAGACCCGCATCGACGGCGCCACGTCCGCGAACACGGTCGCCGACAGGTAGTTCCCGGTCGGCAGCCCCGTCGGCCGCGATCCGCCAGCGACGAGCCGCGCCCCCTCGCGGACCCCGACGGACACGTACGACATGACCCGGTCGTAGTGCTCGGGGTGCACAAGCGCGCCGATCTCGGTCGCCGGGTCGGCCGGGTCGCCGACCTTCACGCGGGCCGCGCGCCAGGCAAGCCGCGTCACCAGCTCGTCGTACACGCTCCGTTCTGCGATGATCCGCGAGCCAGCGGTGCACCGCTCGCCGTTCAGCGACATCACACCGAACAAAGCGGAGTCAACCGCCGCGTCCAGGTCGGCGTCGGCGAAGATGACGCACGGCGACTTGCCGCCGAGCTCCATCGACAGGGTCTTGAGGTTGTCCGCCGCCGAGCGCATGATGACCTGCCCGGTCGTGGTCTCGCCGGTGAACGAGATGCGCGGCACGCCCGGGTGCGCGACAAGCGCCGCGCCCGCCTCCTCGCCGATGCCGTGCACGATGTTGAACACCCCGTCGGGCACGCCGGCCTCGGTCATGATCTCGGGCAGCAAGGAGGCGGAAAGCGGCGTCCACTCGGCCGGCTTCAGCACCACGGCGCAGCCGGAGGCGAGCGCCGGGGCGAGCTTCCACGACTCGAGCATGAACGGCGTGTTCCACGGCGTGATAAGACCGGCGACACCGGCGGGCCTGCGCAGCACGTAGCCGAGCTGGCCCGGCTGGGAGAATGCCTCCTCGTGCTGCGCGACGATCACGTCGGCGAAGTACCTGAAGTTCTCCGCGGCCCGCGCCGCCTGCCCCTTGGCCTGGGTGATCGGCAGCCCGGTGTCGAACGTCTCCATCGCGGCGATCCGCCCGGCGCGCGCCTCGATCCCGTCCGCGATCTTGTTCAGTATCTTCGCCCGCGCCCGCGCCGCCAGGCCCGGCCACGGCCCGCGGCGGAACGCCTCGTCCGCCGCGGCGACGGCCCGGTCGATGTCCTGCGCGGTGCCGGCCGCGGCGTGCGCGTATACCCGGTTGGACACCGGGTCGGCCACCCCGAAGGTGCCGCCGGTGACGCTCGGCACGTGCCGCCCGCCGATGAAGTGCTCGATCTTCTCAGGCACGTCAAGGCCGGGCTGGTCACGGGGCTGCGGCTTGGTCACCGGTAACTCTCCAATCGTCTTGTCCGAACGAGGGCGTGGCCACGCGCTCCGCGCTACCGGCCAGCCTTCACCGGGCCGCCTTCACGGGGCCCGCCCTCACGGGGCCGCCTTCACCGGGCCACCTTGGCCACCGGTCCCTCGAGCACCGGGGCGCCGGCCGCCAGCAGCCGCAGCACCGTCGCCTGGCCGGCCTCGGTGAGCGGCACGAGCGGCGGCCTGACGAAGCCGGAGCCGATGAGCCCGGCCTGCGCGAGCACCCACTTGGCCGCCGCGGGGTTGGTTTCCGTGAAGATCACGTCGGTCACCGGGTGCAGGCCGAAGTGCAGGTCACGGGCTGCTTCGAACTCGCCGGCCTGCCACAGCTCGTACATACGTGCGGTCGCGGCGGGCGCCAGGTTGGCGGTGGCGGAGACGAACCCGGCCCCGCCGAGGATGAGCAGCGGCAGGCAGAGCAGCTCGATGCCCGACCAGATCAGCGTGTCCCGGCCGGCCACGTGCAGCACACGGGAGAAGTGCTCGAAGTCCCGCGTGGTCTCCTTGACCCCGACGATGTTGTGATGCGCGCGGCGCAGCCGGGCGACCGTCTCTGGCGCGATGTCGACCGCGGTGCGCGACGGCACGTTGTAGGCGATGAGCGGCAGGTCGGGGAACTCGCGGGCCACCGTGTCGTACCAGTGGAACAGCCCCTCCTGGGTGGGCCGCGCGTAGTACGGGGTGATGATCAGCGCCGCGTCGGCGCCCGCCTGCTGCGCGATCGCGGTTAGCTCGAGCGTCTCGTCCAGCTTCGCCGAGCCGGTGCCAGGCACGAACGGCACCCGGTCACCGATCTCCTGCGCCGCCGCCCTGATCGCGGCGGCGCGCTCCGCGGTGCCCTGCGCGGACGGCTCGCCGGTGGAGCCGCCGAGCGAGATGCCGTGGCTGCCCGACTCGAGCTGCCAGCGGATCAGGGCGCGCAGCCCTTCGGTGTCGGGGGCGCCGTCCGCCGTGAACGGCGAGACGACCGGCGCGATCGACCCCCGGATCCGGGCCGGGTCACTCCTGAACCGCACGGGCCTGCTCCTTTTCTTCCCCTGCCCGCCCCGCCCGCGCGGCCCGCCACGCCTCGTAGGCGGGCTGCCAGCGCTTGCCGAGTGGGTACAGGCCGTCTACGGACTCGCCCTTGGCGACAAGTTCCGCGGCGAACTCCTCCTGGAGTTCCTGCTCGGCGGCGTCCTGCGCCACCTCCATGGCCAGGTGCGCGGGGATCACGATGACCCCGTCGCCGTCGCCCGCGATGATGTCGCCGGGCGTGACGGTGACGCCGGCGCAGGCGATGACGCCGTTCACCTCCCACGGCACGTGCCGCCTGCCGAGCACCGCCGGGTGCGTCGCGCCGTAGTACACCGGCAGGTCCATGGCGTGCAGCGGCTGGCTGTCCCTGACCGCGCCGTCGGTGACGATGCCGGCCGCGCCGCGCACCTGGGCGCGCAGCGCGAGTATGTCGCCGACGGTGCCCGCGGTCGGGTCGCCGCGTGCCTCGATGACCAGGACCTCGCCGGGCCGCACCTGCTCAACGGCGCGCTTCTGCGCGTTCAGGCCGCCGCCGCGCAGCGTCCCGCCGTACTCGGCGAACAGGTCCTCGCGGAACGGCACGTAGCGCAGCGTCCTGGCGAACCCGACCATCTTCTCGCCCGGCCTCGTGGCGTGCAGCCGGTCCAGGGTGACGGAATTGAAGCCGCGCTTGCGCAGCTGGGATGCCAGCGTGGCGGTGCTGACCTTGCGCACGGCGCGCAGCACCTCGGCCGGGAGGCCGGACGGGCCCGTGATGCCGGGCAGGGTGGCGCCGTGGGCGCCGTAGGCGGCCTCGCGCTGCGCGTCGTCCGCGGCGGGCATCGCGCCGGGCGGCAGCAGGGCGTAATTCGCCTCCGCGACCGGGCTGCGCAGGCGGCCGGTCGACAGCGGCCAGTCCCCGTCGTTGCCGCCAGCGCCACCGTCCGCCGCCGCGCCGCCCGCGGTCCCGCGCTTCCCCGCGCCGGGCGCCTGCGCGGCCACCTCCACCTCGACCAGGTCGCCCGGCCGCACCACCGTTGACCCGGTGGGCGTCCCGGTGAGGATCACGTCCCCTGGCTCGAGCGTGGTCAGCCGCGATATGTCCGCCACGATGTCGGCGAAGGAGAACAGCAGGTCGTCGCCGCTGACCGCGTCCTGGGCGAGTTCCCCGTTGACCCAGGCGCGCAACCGGACCCGCTCGGGGTCGACGGATCGCGCGTCGAGCAGCCCAGGGCCGAGCGGGGTGAACCCGTCGATGCCCTTGGACCGGACGTTCGACCCGTTGTCCGCGTAGCGCAGGTCGTAAACGCCGAAGTCGTTGGCGGCGGTGACCCAGCGCACATGACCCCAGGCGTCGGCGGCGGAGACCCGGCTGGCCCGGGCCCCGATCACCAGGGCGACCTCGCCCTCGAAGGCGAGCAGCTCGCACCACGGCGGCCGCAGCACCGGGTCACCGTCGGCCGCCAGGGTGCTCGGCGGCTTGAGGAAGTAGGACGGCCACTGCGGGAGGCGGCCGCGCTCCATCGCCCGGCTGCGATAGCTCACGTGCACGGCGATGATCTTCGTGGGCGGCTGCCCCGCGAGCGGGTGCCCGGGCGCGCGCTCTGACGTGTGCTCTGTCATCGGAAAGATCGTATATGAAATGACCCTGCGCGGACAATCCCGGGCCGGCCTGGCCCGAGGTAACTCTGTCGGCTCAGTGTAGCGATATGGTTACACAAGTGCTGGCGGGGAAGTATCCAAGCGGCCATGACCACGGCTGGTCATGGCGGAGAGTCCAGCAACGGGGGAAGAAAGTGGCTCTGACCGATATTCTCGGCACGACCGGCCAGCAGGGTGGCATCGAGGCCATCTCGCAGCTCTTCGGCGGCCATGGCCTGCAGGGCATCCTGGCGGCCATGCAGTCGAACGGCCTGGGGCAGCAGGCGAAGTCCTGGATTGACGACGGGCCGAACGTGCCCGTCGCCGGCGCGGACATCAAGAAGGTCGCGAACCCGTCGGCGCTGGCGCGCATGGCGCGCCAGGAGGGCATCTCGCCGGATGAGCTGTGCGACCACATCGCCCAGGCGCTGCCCGGTCTCGTCGACAAGGCCACGCCAGAGGGCCAGGTGCCCAGGCAGGGCAAGCCCGCCCAGGACCGCCCGGTCCAGGACCGCCCGGTCCAGGACCGCCCGGTCCAGGACCGCAAGGCCCACAAGAAGTAGCGCGGCACAGCGCGAAGCGTGGCGCCTGCCCGCGGGCAGG
>Ga0335078_10002190_pt1 | contig 29623 bp, 17 predicted proteins | sample Lox_Sample_32_FD_206711 | JGI IMG/M metagenome (GOLD analysis project Ga0335078, IMG submission 206711) | Soil microbial communities from Loxahatchee National Wildlife Refuge, Florida, United States - Lox_Sample_3.2 | ecosystem: Environmental > Terrestrial > Soil > Wetlands | place: USA...
TGGGGCAACTCCGCGACGAACACGCCCTGCTCCTCGCCGAGCACGGGCTGGAAGGGCGGGTTGCGATTCCTCTGGCCATGGTGGCGCGCCTGGAGGAATTCCCACGCACCGTGGTCGAGCACGCCGGCACGCAGGAAGTCATGCAATACCGCGGGCAGATCGTCCCGCTGGTCCGGCTGTCCGCCATCCTTCCCGCCACCAGCGACGCGGAAATGCTGGCGGATGCGGGCTCCATCCAGGTCGTGGTCTATTCCGAGGGCAAGCGCACCGTAGGCTTGATCGTAGATCGCATCGTCGACATCGTGGAGGAGCACGCTGCGGTCGAGTCGCTCGCTCCCCGCGCCGGGGTGATGGGCTCGTTCGTGACGCAGCGCCACGTCACCGATCTGCTGGACGTGCCCGCCATCGTGCGGACGGCTGTCCCCGGGCTGCTGGACGGGGCTGAACCGGAACCAGGCGGGCGATAGGAGCGAGTGTATGGCAACTGAACAATTCTGCACCTTCCTGCTGGACGGACATTTATTCGGCGTGCCGGTGCCCGCAGTCCAGGAAGTGATCCGCTTTCAGCCCATGACGCCGGTGCCGCTGGCGCCGCCCGCGGTGGAGGGCCTGATCAATCTTCGCGGGCAGATCGTGCTGGCCATTGATCTGCGGCGCCGCCTCGGCCTGCCCGCCCGCTCCGACGGAGTGCTGCCCATCAATGTCGTGATCCGCACCTCGGAGGGAGCGGTGAGCCTGCTGGGGGATGAGATCGGGGAAGTCATCGAGGTTTCCGAGTCCAGCTTTGAGGCTCCGCCCGACACTTTGCGCGGCGCGGTCCGCAGCATGATTCTCGGAGTTCACAAGCTGGAAGGAAACCTTTTGCACGCCCTCGACACCGCGGCCGCCAGCCAGGTCCCGGCCAAGATGGAGGAGACGCACGAGCGCTGACGGAGTTCGAGACGAGGAACCGGGAAGGTTCGTAATTTCATAGCACGCAGGAGACCGAAATGCGTTTCACACTGGGAAAGAAACTAGGGTTGGGTTTCGGAGCGATTCTCAGCCTGATGGCGGTCAGCACCGTACTGAGCTTTGTGAAGTTGAATGACCTCAAGGACGGCCAGGACCGGGTTACGGCCATGCGGGTCCCCACGATCGCCGCCCTGAAGGACCTGCAGGGCGACCTGAATCAGGTCCAGAGCAAGGGCCGCCAGATCATTCTGGCGGGAGGCCAGCCCGCCCGGCGGGACGCCGCCAAGAAGACATTCGATTCGAACTGGGACGCAGTCCGCAAAGACGTCGCGCGACTGGACGATTTGTCTCTGCACTGGGTCCTGCAATCCAACCGCGACCGACTCGAGGAAGCGAAGAAACAGCTTCCCCTTCTCCGCGAAATCCAGGAAAGTGCCATGGCGCATGCCACGGGCGGAGCCGACACCATCGCTCAGGCGGGAAACGAATTTGCCGACCGCGCTACGCCCATCACCGAGGCACTCAAGCAATTCCTGGGCGAGGTGGCCCAATCCAACGACAGATTGCTGCAGAAAGAAACCGCGCGGATGAATGCGGAAAGACAGTCGGTGATCACGACGCTGCTGTTCGCAACCTTCGTGGCGATCGCCGTCGGGCTGTCTGTCGCCATCGTTCTCAGCCGCAGCATCCTGCGTGCAACCCAATCCGTCTTGGCTCAGGCGGAAGCGATTGCGGCCGGTGACCTGACTCGGCAGGACCTACAGGTCCAGAGCCAGGACGAACTCGGAGACTTGACCCAGGCCATCAACAAGGTGAATGACAGCCTGAAAACCATGATCCTCGCCATCATCGAAAACGCGCAACACGTGGCCAGCGCCAGCGAGGAACTCTCGGCCACCAGCCAGCAGATCTCGGCCAACTCCGAGGAAACGTCCACCCAAGCAACCGTCGTTTCCCAAGCGGCGCAACAGGTGAACACAAATCTGCAGAGCGTTTCGACCGGTGCCGAAGAGATGACGACGACGATCCAGTCCATCGCTTCGAACGCGCACGAAGCGGCCACGGTGGCCTCGAACGCCGTCCAGACAGCGCAGTCCGCCAATGCCACGGTGGCCAAGCTGGGCGAGTCGTCAGCGGAGATCGGCGAAGTCATCAAGGTCATCACCTCCATCGCGCAACAGACCAATCTGCTGGCTCTCAACGCGACCATCGAGGCCGCCCGCGCCGGCGAAGCCGGCAAAGGATTTGCGGTGGTCGCCAACGAAGTGAAAGAACTGGCCAAGCAGACCGCCAAGGCGACGGAGGACATCAGCCGCAAGATCACGACCATTCAGACCGATACCAAGGGAGCAGTGGAGGCGATCGGCTCCATCACCGGCGTCATCAGCCAGATTAATGACATCTCGGGCACGATTGCCACGGCGGTGGAGGAACAAAGTGCGACGACCAACGAGATGACCAGAAACGTGGCGGATGCCGCCAAAGGGTCGGGGGAAATCACGAACAACATCGCGGGGGTTGCGGAAGCAGCCCGGGGAACGTCGACCAGCGCGCAAGAATCTCAGAAGGCGGCCAACGATCTTGCCGAGATGGCGTCCCAGCTCCACAGCCTCGTGGGACAGTTCAAACTCGATGCAGCCAGCGCCCCAGGCCGCAAGCCTGTCGGCGTTTCCCGCAAGAGCAGGGCCGCCAGCGCCGGCCAGTGAAAACTCTTAGGAATGTGAGCCTATGTTTCGAAACTTGAGATTGGCGGCAAAACTTCTAGGAGCGATCACGCTGGTTCTGATGATCACCTCCGGCATCAGCTTTTGGATCCTGCAGAGCCGGATTAACGTTCAAGCCGACGAGGCTTTCCGCGACAAACTTCGCCAGATTACGGGTATGACCTCCGCCACCCGTAACTGGTTCGCCGCCAACATCGACATCATGGTCCCCGACCACAAATTCACCCGCCTGGAACAGGTCCCGGTCGTCGTTGCCATGCGAACGGCCGAGCAGTACGCCAGCAATCAGGGGATGAAGTTCAGAACGCCTTCCCTGCGTCCCCGCGACCCGAAGAATCAGGCGACCGAGTTTGAGCGCCGGGCGCTCGAAGCCTTTGAGAAGGACGCTTCCCTCCAGGAGTTTGTCGAGCGCACCACGGTCGATGGCCGCGAGGTAATGCGTTACGCCCAGCCGGTCCGCGTAGCCCAGGATTGCCTGCAGTGCCACGGAGATCCCGCGGGAACGCCGGATCAGTTCGGTTACCCCAAAGAAGGGATGAAAGTCGACGAGCTGCGCGCCGCCTTTGTTCTGGAAGCTCCCACCGAAACACTGGCGCAGGAGTCTCGCTCCAACATGCTGGCAACGTTCCTCATCAGTTTCCTCACTCTTCTGGCAGCCATCGCCGTCATGTATTTCGTGTTGCGCCAGCTGGTAGTCCGCCCGGTGAAGCAATGCGCCGACTTCGCCTCGACCATCGCCCACAAGAACCTCACCGTGGAGGACTTGGAGATCCAGGCTGCCGACGAAGTGGGCGAAGCCATGCTTGCCATGAACTCCATGAAGAATAATCTGCACGATGTGGTGCGGGCGATCGCTGAGACCGCCGGACACGTGGCCAGCGCCAGCGAGGAACTCTCGGCCACCAGCCAGCAGATCTCGGCCAACTCCGAGGAGACCTCTGCCCAGGCCAGTGTCGTGACGCAGGCCACTCAGCAGGTGAGTCAGAACCTGCAGAGCGTTTCGACCGGTGCCGAAGAGATGACGACGACGATCCAGTCCATCGCTTCGAACGCGCACGAAGCGGCCACGGTGGCCTCGAACGCCGTCCAGACAGCGCAGTCCGCCAATGCCACGGTGGCCAAGCTGGGCGAGTCGTCAGCGGAGATCGGCGAAGTCATCAAGGTCATCACCTCCATCGCGCAACAGACCAATCTGCTGGCTCTCAACGCGACCATCGAGGCCGCCCGCGCCGGCGAAGCCGGCAAAGGATTTGCGGTGGTCGCCAACGAAGTGAAAGAACTGGCCAAGCAGACCGCCAAGGCGACGGAGGACATCAGCCGCAAGATCACGACCATTCAGACCGATACCAAGGGAGCAGTGGAGGCGATCGGCTCCATCACCGGCGTCATCAGCCAGATTAATGACATCTCGGGCACGATTGCCACGGCGGTGGAGGAACAAAGTGCGACGACCAACGAGATGACCAGAAACGTGGCGGATGCCGCCAAAGGGTCGGGGGAAATCACGAACAACATCGCGGGGGTTGCGGAAGCAGCCCGGGGAACGTCGACCAGCGCGCAAGAATCTCAGAAGGCGGCCAACGATCTTGCCGAGATGGCGGTACAGCTGCGCAGACTCGTAGCGCAGTTCAAGATCGAAGGCGAGGCGTCGGGCAGGAGCACAGGCACAGCCTCAGGCCGGCCGGGGATGACCATGGCCGCGGCCGCCGGGCGGTAGCCGAGAACCCCTCGGAAAGGAGACCGGCTCATTGAGCGGACTGCCGAAAAAGCGTGTGCTGCTCGTCGATGATGCGGTGGTCGTGCGCAAAGCGCTCTCCTCGGCGATTGAGCAAGACCCCGAACTGGAGGTGGCGGCGACGGCAGTGAACGGCCGCATCGCGCTGGCAAAATTCGCGTCGCTGAAACCGGACATCGTTCTGCTGGACATCGAAATGCCGGAGATGGACGGGCTGGAGACGGTGCGCGAACTGCGCAAAATCGACAGCCAGGTTCCGATCATTATGTTCAGCACTTTGACGGAACGCGGGGCCTCGTCAACCCTGGAGGCCTTGTCGCTGGGGGCAACCGATTATGTTACCAAGCCCAGCAAAGTGAATGGCACGGCCACCTTCGACACCATCACGGGAGAGCTGATCCCCAAGATTCGGGCTCTTTGCCGTTTGCCTCGCGGCAGCCCGATTGCCGGGGGGGAGCCACCCGTTTCTCTGTCGCGTCCTCCGGCACTGCCACGACTGCTGTTGCCGGTGCGAATCGTGGTAATCGGTGTCTCGACGGGTGGCCCGGATGCGCTGGCGCGCCTGTTACCCGCGTTGCCAGCGAACCTTCCAGTCCCGGTAGTAATTGCCCAGCACATGCCAGCCATTTTCACGGCGAGGCTGGCAACCCGTCTCAGTGCGAAATCGGCTCTGCCCGTTCGGGAAGGCATCTCGGGAGAACCTCTCTTGCCGGGGTGCGCTCTGCTTGCTCCGGGAGACTTTCACATGATCGTGCGCCAAGAAAATGGAGTTCCTCGCGTGGGCATTCACCAGGGGCCGAAAGAAAACTTTTGTCGGCCTTCTGTCGATGTGCTGTTTCGCTCCGTCGCCCGCGTCTATGGCGCACGCACTCTTGCGGTCGTCCTCACCGGTATGGGGCAAGACGGTGCGCGCGGTTGCGAGATGCTGCGGGCGCAGGGAGCTCGAGTGTATGTACAGGATGAAACCAGCAGCGTGGTGTGGGGAATGCCGGGCTTAATCGCCAGGGCAGGACTGGCCGATAAGATCTTGCCGCTCTCTCAGATAGGCCCCGAGATTGTGCGGGCAGTTACTTTGGAGGCTTCCGCGAGGTCGCAATCCTGAGATGCGTATCCTCCGATCGCCTCAAATCTTGGTCAGGCTGTCGAGGTAGCGTTTATTGTAGAAGGAAGTAGTTTTCTGCACGAACTCCATAATGCGGAACATGCGTTCGCGTCCTTCGCGGTTCATTTCGCGGAACTGGACAGCCACTCCGGATCCGGGATCGAGCCGCGCTACGACCCCATCGGCCGATAGAGTGCCGTCATCCATCGAGAACCCAAGTTTGATTTTCGTGCCCGGCGCCAGGATGTTGCTGGTTTCGACATAGCAGCCGCCCATGCTGACGTCGGTCAGATTGGCGAATACGGGGGGCCCTCCTGCTTCCGCCTGCAGTTCGATGGTGACACGGCACTTCAAGCGGGGGTGGGCCCGGCGGTCCTTGTAGGCCATCTGCTTCTGCTTTTCCAGGTACATACGGCGGTCGGCCTCGGCAAGGAGTTGCTCAGCATCTTTGCCGTCTTCCGGATACACGGCACGGCCTACACTGAGAGAAAGGATTTCTTCACCGCAAACATCGCTTCCCGCCTGCTTGGCAAGGATGCGCATTTGCTCCGCCTTCTTGCTCGCTCCATCGCCAACCAGACCGGGAGCAATGACGACAAACTCGTCGCCGCCCATGCGAGCGACGTAATCGTACTCGCGGCAACTGTCTTTGAGAGCCTGGGCAAACAGGCGGAGCACACGATTGCCTTCCAGATGCCCGAAGCGGTCGTTGATCTGCTTGAAGCCGTCCATGTCGGAGACCATGACGGTGAGAGACGAGTTGTCACGCTTGCAGCGAGCGAGCTCTCGATCCAGTTGCAGGAACAGCGAGCGGGCATTGGGTAGTCCAGTGAGGTAGTCAGTGGTCGCGGAATTTTCAGCCTGCTGATACTTGAGGGCATTTTCAATGGCCAGAGCCATTTTGCCGCTGACGGCAAGCAGGATACGCAAGTGATCCGAAGTGAAAGCGTCGCGTTCGCCGCGATACAACGCGAGCACACCGATGACTCCGCCAACGCCCTCGAGCGGGACCGCCAGGGCCGAACGGAGTGTGCTGAACTTTGTAGGATCGTTCAGATATCCCGGCTCTACCGAAGGATTGCCGTTGATGATCGGCTTACGATTGTGAGCCACCCAGCCAGAAAGTCCCTGCCCGAGCGGAATGCGCAACGAGGAAAACAGCCGGTAGTTATCACCATTCACATATTCAGGGACCAGTTCCTGGTCACGCTTGATGTAGATCGCGATGGCATCGTAGGGCACCATCGGTTTGAGCTTGACGGAAAAGACGGAGAGAGTCTCGCCCAAACTGAGAGAAGCACCGAGATCCTGGCTGAGCTCAAACAACGCCTGCGCTTCCTGCCGGGCGGCAGCAATCGACGACAAGAACGTGGTTTCCCGTCCGACATAGTCCTGCGCGGCGGCATTCTCGAATCCGGCGGCAGGTTCGAGGCCGCGCTCAATTTTGATGGAAGTGGAGAGCGGGCCATTGTCGTCCGCCGCCGATTTCGCCACAGCCAGCCGTTCCAAGTGCTGATAACGCTTTTGCAAGATCTCGACAACCTTTGGGTCGAACGACTTGCCCGACTCGGTGGCCAGCTTCTGCATGACGTCTCGGAGGGGCATGGCGCGCCGGTACTGGCGATCCGAGGCGAGTGCGTCGAGATAATCGACCGCCGAAAGGATGCGGGCTCCGATCGGAATCTCGGCACCCTTCAATCCCATTGGGTAGCCGGAGCCATCCCATTTTTCGTGGTGGGCGCGAACGATCGGTACTACCGGATAGGGAAAACGCACGCGTTCGAGAATTTCGGCGCCGACCAGCGTATGAATTTTCATTTTCTCGAATTCTTCGGGCGTCAGCCGTCCGGGCTTCGAGATGATGTGTTCCGGTACAGCGAGCTTGCCGATATCGTGAAGCAGGGCCGCGGCGTGCAAAGCCTCGAGTTCGGCTCCGCTCACTCCCAGCTCTTTGGCCACTTCGATCGCATAAATGCGAACGCGCTGCAGATGCTCGTGTGTGGTGTGATCCTTGGCCTCGATGGCAAGAGCCAGTGCTTCGATGGTGCGCAGGTGGAGGTTGGCCATTTCCTCAACGTGACGTTTTTCGTCCTCCAGCTTGCCGAGGTACAGACGATACGAACGGTAGATCAGATAAACCGCAGGCACCAGAAGCAGAGACGTTTCCCAGTTAAACGTCTCGTTCATCCAAGCGACCGCTCCGGCGATTCCCGCTCCGACGAGGTAGTAAGGAAAGGACCAGAAATAACAATCGACGACGATGCGAGTTAGCGGCCGACGCTCGGTGAGAGAGATGACCATCGCAATCGAGCCGGCATTGGCAACGAAGTAAACCGTCGCCGCCACGCCGAGCAGTAGCGGCCGATTTCCCAGGAGCAGATTGGCGAGCGGATGGTGATAGACCCAGTAAGCCAGCGCGGTTGAGACCGCTCCGGCGCACACATTGAAGGTGACCTGAATCGCCTTGGGACGCTCCGGATAAAGACATTGGGCCAACATTGAGATGGCGCCCAGAATGAGCGTTTCCGTGAAGCTCAGCTCCAGGACACCGATCAGGATGAAAAGAAAATTGACAGACAGCGTGCCCGTGATGCCCGGCAGATTGACCTTAAGGCGCGAAGCAAGAATGGCAATGCCGAGGTAACAGATGAACTCAGCAATGTTCTTGCTGCTTTGGTGAATGCCGCCGTAGACCAAGGTAGCAAGCCCAGCAATCACCATTAAGCTGATGAACAGCTTAGCGGCGACAGACAGGCCTCTCCACGAGTGCGAATGGGCGGGCAGACCTGTGGCAATGCTGGTTGCGCCAGTCATACGGGTAGGCACACCCCGACGCCGGGGCGATGCCCATCCCCTCATGAATATCAGCTAACACTTTTAGAAACAATGATTTGAAGGATTTTTGCCAAACTTCCGTAACTTGCCATGATGAAGGAAACTCGACTTTTGCGGACTCGGAACCGGCGAGGTGAGTGCCCACTCATAGAGAGCTCCTAAGCGCTTCAGGACATTGCATTTAGGAAACCGCGATCGGGTTCAATCCCTGGGAGTCGGCGACTGGAATCGTAGTTCTAGACCGAGTAAGAGACATCGTCCCCGGCAGGGTCGGGACTCGCACCACTGTGGTTCGTCGTCGATGCAACGGTCGAGGTCTTGCCCCGGCGCATGGCGACGATGCCCGTTCTGACCATTTCGAGCACCCCATAAGGACGAAGCACCTCGAGCAGACCGTCGATTTTGTCTTCGGCGCCGGTGATTTCGATGGTCAACGATTCAGGTGCCACGTCGACCACGCGCGCCCGAAACACGCTGGCCAATTCCAGGACATGGGATCGCGCCTCATGCGTGGCGGCCACCTTGATCATGGCCAAATCGCGTACGATCGCAGGTTCGTTGGTGATGTTTTCCACCAGGAGGACGTTGACCAGTTTATAGAGATTCGCTTCGATGCGGCGAGCCTGGTCGTGGTCGGCATCGACGGTGATCGTCATGCGCGAGACTTCTGGCTTTTCTGTGCGACCCACCGTGAGCGAATCGATATTGAACGCGCGTCGGCGGAATAATGAGGCCACTCGAGTCAGCACGCCCGGCTTGTTTTCCACGTAAACCACAAATGTGTTCAGCATGTGTTCCCTACTCTCGTTGACTATTCGTCAGCAGCGGTTTCGACAATCTTGCTGGGCCGGCGGATCATCTCATGCAATCCAGCTCCGGCTGCCACCATCGGATAAACCGAATCCTCTTGTTCCACGCGGAAATTGATCAGTACCGGACCGTCGTGCTGACGCGCTGCCTGCACCGAAGGCACAACTTGCGATCGCTGGGTGACCGTCATGCTCCGAATACCGTAAGCCTCGCCGAGTTTGGCGAAATCGGGATTCAATAACGGCGTCGCCGCGTAATTACGATCGTAGAAGAATTCCTGCCACTGGCGGACCATCCCCAGGAATCCGTTGTTAATGATGGCGATGTTCACCTTCAACTTTTCCTGCACGATGGTGGCAAGTTCCGACATTGTCATCTGGAACCCGCCGTCGCCAACAACCACCCAAATCTCAGCTTCGGGCCGGGCGACTTTCGCGCCGATCGCCGCCGGCAAAGCAAACCCCATCGTGCCCAGGCCTCCGGAAGTGATCAAGCTGCGCGGCTTCTCGTGCTTGTAATATTGTGCCTCCCACATCTGATGCTGGCCGACGTCGGTGACCACGACGGTGTCGGTGTCGCGTGTCTCCCGCCATAAATCGTTGATCACATGAGCAGCATACAAATGACCGCTATCCGGCAGGTTTTGAATATCGCGAACAGCAGAATCGCCTTTCAGTTTGTCGATAAAGTCAAGCCATTCGCTGCGGTCGATCGATTCGACTTTCGGCAGCAACTCATGGAGAACTTCACGCAAATCGCCAACGAGCGGGACATCTACTTTGACGTTCTTGTTGATTTCTGCAGGATCGATTTCGATGTGTATCTTCTTTGCATTGGAGGCGTAGGTCTTGAGATTGCCCGTCACGCGATCATCAAAGCGCATGCCCAAGGCGAGGAGCAGGTCGGCTTCCTGGATCGTGTGGTTCACCCAGGCCTCGCCGTGCATGCCCATCATGCCCAGGTTCAGGGGATGTGCGGCGGGAAACGCGCCCAGGCCGAGCAGGGTCAAAGCCACTGGAATACCAGTGCGCTCGGCGAAATCGCGGACCTCCCGCATCGCGCCGGAAATGATGATGCCGTGTCCTGCCAGAATTACGGGACGCTTGGAGTTGTGAATCAATTCGAGAGCTTGCGCGTACTCTTTTGGGGCCGGCGACAGGTCCGGACGGTAACCCGGCAATTGCGGCTTCGCAGCCTCCCAGTCGAATTCGCAGGTGGTCTGCTGTGCATCTTTTGTGATATCGACCAGCACGGGTCCTGGCCGTCCGGATCGCGCCACGTAAAACGCTTCGCGGATGGTGCGAGCCACTTCACCGGCATGCGTCACCAGATAGTTGTGTTTCGTGATTGGCAATGTCACGCCAGTGATGTCAGTTTCCTGAAAGGCGTCGGACCCGATCAGCTTGCTTCCCACCTGCCCGGTGACGCAAACAATGGGTGACGAGTCGAGCATGGCGGTCGCGATCCCGGTGACCATGTTGGTAGCGCCCGGCCCGGAAGTTGCGACGGCGACACCGACCCGGCCGCTGGCGCGCGCATAGCCATCGGCCATGTGTGTCGCTCCCTGTTCGTGACGCACCAGCACGTGGTGAATCTTGCTGTGCTTGAGCGCGTCATACGCAGGCAGAATGGCGCCTCCGGGGTAGCCGAAGACATGTTTGACGCCCTCGCGCTCAATGCATTCCCACAAGATGCTCGCGCCGCTCATGCTTTTTCCGGACTTTGTGTCAGTTTCCTTCATAGGCCCTTCCTACATCGAGAGAAGCTGCATCCCTAAAAAGCAAAACCCACCGGGCCAGCGTTTCTGGCGGGGCGGGATTCGGGAGCTTTTAAGATTTCTTGTTTCTCAGCTCACTGGTTCCCTCCACACCGAGAAGGGCACAAGCAGTCGTACCCCGCGAACTCGAAGGCTAATTCGGTGTAGATTCACATTATTCATCGTCGTACCAGCAGGTGCTGAGATGGTATCGAAGCCGGCGGCTTGCCGCAAGTGTAAAGTCGGGAGCAAAGCGGCGTTGGCCTAGAAACGAAGCGTTCCTTGCTCGACATCCTTCGCTGCCTGAACGACATTTTCCGGCCTGCCGAGGTCCCGCCAGTAATATTGGTCGGCGCGAAATGCCATGATTTTTTCTCCCTTGCCGGCCAGGCGCAGATAAGAAGTGATGATCGAGAAAACCCCCTGCTCTGTCATCATTTCCAGGAGCCGGGGAGCGATCACATGCACGCCAGAGAATGCCAGGGACTGCGTTTCCTTTGAAGGCCGCACGATCTCCGGCGCCTGGTCACGTCCAGCACGCCGTCCGCAGAGCTGATTATGCTCATCCAACAGCAGGTATCGGGAGGTCTCGCGCTGCTGAACAGCAAGCGTTGCCAGAGCGTGATTTCCGCGATGAAATTGGACCATACGTTCCAGATCGATCGTGCTGATCACGTCGACATTGTGCAGAATGAACGGCTCTTGCTGATCACCGGAATCTTCGAGGAAGAACCATGCGGCCTGCTTCAGCCCACCGCCGGTGTCGAGCAACAATTCCTCGCGCGAAAGCTCGATTCTCATGCCGAAGTTGTGATTTTTCTTCAGATATTCGGCCAGCATGTCGGCGAAATGATGCACATTGACAATCACTTCGCGAATCCCGAACGCGCGCAACCGGGAGAGAGTAGTCTCGAGCAGCGTGTGTCCGGCCACTTCCACCAGCGCTTTCGGGCGATCATTCGTCAGCGGACGCAGTCGCGTGCCAAGGCCCGCGGCCAAGATCATCGCTTTCATGCCTCAGCCTTTTGCGCGCCGAGTTTCGCCGGTTCCAGTTTCTCCAACTCGCGGTGCCGGACGATCACTTCAACGCCGTTTCTTCCCTGCAGGTGCCGGGCAAGCTGTTCCGCGAGATATACCGAACGATGCTGGCCACCGGTACAGCCGAACGAGACCATCAGGTGCTTGAACCCGCGCCGCTGATAGCTGCTCACACTGGCGTCAACCAACGACAGCACGCTGGCCAGAAACTGATGTACGGTCTCTTGCTGGTTGAGGTAGTCGATCACCGGCGCATCCCTGCCAGTGAGAGCCTTGAAACGCTCCTCGCGCCCAGGGTTCGGCAAGCTGCGCCCGTCGAAAATGAAACCGCCGCCGTTTCCGCTGTCGTCTTTCGGCAACCCGCGGTGAAAGGAAAAACTGAAGACCCGCACCACGAGGTTATCTGCCTCAGAAGCGAGTCCCTGCAATTTTTCGGAGGCGAGCATGCTGTGGAACGCTTCCATCAGCATCGGCAACGCAACGGGTACGGTCACGTTGTGCAACAGCCAACGGAGATTTTTCAGCGCGTAGGGCACGCTCTGCAGAAAATGCGCTTTGCGCTCGTAGAATCCGCGAAATCCATACGCGCCCAGCGCCTGCATGATGCGGATGTAGACGTAGGCGTAGTAATGCTGCATGAAGGCTTCACGCTTGATGTCGGTGAAGCCGGCTAACGCTTCGAGATAGTGATCGAGCAATTTGAGCCGCTGTTCCGGCGGCAGATCAGCCTTCGCATCATAGAGAAGGGAAGCAACGTCATATTGCAGCGCGCCCTTGCGACCGCCCTGATAATCGAGGAAGTAGGGATTGCCGCCGCGCAGCATAATGTTGCGCGACTGGAAATCGCGATAAAGAAAATAATCGCGGTCTGCGCTGAGCAGGAACTTGGTCAAGCGGCCGAAATCATCTTCCAGTGCTTGCTCGCTGAATGGAATGCCGGCTAGCCGGAGAAAATAATATTTGAAATAGTTCAGATCCCAGGCAATCGACTGCCGGTCAAAACTGCCCCGGGGATAACAGGCCTTGTAGTTCAGATCACGGCCAGCCTCAACCTGGAAGCGGGGCAATGTCGCGATCACCGTTCGATAAGCCGCAATCGCTGGGAGAGCAATATTCTCGCCAGCCCGGTTCTGCGAAAGAAACTCAAAGAGCGAAGTGTCTCCGAGGTCTTCCTCGAGATAAGCGCCCTGGTCGAGGTCCTCAGCATAAATCTCGGGCACGGGCAGACCATGTTTTCGAAAATGCCGACTGAACTCGAGAAAGGCGGCGTTCTCTTCCCGCACGTCGTAGAGAATGCCGATCGCACTGGCTTTGGCGCTGGTCAGGCGGATGATCTTGCGCCCCGAACCGCCGAGTTGCCCCTGCAGCGGCAGTACGTGCTCGACGGGCGAGCGGAAATGCTGCTCAAAGAGATGCTTGAGAACGTCCATGAGTTCTGATTTCCGGGGTTCAGGGTTGAGATTCATCACCAAGATAACACCGAAAAGCGGCCTCCAGAGCAGGTGGCACCTACCCGCAAACTAGTCGGAAATCGGTTAGAATGCTGGGGCCCTAAATGAGGCTGGGCGCGCTATGGAGACCACCGGATCGCCGAAAAAACTGGCCGGCCGTTACGAGGTGAGGCAGATCCTCGGCCAGGGCGGTATGGGTCTCGTCTACCGTGCCTATGACACGGTGGTCCGCCGGGAAGTTGCTGTCAAAACCATCCTCGACATTCCCGATCCCGCGTCGCTCCAGCTGTTCTACAAAGAATGCGATGTGCTGGCCTCGATGAGCCATCCCAACATCGTCGAGATCTTCGACATTGGAGAATTCGAAGAAGAGGGCAAGAAGAAACCATATTTCGTGATGCCGCTACTGCCGGGGACGACGCTCGATCACTTCATCCGCAAAGCCAGCCATCGTCTTACGGTCGAGCGAACAGTCGAAATCATTTCTCAGACTTGCCGCGGCTTGCAGGCGGCGCATGAGCGGGGGTTGGTGCACCGCGACCTGAAGCCGAGCAACATCTTCGTAATGGAAGACGACTCGGTCAAGATCATTGACTTCGGCGTGGCTCACATGGCTGACACGCATACCACGCGCGCGCAAAAAGGAACTCTGCTCTATATGTCTCCGGAGCAGATCCAGTTGAAACCGCTCTCTGCCTCCTCTGATCTCTTTTCTTTGAGTGTTGTTTGCTATGAGGCGCTGACGGGACGGAATCCTTTTCAGCGTGGCCGTGCGGATGAAGTAGTTGATGCCATCCTGCACCAAATTCCGCCGCTGGCGTCGGACCTGAACTCGTCGATCACGCAATCCGTCAGCCGCGTCGTGCACAAAGGCATGGCGAAGCAGCCCTGGCACCGCTTCTCGAGCGCCCGCGAATTAGGCGACACCTTGGGCAAGGCCTTACGCAATGAGCCAATCGAATTTTTCGATCCAGACCGGACTCGGCCGCGTCTGCAGCGTGCCACTAAGGCGCTGGCAGACGGTGATCTCCAATTTGCCGGTGAGATTCTTGGCGAACTGGAAGCCGAGGGCCACATGGACACCGACATTGGCTCGCTGCGCCACCAGCTCGATAACGCCGTCCGCCGCAAGACACTCGCACAGTTGCTGGAGGCTGCCCGCGCGCGCTTTGAAGAGGAAGAAGACCCGCTGGCCCTGCAGAAGCTCCAGGAGGCTTTGCTGATCGAGCCCGACAACGCTACGGCTCTGGCACTGAAGAGCAAAATCGAAAACCGTCGCAGTGAGCGTCAGATTGAGAACTGGTATCGGCTCGCGCGGCAGCACATTGACAATCACGCCTATCCGCACGCTCGCGAAGCGTTGCAGAATGTCCTGCAACTGCGGCCGAAGGAGACGCGTGCCCTGCAGTTGCTGGCTGAAGTCGATCGCCAGGAGCAGGAGTACAAGAAACTTCGCCAAGAGAAAGAACAGATCCACCGGGCTGCGATGGATGCTTGGCAGAAGGGCGATGTCAGCAGCGCGCTGGCAAAGCTCGGCGTGGTTCTTGAACTCGACCGCAAAGCCCCGGATTCGGTCAATCGCGAAAGCGGGGCACGATATCAGAGCTTCTACAACGAAGTCCGCTCCGAGCACGACGCAATGAACACCGCGTACGCCGAAGCCCGCAAACAACTGGCGGAACAGAATTTTGGCAAGGCTCTGTCGATCTGCGAAGCATATCTCACGAAGTATCCAACGAACGCAATCTTTCAGGCTCTGCGCTACGACATCGAGGAACAACGACGGCAGAATCTATCGGCCCTGATTGCTTCCGTGGATCGCCAGGTCGAGGCCGAGCCTGATCTTGATAAGCGCGCCAATATTTTGCGCGAGGCCATGGAGCAACATCCCGACGAATCGCATTTCGAGCGGGCGTTGCGGTTGGTACAGGACAAGAGGGATCTGGTGAACTCCATTGTGTCCCGCGCTCACCTGCATGAGGAACAGGGTGCATTCAGCGATGCTTTAAACGATTGGGAGATTTTGCGGACGATCTACGGGCAATATCCCGGCTTAAAGTTCGAGGTCGAGCGCCTGCAAAAGCGCCGCGACCAGCAAATGCGGATTGAGGCGCGAACGCAACTGATTGAGCAGATTGATTCCTGCCTGCACTCCAGTGACTTTGGCCGAGTCTTCGAACTTTTGCGGGATGCGGCGAGTGAATTTTCCAACGACGAGGAACTGCAGCAACTGGAAAAGCTGGCGCAGCAAGGTTTGGAGCGCAAGACGGAAGCGCAGCGGCTGATGGCGGAAGGACAGGAATTGTGTGCGGAGCAGAAATCCGCCGAAGGCATTTCGCTGTTGCGGCAGGCCTACGAGTTGGACGAGAACGATCCTTTGGCACGCGCTGTGCTGGCTAATGCTTTGGTCGAGCAGGCGCAGGGCCTGGTCGAATCCGATTGGCGGGAAGCGGAAAAGCTCGCTAAAGAAGCTTTCGATCTGAATCCGTCGCATCCGATGGCCAAAACGCTGCGCACCCTGATTCTCGATCGGAAGCGCGAGACTTTTGTAAACGAATGCGTTTCGCAGGCACGCAAGCTTCAGACTTCCGGCGACCTGGCCACGGCGTTGTCGCGAGTTGAAGAGGGATTGGCGTCTTATCCGCGCGAGCCGCGATTGATCCAACTTAAAGAGGCTGTGCAGCGCGACCTGCAAACGCAGCGCCGTCAGACGCGGCGGCGTGATCTGGAAGAACTGCGCCGCCTCGAGAGCGAAGCGGACTCTGCCAAGGATGCCGACACAAAGCAATCGCTCGGTTCTCGCGCTCGGGCGTTGGCCGACAAGTACATCGAAGACGAAGAAGTCTTGTCCAGCGCCAATGGCCTTCTGCAGAAATTGAACCTGCCGGAAGTGACGCCGAGAGCATCAGGCCCGGAATCGGCTCCCGAGGGCGCGACGTTGTCGTTCGTTGCGGCGCCGACCATCGAAGCCGGACCACCGGGGAAAGCGCCACTGCAGCCTCCAAATTCGCCCGTGGCCATTGCTGTGCCTTCGCGGCCAAAGGTCGCGTCGCCACTAAAGCCAGCTAAAACGAAACCTCCAAAACCGCCTTCAAAGAATATCCCGGCTTCATCCAGCAAGGGATTTGGCCTGAGCGAACGCAATCTAAAGATGGCAATGGCCGGCGCCACTGTCCTTTTGTTGCTGGTGCTGCTGATATTTTTTCGCCGGCACAAGCAGATTGTGCAGGCTCCGACGCCTGAGCCGGTTGCGGTCCAGCCAGCCCCGCCTCCGCCTCCGCCTGCCGAGCCGGAGTTGCCGGCGATGAAACTCGCGTCGGACGCGCCCGGCGGGAAGGTATCGTTTGATGATCAGCCGCCGGTCAATCTGGAGGACGCTCAGTGGGCGCTCGATAAAATTCCCGCTGGGGATCACACGGTGAAGTTCGACGGGCCGTCCGGAGGGTTCGAGGCCAACTTAACCTCGGCGGCCGGAGCAATGCCCGCTATCAAGACGCCACTGACCGCCAAGGGAGTTCTCGCGGTGCTCGTTAGCAGCATGGGCGATCACGTCCACGTGTATTCGAGCGGCACTGGCGTCAAGCTGAGCCTCGACGGACAAGAGCCCATTGATCTTCCGGCTGATGGCGCAGATCTTCCCTCAGTTACAACCGGTGCGCACGAACTAACCTTGAGCCATGAAGGCGAGGAATACAAACTCTCGATCGAAGTCACGGCTGTACCCGCCCTGAATGCATTCGTTGAATCCGGGCAAAACGTCGGGACACTGGTCGTCGTCACTGGACAGGACAAGACTCGCGTGTTCCTCAATGGAAAAGCGCTCGAGCAAATGACGCAAGGTGGACAACTGCGCATTGCGAACCTGGAGCCGAAGGAATACACAGTGCGGGTCGAAAAGCAGGGCTATCAGGACCTGGCAGAACAAAAAATACGTATCCGCAAAGGTCAGCAAGGCCGGCTTGTCTTTGGACTACTTCCAGTGCCACATATGGCTTCGTTGACGATTCAGGGCGGCCCGGCGGGAGCCACGGTTCTCATCGACCAAGTGACCGTCGGCACGGTGCAGCCGGATGGCACTCTCAGCCTTCCGTCGGTTACGCCCGGCGATCACGTGATCGAACTGCGCAAAGATCGTTTCAAACCGCGGCAAATCAAGAAACGATTCGTTGCTGGAACTGCCGTGGCTCTGGGGGCAGGCGATGTTGCCCTGGATGTTGCACCGGGCGAAGTGAAGATCACTTTTTCTCCCGCCGATGCTCAAGTCACATTGACAAAAGCAGGTGAGGCACCGATCAAGGCGAGCAATGGCGGATCGGTCAGTCTGGCCGCCGGGACTTATACTCTTGCAGCCCGAATGGCCGACAGTTTCGTTCGAACAACAACGCTCGACGTTACGGCAGGCCAGTCGCGCAATGTCGATCTTTCACTCGCTCCGAGTGGAATGTCGAAGTGGGACGACCCAGCAGGCTGGAAACAAGAGAACGGCGCGTTCGTTCGCAAGGGAGGCGATTACGTGCTGTATGGCGTCTCACCCACAACGGGAACATTCGTGTTTTCCGCCATGCTGACGAAAGGTCACCGCTTGCAGTGGGTGGTCAACTACACCGATTCGAACAACTACGATCTATTCCAGATCGATGACAACAATTTCTATCGCACCAATGTTCGCAACGGGCAGAAGACGATCGAGGCAAAAATTCCGCACAAGGGTGAGAAGAAAAGCTTTCGCACGCTGCAGGTGAAGGTGTCTCCGACAGAAATCGTTCACTCGATCAAGCAAGGCAATGCCTGGTTCGTTCTAGACCGATGGTCACTACCCGGAACAAATCTCGCGGCCGGCAAGTTCGGCTTTTACCTGCCTGGCGGCGATCAAGTCTCGCTGGCGAGTTTCGGTTATTACGTCGATCTGAATCTCCACTAGGTATTCGCGAAATCCGGCTAGGATCTTGCGGGTCTCAATTGGGGCGGAGCAGTCGTCGCTGCACTCTCACTTCGTCGCAGCCACCACAGAGCAACAAAGATTACTCCCAGGGCAATCAGAAAAAAAATGATTCCACCATTCCTGTGTAGCCGGCCGGTCAGGAAACTCGGATCGACTCGGGTGGTGAGCATCCCAATCGAGAAAATGCGCAAGCCGTTTTTCGCCACCGAGAGCGGAAGCGCGATCAGGACCACGAGCGCCTTCCGCCAAGGCGTTCGCAAGAACACGTGGGCGAGGACCATCGTTGTGACCAGCAACATCAAGCTTGAACGAATGCTGCTGCATTCGGGCGCAACTTCGAGCCCGAGTCCCGGAATGTGAAGAATTGTGCCTTCGCGCACGACTGGAACCATAAACATCGAGAATAGCCCCTGCGCCGAAAGCGTCGACCCTTTTTGCAGTACCGTCACGATCCGGTCGAGAACGATCGACGGAATGGGAACCATCCAGAGCAGAAAGAACAGGGGGAACCGAAACAGGCGCAAGGTAGCGAGACCGAAACAGAGCACGAAAGACCCAACCCACCAAACGACAAGTGCCACTATCGCTAGAGCGAGACCAAGTTCGTACCTCCCGCTCAGATTTGCCCATCGCGCACAGCCGGCGATGACGAGCGAAATGACCAGTAAGCCAATCGCAGGAGTCCATCGTTGAGACTTAAATTCGCGCTCCTGCCAAACTTGAAAAATCAATGCAACCGTGACGGGAAGAATTAGGAGGATGTGGGTATATCTTTCGTCGCCCCTCGCCAGCCGGAACGTATCGAGCAACGGACGAAACCACAGAATCACAGAAAATCCGCAGAGCAGCGCGAAGCTGAGAGGCCGCAAAACTTTATTCATCTTTCCTTCTGATTCCGATTTCGAAGGAGTCTTTCGAGCATGAAGACTCCGCTTCGGAAGTTCCGGTTTACGACCGGGATGAGCCAGTAAGCGGCTCGCCTAGATGCCGATCTTTACGGGGGTGTGATCGACCGATTTCGAAGCATGCCCCTTGTCGCGCGACGATGACGATGAGTGGGCGAACGACCAATAGAGCTCCCGAGCCCTGGTGTAGATCGGTCCTGGCTGAAGGACCCGACCTTCGATGCGGGTGGCGGGCACAACTTTCGAATAGTTTCCAGTCGAGAAGATCTCGTCCGCAGACTCGAACTCCGGATACGTCATGATCTTCTCCACCACTTCCACGCCCGCACCGCGCAGCAATCCAATCACTCGCTTTCGCGTGATGCCAGCCAGAAAGGTTCCATTCGGGATCGGCGTATAGACGACGCCGTCTTTCGCCATGAAGAGATTCGAAGTAGCGAGTTCAGCCACATTCCCCAACACATCACACACGACTGCATTATCGAAACCGCGCGCATGTGCATCGAACAGTGCGCGAGCGTTGTTGGGATAGAGACAGCCGGCCTTGGCATCGACAGGCATTGTTTCCAGTGTCGGCCGGCGATAAGGGGACAGAGTAATCGAGAATCCCTTGGGCGGACGCATCGGCGCCTCGTAAATCGAGAGACACCAACGGGTCGACTCGGGATCGTGCGCCTGGACCCACGGCCCGTCTCTTTCACCCCAATACATGGGCCGAATGTAAAGCGCAACTTCGCCAGTGAACTTCGCGATCCCTTCGCGAGCAAGCTTGACCCAGGTTTCGCTTGAGACGACAGGCTTGAGAAACATCTTTTTCGCGGAGTCATTCACACGGGCGCAGTGCAGCTCGAGATCGGGGGTAACCCCTTCGAAGGCGCGCGCGCCGTCAAACACAACGGAACAGAGCCAAGCCGCATGGGTACGCGGGCCCATGATCGGAACGTTGCCCTCGTGCCATTTGTCCTCGAAGTACGTCCAAGTTTGTGAACAACCACCCCCAACTGACATGACGCCTCCCGACTGCGCAAGGCTGGCAACTTTTATGGCGTTCAGAGTCCCAATTGGCCCACTCTCGGTACGTTACGACAGCGGTACCCACGAGTCAATGACACTAGAGTGGCAGAACTGGCGATCGCAGTGCGTGTTATCAGGACGCACTTATTTTGAGTTGGCTGGCACACGACACAGAGGATAGGAACTTGCGGGCGCGTGATCCGATTTCTGCGTGGCCGGTGGGACGACAACGGTGATCTCGTTCGAAGAAGGACTGAGCTGTCGTCTGCGGCTGATCGCAACGGCGACGTAGTAGTACGTTGTGCCGTCTTGGACAAGGTTGTCAACGCAGCCGGTAGCGATGATGGGAGTGGAGTTGACCTGCTCACACTGCGCGCAGGTGGCATTTTGTTTTGCGACTTTTTTTTCCTTGCTCCGATACAGGCAGTAGCCAAACGCCTCGTCGTCCGGGTTACGCGAAGCAGGGCTGGCATTCCACGTCAGGGTGACGTTGTGATGGCCCGTTCCACTTGCCGAGGGCTGCAACTGCGCCATACCCGCCGGCGGACAAACAGGAGGCGGCGAATCCACCTTGGGCGGCAGGGATTTCGTCTCAGAAGCTGGATCATCCTTCAGTTTTATGTGTACTCTCGAAACGTCGCTGTCGGAGCACCCGGCTGTCGCGGCCGCAAAGAGAACGAGCACACCGATCAAGAAGAATTTGTATCGCCGCCGTGACCTGATTTTTGGATGACCTCTCATCCCGTTGAGTTCGAAAATTCTGCCCTCATGCTCTCTGATTATGCTCCCGCCTTTCAAACTTCGCTATTGACGCAACGAGTTCTGAATGTCCCGGAGGTACCCACAATCCGCGAACCTCTTTAGAATAGGAACATGAGAAACTGCTGCCAATTTTATATCGATGGACTGTGGATCGACCCGGCCGAGGAGAAGTCCATTACTGTCACGAACCCCGCCACGGAGGAGCCGATCGCAAGTATTTCGCTGGGCAGCGCGATTGACGTAGATCGGGCTGTAGCTGCGGCAAAGAAGGCTTTCGAGTCCTATTGTGAGACAACCGTCGAAGAGCGACTCGATCTTTTGCGCCGGATCATAGAAATCTACAAAGCCAGGAGTGAGGAAATGGCCAAAGCCATTTCGCTGGAGATGGGTGCTCCCATGTCCCTGTCGCGCAAGGCGCAGGCTCCGGCTGGGCTGGCCCACTTGGCAGAGACAGCTAGGGTGCTGGGTCAGTTCAAGTTTGAAGAACTGAAGGGTTCGACGCTGATGCGGAAGGAGCCGATCGGGGTCTGCGGACTGATCACGCCGTGGAATTGGCCGATGAATCAAATCGCTTGCAAGGTGGGGCCTGCACTCGCGGCGGGTTGCACGATGATCTTGAAGCCCAGTGAGTTGGCGCCACTCTCGGCATATCTCTTCGCGGAGATCGTGCATGAAGCCGGCGTTCCTCGTGGTGTTTTTAATCTCGTGAACGGCGATGGCCCCACCGTGGGGGCTGCCATCACCTCACACCCTGACATTGCCATGGTCTCTTTCACGGGGTCCACGCGAGCTGGCGTGGCTGTCGCGACGGCAGCGGCTCCGAGTGTAAAGCGCGTAACCCAGGAACTCGGGGGAAAATCAGCAAACATTATTCTGGACGACGCCGATCTCGGCAAAGCAGTGAAAGACGGCGCGCAGGCCTGTTTTCGCAACACGGGTCAGTCCTGCAACGCGCCGACTCGCATGCTGATTCCGAAATCCAAAATGGCGGAAGCGGCGGCGGCGGCAAAGCGCGAGGCGGAGGCTGCTAAAGTCGGTGACCCACAGAGGGACGATACCACGATTGGTCCACTTGCGAGCCAAGCGCAATTCGACAAAGTTCAGCGACTGATCAAGCAGGGTATTGAAGAAGGCGCCACACTGGTCACCGGCGGGAGTGGCCGACCGGATGGCATCCACAGAGGTTATTTTGCCCGTCCGACAGTATTTGCCGACGTCCGCAATGAGATGACGATTGCTCGCGAGGAAATCTTTGGTCCGGTTCTATGTATTCTTCCTTACGAGGACGAAGACGATGCCGTCCGAATTGCGAACGATAGTTCTTACGGCCTGTCGGGCTTCGTGACATCGGCTGATCTTGAGCGCGCTCGTCGCGTAGCCAAGCGCATTCGCGCCGGGAACGTGCACATCAATAATGCCCGGGTCGATTTTGGCGGCTGCTTCGGCGGGTACAAACAATCCGGCAACGGCCGCGAATGGGGCGAGGCCGGGCTCGAGGAATTTCTGGAACTCAAAGCAGTTTTCGGCTACGCGGACGTGGCGAAATGAATCGCGGCGAGACTCGCCCTCCGATCGCTATCTCGCCGGGCCCGTCTCGGCAGCAACCACAGTGTGCGGCCTCACTCGTACTGCTGAAGGCGGGGAACGGGCATACTCATATCTTCATGGCGCATGGTTTGGGCGATACTGCGATGGGACTTCTTTCGCTTGCAAATCACATGCACATCGGACATCCGATCTACGGATTACAGGCGCGAGGCCTCGATGGAATCGAGGAGCCTCACGAGCGCATTGAAGATATGGCTGACTATCATCTCGAAGCGATCACGAAATTACAGCCTCATGGTCCGTACGTTCTGATCGGTTATTCGCTTGGCGGGCTGGTCACTCTGGAAATAGCTCGTCGTCTGACGCAACGCGGAGAGACGATCGCGCTTCTGGCTATGTTAGACACGTATCCGCACAAAGCCCATTTGCCCTTCGGGCCGCGGATCCGCCTCATCAGCCAGCTTGCAATGAGACGGATCGCGGCGTTGATGCAGGAGCGTGTTGAATCTGGCCGGGACATGGCTCGAAAACGTGAGAGCAAGGCCGGAAATCCAGGAGAACAGCACCTTGCGCAGGCGCAACAGCGCGTGACACAGGCTCAATATCGCGCGCTGCGCGAATATCGCACGCGGTTTTATGACGGTGATGTAAAGTTTGTGCGCGCCGCAACCACATCCTACTTCCCTTCTGATCCGATCCCGGTCTGGGCTCACCTCGTAAGAAGCTTTGAGATAGAAACGATTCCCGGCCAACACCTGGAAATGCTCACCACCCAGGTCCAACCTTTGTCTTCGATCGTCGACCATTACGTCGAAAAGGCGCTCGCGTCATAAGAACGCCTACGCGCCGAACTGCTTAACAGCATTACTACTCGGGATATCGTGTTGGGTCTAGACCTGCAGCACGTCGCCATCGCGTGCCACCATCTGGTAGAGCACGGGGCTCACGATCCTGGCCCAGGAATAGTCGCGAGAAAATCCCCCGTTTCAAAGTGTGTGCAAATCTCAGGTGCCTAATCCAAACTATTTTTCCACCACGCTCACCTTTTCACGACGGTGAGCGTAATGCTCGAGGGATATTGTGCCGAGTGGTGGACTTCGTTGAGAGCGACGATGCCTTGTGATTCGTTGTAGTTGTCGCCGCCGGTGTTGAGGTTGCGATCGAATTGGGGGAAATTGCTGCTGCTAATTTCGACCCGCAATCGATGCCCGGGCGCGAAGTAGATGCTGGTTTGCATGGGCTGGAATGTGATTTTGTAGACCTTCCCTTTTTCCATCCAGACGGGCGGCTTGTTATAGCCTTCGCGATAGCGGACGCGCTGAATATTTTCCTGGATGTTATAGGCCGTGCCGTCGGGCAGTACGTCGATGAGCTTCACTGCAAAGTCCGTGTCCTTGACATCGCTCGAAACAAAAAGCGTAACGCCGATGGGGCCGCTGACCTCGATGCCTTCCTTGAGAAGAGCCGTGCTGTAAACCAGGACATCGTCGCGCACTTCGAGACTGCGCTGATCGAGAGCGCCGGGCTTGTACTCCGCGCCCAGACAGCAGAAACCTCCACCGTGGGTGGGAACGGGGTTCATGGGATCGTAGACAAATTTGTCGGGGTTATCTTTGGGCTCCGGCGCAGCCAGCAGAGCTCCATCTCCGTAAAGGGAATTGGAGTGTCCTCCGCTGGCCAGGTAGTACGTCAGGGGCGTTGCTCCCTCAGGCGGCCAGGTGTCAGACGACTGCCACTGGTTGCTGCCCATGGTGTAGTAGCGGACCTTTGGAGTCCTAGCGAGAATACCGTTGTCCTCGCCTTTGAGAAAGTGGTCAAACCATCCGTAGGTGAGGGCGTCATAGTCCAGGCGGGCGTCGCCCATGTCGCGCTCGCCGACGATGGTGTGCTCGGCTGCGCGTTTATAACTGCAGTGGGCAACGGGCGCGATGACGGCATACTGCTCGGCGGCAACCGCGGGGCTGGCTGTCCTGCGGACGTAATTGTATGCAGCCAGGTTCGGTCCGATGCTGACGTCGTACCAGGTCATGAGCCATAGTCCGGGAAGGTCAATGCGCATGCTGTCGTTCCACAGTCCACCCTGGTACCAGGCAGGATCGTTGGGTGTGCGCGTGATCATCCCCGGCTTTCCGGAGGGCGTAGTGTCGGCAAAGATGCCGTGCGGCGCACCGATTGCAGAGTAAATGTCTTTTTCCGGCAAATGCTGCAGCGCCTTGGACCAGTCAATCGTGGGCGGGTGCGCGGAAAGATCGTAGGACTTGGCAGCAACCACCAACTGTTCCTGCGTCATGCCCGTTGGAAACATGGGACGTCCATCGTTACTGAGAAGACCGTAGTCATAGAGCCACGATCCGAAAAGCATCTGCACCGCTCCGCCTCGGAACCAGTTTCCCTGCTCATAGTAGGGGCCGACGCGGCCGACGCCCGCGCCGAAGCTCTCCGGAATGAACGTCGTAAGCGCCTTGTTGCCGCGCGAGGCCACGGCCAGTTGCCACTCTGCCGTCGAGGAGCAACCGATGAGCCCGACCTTGTCCAAAGACCAGGGCAGCCCGCCCATCCAGTCGAGCGCATCGTCGGAATCGGTGAGAGGCACGCCAAGAATGTCGTAATCGCCTTCGGAGAAGTAGCGGCCGCGCTCGTTCATCTCGATATACGCGTAGCCATGCCTGACGGCTTCAAGCGGGCCGGTCATGTCACGAGGTGCGCCCAGCTCCACGTCCCAATAATTGAAGTTGTAAGGGGTGCGGACAAAAATGATGGGATATTTCTTTGACTCGTCCTTGGGGCGGTAGATATCGGCCTGCATGCGTTTGCCGTCGCGCATGGGCACCATGACCTTGCGTTCGATGATAGCGATGGATTCGAGGTCGCTTTCGGTTGCGTTGCGTCGGGCAATGGCGGCGGCCTCTGGTTGCCGGGCTTGCGCAAGTGCGGAGGGGACGACGCCCGCGCAGATTGTGTGACATAACACTGCCAAAGACATCATCTTGGCAACTTGCTTCATTCGCCTCTTCTCCTTCTCGGGTCACGGAAGAAACTGGAGTCCCGTGGCAGACACTATAACGCAGACTCTTCGCTCAGTTCGCCATGTCCTGTGGCGCTAAGGTGGGCTCGCATGCCGCTTGTCGCGGTTCGGCTGGATAGTCGGCCAGACAGCATTAGTCCGGTGGGTTAGCGCCGATAAGCTAGTTCGTTCTGCTAGTATCCATCTTCTTCGAGTTGTTATACAGTCCCGGCTGCTCGGATGCCCGGCGGCACGAATCTCGGGCATATATTAAGTAATCATCGCCGGCCCCCCCACTCGCGGTGAAATCAACTCCAGGAGAACGCAAAATGAAACAGCATCGTTCTGCCCTCGCCCTAGCGGTTTTGGCGGTTGCAGTTCTGGGGACGCAAACAGCGAGCGCCCAGAAGGCCTGGACCTCCCACGGCTCAAACTCCCCGTTGGGAACTGGGGCAACCGATCTTTTGAAGGTGAACTATTTCAATAACGCTCACACCGCTGGCGCACCAGACGGAACTGTTCAAATCAGCAACCCTGGCTCCCCGACGAACAATCTGTGCGCTCAGATTTACGTGTTTGATCCCGATCAGGAGATGTCGGAGTGCTGCTCTTGCTTAGTCACGCCCAGCGGGCTGCGTACACTGTCGGTCAACAATGACTTGACGGGGAACCCTCTGACCGGCGTCAGTCTAAACAGCGGTTCGGTGTCGATCATCGCTGGTTATACTAGCCCGACTTTCAACGCCGCATGCAGTCCCCTGAACAACATCGTTTCGCCGACGATCCGAGCATGGGGCACGCATCTTTATCCGAATGGGTCAGCCTACCAAATCACCGAGAGCGAATACTCGGACCGTTTGCTGGGCCAGTGGAACGACTATCTGCTGAACGAATGCTATGCCATTCAACTTGACGGCAGCGGTCACGGCACCTGCTCCTGTGGTACGGGCGACTGATCGACCGTCATAAAGAGAGTTGTGCATGAAGAGCCCAGCCATAAAACGGTTGGGCTTTTCTTGTTGGTTCCTAGGTCGTGCGCAGAGTTGTTTCGAAGAGAAGAATTTTCCGACCACGCACCATTCTAGGCGCGACCGTCCGCCCATCAACGAAGGGCGGCTTGCGCGATTCGGGATTGGGGGAACGATCCCAAAGATTCGCCACAGGGGAAGCCAAAGGGTCACTTCGATGGGTCAACGTCGAATGACTTGCTCGGAGTAGTCCGAAGGGGTTAAGCCGGACGGGGCAGTTGACAACTATCGTCAGTAGGGGTACCGTTGCGGCCCTGAATTGGGGCTCCCTGTTTCTATCCTAATCGTTCCCGTCTTCTTGAGGAGAACTTCCATGGCCGTTCTGCGCTCCGCCCGAATTACGCGGCAACTATTTCTGTTTGTGCTCTCGCTATGCGCACTCGTGACCGCAGCTTCAATGCTGGCCAGCGCGCAAGGAAATGGAACTGCGGCGACGAATCAGTCGCTCTCGCTCCCTGCATATGGGGTCACCCTGCAAATCCCGGCAGGATGGTCGTATCGGCGTTTTGCCAATATGGATCAACTGCTCAATGTAACTCCGGACAAGCTGGCGACGATTGGTTCCGTGGATATTGATAGCATCGGCAAGATCTACGTGGGGAATCTCAAGCTCGATTCCCACGCCGATGCCGTGGACCGCTTGACTATTGTCTCAGCCGAGCGCAAGGCTCAGCCGACATTTCTCACGATTGCGGGATGGCCCGCTTTACAACGTCAAACCTTGATTCCGAGACCAGAGATCGGTGAACAGGAAGGCTCAGAGTCGAGCGAGGGTCCGGGTAGGATGCTGATGCTCGTCACAACCGCCGTGGCGGTAGGCAATTCCGTCTTTCGTTTGGACGGCACGGTCCCCGCAGAATCTCCAACGGCAAACGTGATCGCAGCACAGATGAAAGCTATTGGTCTGGGATTGAGCTTTCAGCAGTCTGGAAATGCGGCCCAGGCGGCACAGGACGTGCAGAAACTGCAGAGCAATCCCTCGCCTCGGCTCCCGAACGCGCAGCTGCCGAAAACCATCTCCGATTCTTCCAACTCGCAGGCGCCCAAAATCTCTTCCACGGCTGTGAAAAATGTCTCAACGACCGCAGTACCCGCCTCGCAGACCGTCGGTCTTTCCTTCAACACAACGCTGGGCGGCAGTGGAACAGAGCCAGAAATTGCGGTTTCCACGAGCGGCCAGAACATCGTGATTGCCTCTCAATGCGGCGGCATCAGCTCGCAGAATGGAGGCCTGACCTTCGGGGCTACGTTCGGCTTCTCGGGATGCAGCGGTGGAGACTCTTCGTTAGCGTACGGACGCAGCGGCAATTTCTATGAAGGAACGATCGGGACGACCACCGTAGGCAACGATTCCCAGGTATTAAATTGGTCGGTTGATGGCGGGAAGACTTTCAAGTTCCGGTCGAATCCGGTGATCTGCGGCGTCACCACCAGTTGTGGATTTGGCTCGCCGGGCGTGCCCGATCAGGAGCACATCGCGGCCGACCGCTTTAACGCTGGCCCGCCCCCGCTAGCCGGCGATCAGGTATACGTAGTGTGGCGCGACAGTGGCTACGGAATCGTATGTTCGACTGACAGCGGGAACACTTGGAGCGCAGCTCAGTTCCCGCAAGGTGGTGCTGATTTTCCGCGGGTCACGGTAGGGGAAGATGGCACGGTTTACGTCATTTATACAAACGGCGACAACATTGAGGTTGACAGTTTTACCTCTTGTGCGACCGGCCTGAACCAACTGACCAGCGGCAAAACGGTTGCTCCTTCGACCACCGAGGTTTGGTGTCCTGTGCCCGGACTCGATCGCTGCGGTGGGACAAATGGAGTCTTCCGCAATGACTTGCGCGGTCCTACCGTCGTTGTGGACGACACCAATCCGAGTCACATCTATGCTGTGTATGCAACGAACACGTTGGTTACGGCTGGCGTGGGCGTGAATGAAAATGTGATGATGTCGGACTCGAATGACAGCGGCAACACTTGGTCAACTCCGATCGCTGTGAATGAAGGAATCAACGCACGACGCTACCTTCCGTGGGTTTGCTCGGTCGGAGGTACGGGCTACGCCTCATGGTTCGATCGGCGCAACGCGACGCCTGTGACCAACGATGCGAGTGATTTCTATGCCAGCAGCGCAGTGCCGGTCGGCGGCGTTTTGACAGCCCAGCTCCCGGACTTCCAGATCAATGCTCCGAACACAAGTGACCCGCAATGCGGCATCCCCAGCGGGGGATTTTGGCCCACTGACCCGGATGAGTCAAGCTATTCCACATCGTGTTACGTCACCCCGCAGCTGGCGGGCATTTGCTCCTCCGACAACTTCACACGCTGCGATTACAACTCACCCCCAGCCGGTTGTGGAACGTGCCAAACCGGACGCGGGCAACCCAAGTATGGGGACTACAACGGAAACGCCTGTGCTGCAGGACGCCTCTACAACGTCTGGGGTTCAGCCACAGCGCAGCCGGACACCATCCCCCCAACTAACATCAATCTCTTCTTTTCGCAAAAGGTTGTTTGCTGTGTTCCGCAGATCCAGGTGCCGGGCCCAATCTCTCTGACCGCTTGCGCCGGAACCACGGCAAATACCACCGTGAACCTATGCAACACCGGTAAAGCGGATCTGCAGATCAACAACATTAGCTCTTCCAATCCTGACATCACGGTCTCCACTCCGAGCTCAGGGTACCCGCTGATTGTCAGTCCGGATTCCTGTTTCCCGGAGCAAGTGACCCTCTCGCCTGGAACCACGACAGGGGCTATCGACGGCACGCTGACAGTCTCTTCGAATGACACGGTGAACCCGTCAGCCACGATCCAAGTGAATGGCAGCTCACCGGCGCCCAGTCTGAACGCGACCATTGTGAACGGCGGAAACTTCGGCAGCGTCTGCCCGGGAGGACTATCCACCCTCAACCTGAATGTGACCAACCAGAGCCAGTGCAACCTGGTGATCAACAGCATCGTAACGAACGGCGGCTTCACGCCGCCCGAGGTCAATCTGCCCTTGACGCTCACCGCCGA
>Ga0335078_10002191_pt1 | contig 29623 bp, 27 predicted proteins | sample Lox_Sample_32_FD_206711 | JGI IMG/M metagenome (GOLD analysis project Ga0335078, IMG submission 206711) | Soil microbial communities from Loxahatchee National Wildlife Refuge, Florida, United States - Lox_Sample_3.2 | ecosystem: Environmental > Terrestrial > Soil > Wetlands | place: USA...
GCATCCAACGGTCTTCACGCCTGCGGGAAGCTTGGACGAAATTGTCAGAGCGCCTTGACGCATCAACACGACGGGCTAAGTTTCACCCGGCCCCGCAACTTGGGCCTCACCTCGTTTGTTCGACCCACTCTCGAACCACGCACGGGGCGAAGACGGATGCGTTGAAGTTGCGGTGTTCTCTCAATGTTGCTTCTCGATCTTCGGAGTGGGCGTAGGCGGGTTGCATGATTGAGAGTCCGTCATGTCAAATTTTAAGAAAATGGTTCGGTCTCGAATGGCGAAGACCGGCGAGTCGTACGAAATGGCCGCGCGCAACATTCGGGCTCAAGAGCCGACGAATGCGCCGGTCCGTTCCCCGCTCCACGACCTTCTCGCACAGCTTCGCGTGACGAACACGTTCGGGGTCGTCACGGGCCGTACACCCGCTGTCGCGGCGTCAGCGACGTTGGCGGTCGCCGTAAGACAAGCCGAGCAACTCGCGTCGCATCCGACGTGGTACGCGAAGAGCGGGGCCGTCGAGATGACGGTAACATTCGACCAACATCGGCAGTTGATCGCGGACGGTGCAGCCGACGACACGATGCTTCAGATGATTCGTTCGCACCGCACAGAACAGCATCTGACATTCTCCGAGCGCTGCCACGATTGCAATCGTTGGATTTGGTGCGCAGAGGCCGAACGTGAGGCGGCTTGCGTCTGCGGGCACATGTACCGGGTCGTGTTCGATTTGGCTGGTCCAACGCAATGGACTCTGAGGCACAACGCCAGGTGTATGGATTGCGGGGCCGAGCGCGTCATGAGTCAGCCGCACGAAGGTCTGAACCCGTGGCATGCCGTCAACGCATGGCAAGCCCAGTGCAACATCTGCTACCGGAAGGCGCCGGTCGAAACGAATGCGTACGTTTACGATTCGATGACTCTCAAACCTGGTCTTCAGAAGGCTGACGGCGGCAACACGGCGTGGAGCTTCGTCGATGCGAACGACAAGCCCGTCAAGCAGTTCTTCGTTGCGTATGGTGGGTTCACGCCGATCACGCTCGACATCACGATGATCCTCGGCGCGCGGCTCACCGACGACGAGCTTCAACAGGTCCACGATGAAGTTCAGCGCCAAAATCCTTCGCGCGAAGTCGTGTGGCGACACACCCTCTTGTCGCCGGTGGACGATGTGATCGAGACCCTGATGAAAGCTTGTGGCGCACTCGGAATTGCTCCGCCGAGACCGTTCAGCACAGTCCAGGATTTCCAAGCATGGATCTTGGAGCAGTATGCCTCGTTCCACGCCGCCCAACAGCCGCAGCAGCGTGAATGGATTCTCAAGGCCGTTGTCGAAGCCGAAGCCCACCGCGTCGGTGGCGTCGTCGAGTGCATCAAACGTGTTCGGATGCTCGATGAATCGCCCTCCGGCGGGTCTTGATGTTACGCCCGCGTTCGGCCACCGCACTTGCATGTGGCATCGGACGATGGGTTGAGATCACGCCGAGCCATTGAGGAAGAGGCACGACTCCTGACGTTATCTGCCACTTTTCTGCCACACCGCGCGAGCCAACGATCCAACACCATCCGACACCTCTCGCGGAAGCGGCGTGTTTCCCGAGGAACGTGTGATTTCGCGGCAACGCGCGAGCGGTCACGGTAGGGGTCGTCGTTCAATCGCTATCGCGGCCGTCGCGTTTCTCTGCGGCCGACCGTGCGTGGTGCGACGGGGCGAATTCTCGTTTGCGGCGCCGGTGCGGCAGTCGCCTTCGCGAACGGACCCATCCTCCGGATCTTCGTGGTACTTTTCCCGACGCTCGATCGAGACTTCGAAGCCCCCGTCGCCACAGCTGCGGGCTCGTGAATCACGTGCGGGGACCGTGAGGTAAGCGCCACAGTTCGCCGTGATTCAGAGCGTCATGAACGATATTCGGGAAGCTCAACTCCGAGCGTGACTAGGAATCGGCGCTCCGCAGGCCACCCAGCCCACTTCGCCTGCTGGGCTTGTGAGGGTGAGAGCCGCGCGCAAGACTCGTCGACGTAAGCGAACGTGTAGTGGTCGACAATGCCATCCACCGTGCGCTGCGCGATGTCCGCCGAGCAGTGGACGCGGACGCGGTAGCCGCCACGTCCTTCGCCGACGGGATCGAACGCAGTTGGGATCGTGCGCATGATGCCGATAACCTCCGCGTAAAGAAGGTCGCCGTCCTCGTAACCACCGGCGTCGAACACGAACCAGTCGCCTGGCCGAAGATGCTGGAAGACCGCTGCGAGTACCATAACTCCTCGTCGAATCTCCTACGTCGGTGCGTGGTTATTGTCGATGGGCTCGTGCAAGCGCGTTGAACTACTGAACTCTGTCGGCATCATCGGCATCAACGTCGTTGTCAGTCATCGCGGATTCGGTGCGCTCGTTCTGCCAACGCTGTCCCGTTGCGCCCTTTTGCCCACGACAACGCGAGCGCTTGCGCCAGCTCCAAAGGCGCTCCCCGCGACGATGCGATGCACGCCACTCGAGTTCGCTCTTCTTACTGCGCGTCGCACGTACGTCGGTGTGAAGAAATGCGAGGTCGTTACGCAAGACATCCACGTGAGCATTACAGTCTCCCATCATGCTCGAAGGACACGAGAGTCGAACGGCGGTCATCGTGTGCATGTATCGCGCGTTCGCGCACGGGCGAACGCGCGTCGCGCGCTTCAGCGATCCCACCGCGAAAGAGCTCTTGCCCGAAGACGCGCGAGCGCGCCTCGCGCGGCTCTCCGCCGATCGCACGGTGCGCGGACGGATCCGCGCCGGCCTCTACAAAGGGCGCTCCGACATGATGGTCGCGCGCACGGTCGCGATCGACGACGTCGTGCGCGAGGCGTCATCACCGCAGCTCGTGATTCTCGGCGCGGGTCTCGACGGGCGCGCGTGGCGCATGCCCGAGCTTCACGACGCGACGGTCTTCGAAGTCGATCACCCCGACTCGCAGCGCGTGAAGCGAGAGCGCGCGGCGTCGCTGATGCTTGCTGCGCGCGACGTTCGCTTCGTTCCCGTCGACTTCACGCGCGACAGCCTCGACGACGCGCTCGAAGCCGCCGGTCACGATCCATCGCGTTCGACGACTTGGATCTGGGAAGGCGTCGTGATGTATCTCGATCGCGCCGCGATCGAATCCACGCTGAGCGTCGTGTCGCGGCGTTCGCACGTCGGCAGTCGTTTGATCGTCGCATACCACGCACCATCGATCTTCTTGAAGCTCGTGGGCATGCTCGTCGCGCGCGTCGGTGAGCCGCTCCGCTCTTCGTTCCGCGCGGAGGAGATGCGCGACATGCTCGGCGCACATCGCTTCGACGTCGTTGGCGATCGCACGCTGCCCGAAATCGGCGCGACGCTCGCACCGGACGTCGCGCGCTCGACACGTCCGCTGCGGCACTTTCGGATCGTGGACGCGAGACGCTCGTGAGCGTTGCAGACTTCACGAAAGACTCCGTCGCATCCGCAGACGGAACGACGATCGGATTTCGCCACATCGGAAGCGGCGCAGGAATCGTCCTCGTGCACGGCGGAATGAAGTCGTCGCGCGATTTCTCGAAGCTCGCGCTCGCGCTGTCGGACGCGTTCAGCGTGTACGTGATGGATCGGCGCGGGCGTGGTCTCAGCGGTCCGCACGGTGAAGCTTTCTCGGTGCAGAAGGAGGTCGATGACGTGAAGGCGCTCGTTGCGAAAACGGGCGCGCGCTTTGCGTTCGGTCTGAGCGTCGGCGCGCTCGTCGTGTTACGCGCCGCGCGCGCGACACCCGCGCTCGAACGCATCGCGCTTTACGAGCCGCCGCTCTCGATCCAAGGATCCGCGCCGACGGCGTGGATGGCGCCCTACGAACGCGACCTCGCGCGCGGTCGCGTCGCGTCGGCGGTCGTCACCGCGATGAAGGGCATGCGAGTCGTGCCGCTCTTCGACGCGCTTCCGCGCTTCATGCTCGTTCCGCTCTTGTCGCTCATCATGCGCGTCCAGGGCGCGGGCGGCGAAGACGACGTTCCGATTCGCGCCCTCGCACCGACGCTTCGCTACGATGTCGGCATCGTCCGAGAGACGAGCGACACGCTCGAAGACTACGCGGCTCTTCCCGCGCGCGTCTTGTTGCTCGGCGGCGACAAGAGTCCTCGCTATCTTCACGTCGCACTCGACAATCTCGAACGCACGCTGCCGCACGCAGAGCGCGCGACGTTTCCGAAGCTCGGGCACGACGGCCCCGAAGACGATGGCGCTCCTGAGCTCGTCGCGCGCGAGCTACGACGATTCTTTCGCGCCGAATGACGTTCACTCCGCGTGCGGCAAGCCCGACCCGACGCTGGCGTCATGCGCGCGCCATGCCGCGGTCGACGGTGAGCTCCGCACCCGTCGTGAAGCTTGATGCATTCAACGCAAAAAAAAATAAAGTCGCCTCGGCGACTGCTTTCGCGCGCCCCCATCGCTTCATCGGAACGAGCTGGTCTTCAACGTACGCGCGCACTTCGGGCACGACTCACGTCGTGGGTGCCTGGTTTTTCCATGTTGCGATTCGCGCTTGGATTGCGACCGATCGAGGACGCCGCACGCAAAGACATCGCAAAGCGACTCGGCGATGTTTCAGGCATGCTCAAGTCGGTCTTGTCGCTTAGCTGCCGAAGGCGTCGAGCTCGAGTCGACGTTGCGCGTGGCGGGTGCCCGTCGATGGAGAGTTCGTGCTGGCGCACCGCTCCGTGTCGACGAGACGCACGAGCGCCCGCATCGATCGGCAGCGCCTCGATGGCTCGCGCGCATCTCGAGCGACCATACTTTTCGCCTGGTCGCGTTCGCTGCGTCGCGCTCCACGATGATCGCGTCGAGGCTCTCTTCACTCGACCGACGAGTTCTCGCGCGGGACGAGTCGTTCGCCTCGGCGAAGATCGATCTGCGTTGGCGCGGCCGGCGCCACGAGCTTGGAGACGTATCAAAACGTAATCCGTCGCATGACGAAGCGCGGCAGCGAGCGGATGACGAGCATGACGAGCTGCCAGGGGCGTGGGGTGTAGAGCACCGGCTTTCGCGCCTCGATCGCAGCGAGCACGTCGTCCGCCACCGCGTCGGGCGTTCCGGCGAAAGGCGGCGGACGGAGCCCGCTCGTCATCGGCGTCTTCACGAATCCAGGCTTCACGCAGACGACGTTCAAGCCGGCCGCGTGGAACTTGTGATCGAGCGCCTCCAAGTACGCCGAGAGTCCGGCCTTGCTGGCGCCATAGATCGCGACCGGCTTTCGTCCGCGATCGCCCGCGACCGACGAGAACACGACGAGGTTGCCTCCGCCGCGGTCGAGCAGCCTCTTGCGCGCGTGCTCGCAGAAGACGACCGTGTTCGCGAAGTTGACGGTGAGCAGACGCCGCGCGAAGTCGACGTCGGCCTCGAGCGCGTCCTGCGTGCCGAACATCGCTGCGGTGACGACGACCGTGTCGAACCCGCCAAGGCCGCTGTCGGCCGCGTCGAGCGCGGCGGCGAACCCGTCGGGCGCCTCGAGATCGCAAATCGCGTGGAGCACGTCGCGCCGATCCGCGCGTCGCGCGGTCAGATCGGCGGCGCTTCGCTCGAGCGTGCGCGCGTCGTGGCCGAGCAGGAAGACGTCGTCTCCGCGCTCGACGAAGCGGCGCCCGAGCTCGCGGCCCATGCCGGACGTCCCGCCGAGGAGGACCACCTTCATGCGATGTCTCCCAAAAGACGCACCGAGAGCGCGCTGCGCAGCTCGCGCCGCGGGTCCCACTTGTCGCGTAACGCTCGGAACGCGTCGAGGCGCGGCTCCATCGCGGCGAAGTGCTCCGCGCGCGTGAAGCGATCCTTCGTCAGGTAGACGCGCCCGCCGGCGGCGATGACGATCTCGTTGAGCGCGTCGATCACCTCTTGAATGCGATCGGTGACGGCGACGTCGATCGCGACCGACGTCCCTTCGAGCGGGAACGAGAGCGCGCCGCGACCTTCGGGGCCGCAGTCCTTGATGACGCAGAGCGGAGACGCGCAACCGAGCGCCGACGTGCGTTCGAGCAGCGCACGAACCGCCGAAGCTCCCGCGGCGCGCGGAAGGACGCACTGATATTGCGTGAAGCCGCGCCGGCCGTAGGCGCGATTCCACGCGAGGATGCGGTCGAGCGGATAGAAGAACGGATCGGGCGCGACGATGCGCTCCTCGCGGTGCTCGAAGTGGCTCCAGTAATAGAGCGTGTTGAACGCGGCGGTCGTGAAGCCGTTGAGCGTGCCGCTCGGGAGATCGAGCTTGAGCTCGTGCGGTTTGGGCTCGCGCGGGACACCGCGCGCTTCGATCGCGTCCGCCCAGCGGCCGGCCATGAGGATCCCGCGTCCGAGCGCGCTGCCCCGGCTCGCGCAGTCGATCCATCCCATCGTCATGGGCCACGCGCCCGCGGCTCGCTCGAGCGCGGCGAGGAACTCGTCGATGTTGGCGACGCGCTCGCTCTCCATGTGGATCCACGCGCTCGGAATACGGTGCATCACGAGCTCCACCTCGAGGATGTGACCGAGCAGGCCCATCCCGCCGATCGTCCCGTAGAAGAGATCCGCGTTTACATCGGCCGAGCACGACACGACGTCGCCGCTCGCGAGCCGAACGCGCAGCGCACGAACGTGCGCGCCGAAGCAGCCGTCGCGGTGATGGTTCTTTCCGTGCACGTCGCTCGCGACCATGCCGCCGACGGTGACGAATTTCGTCCCCGGCGTGACGGGCACGAACCACCCGCGCGGCATCCACACGCGCACGAGCTCCGCGAGCGAGAGCCCTGCCTCGACGCGCATCACGCCCGTGTGGTCGTCGAACGCGAGCACGCGATCGGCGAGCCGCGTCGCGACGACCTTGTCCGATGGACGCGCCGGCAGCGACGCGTCGCCGTACGAGCGGCCGAGGCCGCGCGACAGCGCCGCGTGCGCGGTGACGGCTTCGAGATCCGTGGAGAGGATCTCGCTTCCAAGGGCGGGAATGCGCCCCCAACCGGACAGCGTCGAGCTCACGCGTTCTCCACGATCACGCTCGCCGCGCCGTTCGGATCGCGCGCGCACTCGAGCAGAGCGGCGAGCATGAGCGGCACGACGATCGTCGCGTCGGATTCGATCACGAACATCGGCGTCTCTTCGGTGAGCTTGTCCCACGTGATCTTCTCGTTCGGCGTCGCGCCGGAGTACGAGCCGTACGAGGTCGTCGAGTCGCTGATCTGGCAGAAGTACGCCCACGGTTTGACGGGCTTCTGGAGGTCGTACTTGATCGACGGCACGACGCAGATCGGGAAATCGCCCGCGATGCCGCCGCCGATCTGGAAGAACCCGACGCCCGCGCCCGCGGAGAGCTCGGCGTACTGATCGTAGAACGCGGCCATGTACTCGATGCCGGACTTCACGATGCTCGCGCTGCACTCGCCGGTCTTCACGTACGACGCGAAGATGTTGCCGAACGTCGAGTCCTCGTGGCCGGGGACGACCATCGGCAGCTTCGCGCGCGCGGCCTCGAGGAGCCAGCACGCGCTCGGATCGCCCTCGAGCGTCTTTGGGTCGAGCGCGAGGACGAGATCGTAGAAGTACTCGTGCCAGAACTTGCGCTCGCCCTTCTCGGTCGCGCGCTTCCACGTCGGCACGATGATCTTCTCGACGGCGCGGAACGCTTCGTCCTCGGGGATCGTCGTGTCGGTGACGCGGCGGAGGCGATCGTCCAAGAGCTTCTTGTCGTCCGACTTCGTGAGGTAGCGGTAGTTCGGAATGTCCTTGTAGGCGTGGTGCGCGACGAGACGGAAGAGCGACTCTTCGAGGTTCGCGCCCGTGACCGACATGCCATGAACTAGCTTCGCGCGGATCGCGGGCGCGAGCGTGAGGCCGAGCTGCGCGGACGACATCGCGCCGGCCATTGCCCAGAACATCTTTCCGCCGGCGTCGATGTGACGCACGTACGCGAGGAGCGCGTCGCGCGTGGTACGCGCGTTGAAGTTCTTGAAGTTGCGCAGAACGAAATCGAGAACGGGAAGAGCGGAGGTGGCCATATCGGTCTCCTTTCCAGAATCGACCGAGCGGCACGCGCCGCCCGGGACGCCCTACGGTCGCGGGTGAATCCGCGCCGCCATCGGGTCCGTCGGGTGGCTGAGCGACATCGTAGCACGAATTTACAAAAACGTGCCACCGAGAGCGCGCGGCGTGATTCCGCAATTCACGGGCGACGCGTGCGCTGATCGGCAACGACGAAACCGAGGGCAACGGCGATCACGAGAGCTACGACCATCAGGACGAACGCCCGTCGCGATCGTTTTTGCGGCGCGATCATCGACGGTGGAGCGATTTCGGCGACGCCCGGTCGCGCGCTCGCGAACACGTACGACGCCCAGAAACTCTGCCAATCCATCCCGTCGCACGCCGGATCGCAGCGCACCATGTGAACGAGCCGGACCATCCACGTCGCGCGTCGATCCAAGGTCAACGCAACCATCCCGTCATGCGCGGTGTGCCCGCTCGTCGTGCGCACGACGTTGTCGTCGCCGCGAGACAGCGCATCGACTCGCACACCTTCGATGGGCGCGCCGTGAAATTTCACGAGCACGTGAAGCACTCCGCCCGGCGTCAGATGTACGGGATCTTCGCGCGGGATGATCTCGATGCTCTGGCCGATCTCCGCCCCATACGTCGCGTCTTCCGCATCGCCGACTTGGACGAGCAGCTTGATCGAGCGTCCATACTTCTCGAGCCCGGCTTTGTTCGATTCACCGCGACGAGCGCGTTCAGCGAGCGGACCCTCGAGGTCTTCCTCGCGCAGATAGTCCTCGAACTCGCGCGGCTTGAGCTCGATCGTCGTCGGAATGCGATCGACCGCGAGGAGATTTCCTCCGCGCGCGACGTCGATGTCGAGGAACGGTCTCGCGCCATCGACTCCATGCAGCTCGGCGCGTGCGACGTGATTGAGAAGCAACGCGCGTGAGATGCGCGCGGCTTCGAACGGCTTCTCTTCTTCGGCGACGAACTCTTCGCCCACGTACCACACGACCGCCAAGCGCGCGGGCTCGGCTGTGATGAGCTTGCTCGGCACGAGCCAATGATCGTGCGCTTCGGCGCGAGCCGCGACGAGCATGACCAAGAGCGCCGCGAGCCGTCCGCGCACGCCAGCCGTAGTAGCACGTTATTGCAAATTCGTGCTACCGCATCACCGTGAGCTTCGCTGCCATCCTCGTCCTCGGCTTCGCCCTCGGAATGCGCCACGCCACCGACGCCGATCACGTCGTAGCCGTCTCGACGATCGTCAGCCGCGAGCACTCGCTGCGAGCGGCGGCTCCCATCGGCGCTCTCTGGGGACTCGGTCACACCCTCACGATCCTCGCGGTCGGCGGAGCGATCATCTTGTTCGGCGTCGTCATTCCACCGCGCATGGGGCTCGGAATGGAGTTCTCCGTCGCGATCATGCTCGTGCTGCTCGGCGCGATCAACGTCTACGCCGTCTTTCGTCATCCTCACGCGCACGATCACGAACGAGCGTGGTTGCCGCGCGCGCGCTTGTTGCGACCGCTCTTCGTCGGGATCGTGCACGGGCTCGCGGGCTCGGCGGCGATCGCTCTCCTCGTGCTCGGCGCGATTCGCGACGCGGCGCTCGGCGTTCTCTACCTCCTCGTCTTCGGCGTCGGGACGATCGCGGGCATGCTGCTCATCACGATCGCGATGGCGCTTCCCGTGGCGATCTCCGCGCGAAGGTTCGAGAGGCTGCATCGCGTCCTCGCGATTGGAACGGGCGTGGGCAGCGTGGGGTTTGGGCTCTTTCTCGTGTACGAAATCGGATTCGTCCACGGGCTCTTCTCGAGTCACCCAACTTGGACGCCGGAGTAAGCGTCCCGTGAAGCTCGCGCTCCTCTGGTTTGCGTTCGGCGCGTGTCACGAAGATGCCCCGCCAGCGCCGCGACGCCCCGAGTTCTCCGAGACGTTCGACGTGGCCACGTTCCAGAAAGGTAATTTGCACGCGCACTCGCGCTTGAGCGACGGCGACTCCTCGCCCCAAGATCTCGTCGCGTGGTACCGCGCGCATGGCTACGATTTTCTCGCGCTCACGGATCACAATCGACGCAGCGAGCCGCTCGATTATGCATCGCTCCAAGACGCGCGCTTCACGTTGATCGCCGGCGAAGAGATTTCGATGACCGGCGCCGGGAGGCAAGTGCACGTGAACGCGTTGTGCACGCAGCGCCGAATCGGTGGAGGCGCGTTCGACACGCCAGCCGATGCGCTCGTGTGGGCGGTATCGGAAGTGCAAGCGCAAGGCGGCGTCGCGATCATCAATCATCCGAACTTCGATCGCGCGCTCGTGCTCGACGATTTGCTCGCCGTGAAGGAAGCACCGTTGCTCGAGATCGCGAGCGGACATCCTTACGTCTTTTCGAACGGCATCGACAATCGCCCGTCGCACGAAGCGCTCTGGGACCAAGCGCTCTCTCTCGGCGCGCGCTTCACGGGCGTCGCGGTCGACGACGTTCATCATTTGAACATCGACGCCGACCCTCCCGCGTTTCCTGGACGCGCGTGGGTGCGCGTGTTCTCCGCGACGAATGAACGCGACGCGCTTTGCGACGCGCTCGCACGCGGTCGCCTCTACGCGTCGACGGGCGCCGAGCTTTTGCGCATTCGCGTCACGCAAGACACGTACGCGATCACACCCGCGGCCGATGCCGACGTGTCGTTCAGCGCGGACGGTCACGTCGTGCAACGCGCTCACGTCTCCGCCGGTCGTGAAGCGTTCTACGTTCTACGCGGCGAGCGCTACGTTCGCGCCGACGTCGTTTCCTCGCGCGGCAAAGCATGGACGCCGCCTGCGTTCCGCGCGCCATGAGCACAAGATGACGCCGATCCGCAGGATTCTCGACGTGATTGAAAGTGGCACGTTTGTAGATCTTCGTGCTACTCCATCGGAGTCGACTGCGAGTTGACGTCGACCACGGCCCGGCGGTGCCCAACATTCCTGTGTCGATGCGCCAAACGTGATCGTTGCAAGCTGAGTTGATGCCACGACGCTGCACCGTATGGCCGACGACCATGCGTTTCTCGCCGAGAGCGCGAAGCGTTTCGTCGAGCGCGTCCGAAGTGTTTCAAGAAGACCGCGGCGACTCGACGGTATTTGGACGATCTCGTGCGGCGCGTCGGTCGCGTCGAGATGGTGACCGTCCCTGCTGTGGAAGTCGCGATCGTCACGCACCTCGGATCGTACGACGACGTCGACGTCGCATACGGCGATCTCGGCGCGCACGTCGCCGCGCACGATGGACCGATTCGCGAATACTACGTGCGCGATCCGCACGAGCATCCTGACCCGTCGACGTGGATCACCGAAATCGCGTGGCCAATTTTTCGTTCGCGCTGACCGCCCGGCTTTGACAATGACAAAGCGCGATGACAGAGTTTCGAGGTGCGCGAAGGGCGCCTCCGGATCCGCGGGAAGGGTCGAACCCACCTCGTGATGAAGTGTTAGTCGCAACTTCTTGCTGCCTGTTTGCGGATCACGGGCCAAACGCAAGAGGTTGTCATGCCCAAAGCACTGCCTGCTCGTCCGAACATCGAACATCTAAAATCGCAAGCGAAGGATCTCCTCGACGCTTACGAGCACGGGGATCCCGAGGCGCTCGCGCGCTTTCGTGCGAACCTTCCGGGTGCGCACAAGACGGAGTCGTTCGCGCTCCATGACGCGCAGTCGGTCATCGCGCGCGAGTACGGTTTTGCGAGCTTCGCGGAGTTGCGCGAGCACGTCGACTCGCTTCCGCTTCGTGACTTGACGAAGGCGCATCTGAACGCGCCGCTCCCCGCACAGCTGTTCGAGGCACTCGGTTCGCTCGCGATGCGCGCCGAGCAACCTTCGCCGATCGATCGCTCGACGACGCTCCCGCTCATTCCGCTTCGAAACGCAATGCTCACGGTGGGCGCCAACGCGCCGATCAACATCGGGCGGCCCGCGTCGATCGCAGCGGCGGATTCGGCGCGCGCGAAGGACGATCTGGTCGTCGTGTTTTCGCAACGAGACGCCTCGAACGAGTCGCCGGTGCTCGGCGATCTCCATCCGATTGGCTGCATCGCGCAGATCCTCACGACGATGGAAGTCCGCGAGCACGGGACGTTCATCGTCGTGCGCGGCGCACAGTGGGTGAAGCTCGAAGCCATCGAGCAAGGTGCAACATGCTCGATGGCGCGCGTCACGCCGTTCGCAATCGAAGGCGACGAGCGCTCCGTCGCCACCGAGACAAAGGTCTTGCGCGAAAAAGCTGAAGCGCTCGCGAGCGCGATGCCCAATGGCGATCGCCTTCGCGCCATGATCCAAAACATGAACGCGCTCGCGCTCGCCGACGCCATCGTCGCGAACGTCCCCGTCTCCGTCGAAGACAAGGCGCGGTATGCGAGCGAGTCGACGCTCGCTGGGCGTCTTCGATGCGCATTGGCGATCCTCAATCCGCCATTGTCGTGAGACGCGCCTCGCAAAGCGTTTGTCGGGTCGCGACGCGAAGGCGTGTGCCGATCGAAGACGCCGCACGCAAAGACGTCGCAAGGCGACTCGGCGATGTGCTTAGCGGCCATCAACGCGTCGAGCTCGAGTCGAGGTTGCGCGACGCGCCTTCGTTCAAGATCTCGAACGCGCGATCACACGCGTGAAGAAGCGCGCGCCGCGCCCGCGCGCCGCCGTCCCCGCGCCTCAGATGTTCGCGCGCGAGATCGACGAGCATGCGCTCGATCGCGACGATCATGGCCGCGAGCACGCGCGGCGTGGGATCCGGCCGGCGCGCGTGAAGCTCGGACGCGAGCGTCTTGGCGAGATGAGCTTCGGTCTGTTCGAGGACGAGGCGCGCGCGCGCGCGGAGCGCCGGGCTCTCGTCGACGGTGGTCATGAACCTCGCGGCGTTGCGATCGAAGAACCGCACCGTCGACGTCTCGATCGCCGCGCGAAACCCGCGGTGAAGCGCTCCGGTCACGGTCTCTTTGCGCTTGCGCCCGCGAACGATGGCGCTCGGCCCCGCGATGACCGCGTCGGCTCGATCGAAGAAGAGATCTTCCTTCGTGGCGAAATAATTGAAGATGGTCGCGACGGACACATCCGCCTTCGCCGCGACGTCCGCGACCGTCACCGCGTCGAATCCTTTGTCGATGAACATGCGCGTGGCGATCGCCGAGATCGCGAGCCGCGCCTTCTGCTTCTTTCGTTCGCGGAGCCCGGTGCTCATGGAGATCACGATAACGCTTGCGAGAATTTAGAGTCACTCTATATTTATAGCCGCTTGACGATGGAGGCTCGAGTCCAACGAATTCCCGTGCTCGTCGTGGGCGGCGGCGTCGCCGGGCTGACGGCGGCGCTCTTTCTCGCGCAGCAAGGCGTTCGGACGATTCTGGTCGAGCGTCACGAGACGACGAACGTTCATCCGCGCGCGCGCGGGCTCAACGGACGCTCGATGGAGCTCATGCGCGAGCTTGGTCTCGCCGACGCGATTCGTCTCGCGGGTGAGAAGCTCGCGCCGGCCATCGGCATTCACGCGGGTGAGTCGCTCGTGTCCGTGCTCGCAAAATCCGGCGGTGGTGGCTTTCTCGTCAGGCGCATGCGCGCACGCGGAATGCGCGGCCGCGAGAGCAAGAAGAGCCCGACGAGCCCGTGCCGCTGCACCCAAGACGAGCTCGAGCCGATCCTCCTTCGCGCCGCGCGCGATCGAGGCGTGGATGCGCGCCTCGGGACGGAGCTCGTCACGTTCGCGCAAGACGATGACGGCGTGCTCGCGACGATTCGCGATCGCGCGACGTCTCGCGAGACGAACGTGCGCGCGCAATACATGATCGCCGCCGACGGCGCTCGAAGCGCGATCCGCACCGAGCTCGGGATCTCGCGCTCGGGCTCGCGAACGTTCGGACATCAAGTGAACGTGCTCTTTCGCGCGGACCTCGCGGAGCTCGTGCGCGGCCGTGAGTTCAGCTTGTGCCTCGTCGAGAACGACGCCGTGCGCGGGCTCATCGCGTCGATCGACAACGCGTCGACGTGGGTCATTCACATTTCCTACGATCGCGATCGCGAGAGCCCGGAGGACTTCACGCGCGCGCGTTGCGAAGCGCTCGTGCGTAAGGCGATCGGCAAGGGCGATCTCGCCGTCGAGATCAGAGGCGTCTCGCCGTGGCAATCGGCGGTGCGCGTCGCCGAACGCTTTCGCCGTGGTCGCGTGTTTCTCGCCGGCGACGCGGCGCACTCGATGCCGCCGTGGGGCGGTCTCGGCGCGAACACCGCGATGCAAGACGTTCACAACCTCGCGTGGAAGCTCTCGCTCGTGCTCGCGGGCGCGGCAGATCCCTCGCTGCTCGACACGTACGAAGTCGAGCGAATGCCGGTCGCGCGCGTGGCGGGCGAAATCTCCGGAAGCATGAACGGCGACCGTGGGCTCATCGCGATCGGAAAGGGACTCGGCATCGTTCGAACGATGTGGTCGATGCGACGCGTGTTTCCGTATTTGACGATGGGCTACGGCTACGACTCGTTCGCGATCGTGCGTGAAGGACGCGCCGCAGGTCCGCAAACGACCGCGCTCGACGGTCGGCCCGGAACGCGCCTGCCGCACGTCTGGATCGAACGCGATGGCAAACGCGTCTCGACGCTCGATCTCGTCCGCGGACGGTTCGTTCTCTTCGCTGCGCTCGACGCGGACGCGTGGTGCGCCGAGGCGAGGCGCGCGGGCGAGAGCCTTCACGTCACCATTGACGTGATTCGTCTCGCAGAGCACGACGCGCTCGGCATGCGCGCCGGCGGCGCAATGCTCGTGCGGCCAGATGGCATCGTCGCGTGGCGCGCTCGCCGTCGCAGCGCGCCTCTCACGCTCGATGATGCGCTCCGAAAGATCCTCGGCCACGCGATCACGGAGCCGCTCACCGCGGCGTCGTGAGCTTCGCGAGGTACGCATCGGCGGTGTCGTGCGCGCGGAGGCGCGATGTACCCATCCGGGCACCGCACGGCGCGTCGGGCGCGCCATGCGATCGGCGCGCCCTTTCGTCACGCTCGCTGGGCAACGCGCATCGAAGACGTCGATCCTCAATCCCCATTGTCGTGAGGGCCCTCACTGCTTGGTGAAGACCGGTTGCGGAAGTTTTGTTCACAGCGTCGGCAGCACGGGCGACAACGATCGAAAATCGGCCGCTCGCATCCGTTAGACAGTGACGACAATCTTGCCCACCTGCTCGTTCGACTCGAGGTAGCGATGCGCGTCGACGATCTGTGCGAGAGGAAACGTCTTGGAAATTACCGGTCGTAGGTGCCCGTCGGCGAGCCCTTTGAGAATGAGGTCCTTTGTGCGCGCGAGCCGCTCCGGCTTGTTCCAAATCGCGGTGCCCACCCAGCCGCGCATACTTACGCCCTTGAAAAACGCGGTCGGCCACGGGTAGGGAGTCGTCTGATTTCCCAATCCGCCGTACATGAGCAGAAGTCCTTCTTCCGTCATTCCCTTCATCAGGTTCTCGACCTGCGCCCCTCCGACTGCATCGAAGACGACGCGCGCGCCCTTGTCGCCCGTGATTCGCATCACCTCCGTCCCGACGTCGCTCTCCGCTGTTGCAACGACGTGCTTTGCGCCCTGTGCGATCAGCGCCGCCGCCTTCGTGTTGTATCGAGTAGCGGCGATCGGGGTCGCACCGACCCAGTTGCAAAGCTGAATCGCAGCGAGCCCGACGCTGCTCGAGGCCGCGGTAATGAGCACGTAGTCGCCGAGGCCGATCCGACCCGCTTCGATGATTCCGAACGCCGTCAAATACTGCATCCAGATTGACGCCGCTTCGCTGGGCGACAATTGCGGCGGTGCTTGGACGACGCTCTGAGCCGGTACGATGGCCTTCTCGCCGTACACGCCGTATTCACCCTGGCGGAACGTCGGCATCACGCACACGCGCTCTCCGATTGCGAATCCCTGGACGCCCTCACCGAGCGCTTCAACAATCCCCGCCGCCTCGTAGCCGATGAGGCAAGGGAGCTTCGGTTGCGTGGGAGCGTAACCAGCGCGAAACAGGGCCTCCCCGCGGTTGATCCCGATCGCCTCGATACGGACACGAATTTCTCCGGGTTTCGGTTCGCCGACTTCCACATCCTCGAGCGTAAGCACGTCCGGTCCCCCGGTCTTGTGAATGCGTACTACTTTGGCCATGGTGATCACTCCTGCAAGAAGGTTGGTTTGGACGCTCCGTGCTCGTTGCGACACAAAAAGCGATGTCCGTCGCCGACCGTCTCAGCGAGAGCGAACATCGAGCGCGTGCTTAGGGGTGCCATCGCGGGCTCGCCTCCAAAACGAGTCGCCGGGCCGACAGGTGGTCGACCGCGTCCAGACCGATGACAGCTGGGAGGGCGGGCAACCTAAGCGTCGTGTGGTCATGAAAGAACCGCGTTACGCCGAGCGGTGGTCCCTCGCGACGCGAGACGAGAGACCACATTCGTCGTTCGCGATTTCGCGGGCCTCCCCATCGCTCCTCAGACAACTTGAGGTTTCCGGGAAGCCGAGGCTCGCAGACGAAGCCGCGGTTCTTTAAAGCGGCCTCTATGCGTCGAAAGAGGCCCGACGTGAAACGTCCGTACGCAGGCTCTCCGACGGTCTCCCAGAGCCGTCGCAGGGTCGACAGCTCTTGGTCCCAATGCGCCATCGAGGTCTCGATGACCACCGCGTGAACGAAAGCCGCTACGTCAAAGATGTCCGCCGTGCCCGCCAAGGAGCAATCGATCTGCCGCGCCACTCGTTCCGCCGAGCTCAGCGAACCCTCGCTGCTAACCAGGTTGTTTGGCAGGTCGCCGACCTCTGTGGAATAAATACTGTCATGACTCGTACTTTGGCCAAACGACAGCATGCTGTCAAGTTGAAACGGACGGCCGCGGGCGATGCGTTCAGCGTGTTGGCAACGCTGGTTCTGCGGCTCAACGGACGTCTGGTAGCCGCCGGCGACGCCTTGACGGCACCAGCGGGGCAAACGAGCGCCCGTTGGATGGTGCTCGGCTCGATCAAAAGCGAGTCGAGGTCGGTGGCGCACATCGCGCGAGTACTTTGCCTAACAAGGCAGAGCGTTCAGCGCGTCGCGGACCTCTTGGAGGCCGACGGGCTTGCCGAGTACGAAGAGAACCCGAACCACCTGCGCGCCAAACTGCTGAAGATTACGGAGCAGGGACTCGCCGCACTTGGCGTGATTCAGTCCGCGCAGCGGGTCTGGGCTAACGATGTTGGAGGGCGAATAGGAGAGACGGACCTAAAGCAGGCTTCTGCTGTCTTGGAGCGGGTGTTTGACGTCCTTGAAAAGACGCCACCCGGACGCGGCCGAGCGAAGTGAGCTCGATGGCCTTCACTCCCAAGACCCCAACGTGCTTCGCATCCCGGACACGTCGCGAGCTGCTTCGTGCGCTCCAGAGCGATGCTTTTGCCGCCTGCGACGTGTCGGGGCGTCATGCTGCGGCCACAATCCTCTTCACGTAAACAGCGATAGGTCTATCGAGTCTGCGAGGGCCTTATAGCCCGCGTCGTTGCCGTGCAAGTTGTCGTCAGAGAGAAACTCGTGCTTGGTTCGGGTGGGGTACGCCGGGTCGCGCCAAACGGCGTCGAAGTCGAGCACGGCGTCGAACGCGCCGCTGGTGCGGATCCACGTGTTGACCGTCTGTCGTGCGTTGTCACCTTCTGGAGAGAATATGTCAGAGGCGCCATAAGGCACGAGCGTAGCGCCGTAGATCTTCGTTCCGCATGCGTGAGCACGAGCGATGAGCTGGCGATATCCGGCGATGAGATCGTCCGCCGTGACCGCCGCGCCAGGGAAGGCCTTTAGGAATTCGGACACAGGCCCGTCGTCGCGCGGCGCGAACGAGATGGCGATGTCCGCGCCTTCGAAGACGACGATATAGCCTAGGCCGGGCGTCGCGAGCACGTCGCGGTCGAAGCGAGCGAGGGCCGAAACGCCGAAGCCGTCGTTGAGAAGACGGTTGCCGCTGATCCCTTGGTTGGAAATGTAGCCCGCGCGTCCGCCGCTGGAAGTGAGACGCTCGGCGAGGACGTCAGGCCAGCGGCGGTCGGCATATGGCGTCGAGCCGGCGCCGTCGGTAAGCGAGTCGCCGAGCACGACGATCGCAGCGCCGTCATCCGCGAGGACTTCCACTGCGGAGAGGAGGACGAGCGCCGGGAGAAGCGTCGCACCGGCAGGCAGCGTGGTCGCGGCGACGGCATTGCCCGCGATGGACCAAGTGGTCTGAAGGTCGGAGCCGTGGCACGTACACGTCTCGACGCTCCCCGGTACGTAGACGCTAATCGAAAGCCGCGAGAGCGGCGAGAGAGATAGGTTGATTGGATCACTAAGAATTGGCGCGCCCGCCGGCACGTCGGCGCTCGGCCTCCCAGCAAAGGTCAGCACACGCTCGGTGTTCGGCTCGAGGGCGCCGTCGTGCGCTGCGAGGCTCACGCGCGCGGCGCCGATCCTTAGCGGCGTTTTGCCGTACTCGTTCGTGAACCGAATGCGTAGCTGAGCACCGCCGCCGCTGATGCGCACCACCTGCCGCAGTGTGGCGTCGGCGAAGGGTTCCACGGCGAGGACCGAAGCATCGGGGGCCTGAGGAGAGGCACTCCAGGTTCGCACCCATCGCTGACGCGTCTCATCCATGTTTAGGTCCTTTCGATTTAGCTTCGAGCGCAGTGAGGCGGCGTTCGCCGAACCAACGAGAGAGGGCCTCGATCGCAGCCGAGTTCAAGCCCCGCAGGCCGAGCCCCGGCTCCTTCCACGGTGAGGCCGCGGCTGCGTCGCGCTCCAGCACGAGGACGGACACGCCGGCGAGGCCGAGCTCGCACGCGAGAAGAGTCCGACGGGCCCCGGCGCGCGATGATCGCTTCAAAACCGTCCTCCGTGCGTCGCATCGAGCTGTCGAACAGCATGCGCGCGTCGGTTCGACACGACCAAGACATTGATCGCAACGAATTCAGACCGTATAGGTCTGAATCATGGAGCTGCGTCACCTTCGGTATTTCGTCGCCGTCGCCGAAGCGGAGCACTTCGGAAGAGCCGCCGAGCAACTTCACGTTTCGCAATCGCCGCTCAGCCGGCAGATCGCCCAGCTAGAGGAGGATGTGGGCGTCGAGCTCTTCGTGCCTTCGGGACGTGGCGTGAAACTGTCGCCCGCGGGCCGAAGCTTCCTCGAAGGCGCGCGCGCCACGCTCGCCCGCGCTGCGCTGGCGGTGGAGGACGCCCGCGCGACCGCGCAAGGTCGCATCGGTACGGTCGTCATCGGATTCGACGGTGCCCTGGCCGACGCCCTGCGGTTGCCGCGAATCGTTCGTACGTTTCGTGCGCGACATCCGCGCGTCGAGGTGCGCCTCATACCGCTGGCGAGCGAGGAGCAGGTCGCAGCTCTTCACGATGGCGAAGTCTCCGTTGCGTACGGTTATCATTCTCCCGAAGAGAGTCCGCTCGTCCGCTTTCGTATTTTGTTTCATGAGCGTATCGGCGTCGTGATGTCGAAGAGCCATCGACTCGCCGCGCGGCGCACGCTGCGCGTCGCGGATCTCATACGCGAGCGCTTCGTCTCTCCTCCACGTAAGGAGAGTCCGCGTCTCTACGACGAGCTCATCGCCGCCCTCCGAGCGCATCAGCACACGCTCGAGATCGTTCATGAGGAGGCGAACGGCGAGGTCTTGCTCATGCTCGTCGCGAGCGGCGAAGGTCTCAGCTTCTTTCCGGAGAGCTCCGCGCCGACCATCCCATCCGGAGCGGTGTTCAAGCGGGTTCGCGATTTGGACGTCGCCGTCCTCGGTCGCTCGGTGTGGTGCGCTGCGAAGGAGAAGGATCCGCTCGTTCGCTCGCTCCTCGAGATCACGAAGTCTGTCCATCCGTGACGCCTGATGACGGACCAGAAAGACCGCGACGTTCGCGGCGCGCGCGTCTCACGCTCGATGATGCGCTCCGAAAGATCCTCGGCCACGCGATCACCGAGCCGCTCACCGCGGCGTCGTGAGCTTCGCGACGTACGCATCGGCGGATGCAACGTCGTGCGCGCAAAGCGCGATGTAGCCATCGGGGCGCACGAGAACGCACAGCGCGCCAGACGCGCCGTACGATCGGTGCACCCTCCCGTCGCGATCGACGAGCGCGTCACCCGCGCCAGGCGAGCGCACGAGGCGCACGACGCGAACGTCCTCGCGCGTCGCCGACGCTCCATCGTCGCCGAAAATGAGCTTCGTGAAGTGTGGTCCGCGAAACATGTCGAAGAGCCTCCGCACGTTCCCCGAAGCGTCCTCGCAAATGCCGTCGGGTGCGCGATCGCCCGCGGAGAGCGCGCCGCGTTTCGCCCGCTCGTCTCTCGAGAGCGCGCTGCCCCGATAATGGAGATCGAGTTGCTGCGTCTCGCGACCGCGCTTCGTCGATGGCTTTCCGTAAAGGCGCTTGCTCAACCCGAGCACCGCGGCGGCGATCGGACGGCGCTCTGCTTCGTACGTGTCGAGCAAATCGTCGGAAGCACCGCGGAGCGCGTAAGCGATTTTCCATCCCAAGTTGTACGCGTCCTGAACGCCCGTGTTCAAACCTTGTCCGCCGCTCGGCGGATGGATGTGCGCGGCGTCGCCCGCGATGAAAACGCGACCGACGCGAAATCGATCGGCGATGCGAACGTGCGGACGATAGTTGGAGATCCAACCCACCGCGCCAACGGTTAACCCGACGGCACGTGCGACGAACGCGCGTATGCCTTCTTCGGTGAGCTCGGGCGGCGTCGCCTTCCGGCGAATCGGCGCGGCCATTTGAAACACGTTCGTTCCGGGGAGAGGGCACAGCGTCATCAAGCATCCGCGCGCGAGCGGCCACACGTGCCACGCGTCACGCGCGAGGCCGTCGATTTCGACGTCGGCCAAAATCGCGGCGGGGGATTCGCGGAGGCTCTCGCCGTGAAGCTCGATGTTCGTGAGCGCACGCACGGCGCTGTGACCGCCGTCCGCGCCGACGACGTAATCAGCGGCGACGCGCTCGGCGCCCGCATCCGTGTCGAGCGTCGCGTGAACGTACGAAGCGTCTTGCTCGAGCGCGGTGAGCGCGGCGCGTTCGACGCAGCCGCCAAGCGCTTCGAGTCGCGCGCGGAGGATCTCCTCGACGCGCCACTGCGGCAGCATCCACAAATTCGGATACGGGACCTCCGGCGTCGGGCGCGCAATGCGATTCATGCGGCCTCCGAAAAACGCGAGCGCTCCGACGTGCACGCGGAAAGGCGGATAATCTCCGCCGGCGCTTCGAATGGCGTGGGCGATGCCGAGATCGTCGAACACTTCGAGCGTGCGCGGCTGAATGCCTTTTGCGCGTGACGCTCGCGGTGGGTTCGGCTCTCGATCGACGATTCGATGCGCGACGCCTCGACGCGCGAGATCGCACGCGAGCGTGAGCCCGGTCGGCCCCGCGCCGACGATGAGCACGGGCGTCCGCGGACCTTGCATGGGCATGGACAAATTATAAGCTTCTACTTGCTTTCGGAAACTTGCATCCCATGCCGCGACGCAAAAAGCTGACGCTCCGCAAATCCCCGAAGCAAGCGCGGTCGGCCGCGACGATCGACGCCATCGTCTCCGCGGCTGCTTACATTTTGAAGCGCGAGGGTTGGGCGCGACTCACGACGAATCGAATCGCCGAACGCGCCGGCGTGAACATCGCTTCGCTCTACCAATATTTTCCGAACAAGGAAGCGATCGCGCACGAGCTTCATCGGCGCTTTCGCGCGCACGTTCGCGCGAGCGTCACGCCGGAGAAGGCGCGCGCGATGAACCACGACATCGGTGCGCTCGTTCGCGGCGGCGTGGACGGCCTCATGTGCGAGATCGCGAAAAACCCCGAGATGCACCGCGTCTTCTTCGAGGAGTTGCCGCCGTCCGCGCGCCACGTCGAGCGCCTTTCACCGGAGGTGACGAGCGCCTTCAAGAACGCGGTGAAACCTCAGATGCGAGGCGTGCCGGATCGCGAGCTTGCGTTCTGGATGTGGAACAAAGTTCTCGACGGTCTCGTCCGCGCGGCGTGCGCGGAGCGCCCCGAGCTTCTCGTCGACAGGCGTTTTGCGGACGAGGTGTGCGTGCTCCTCGAACGCTTCCTCGTCCGCTAAGCACGCTCCGATTCGAGCGTGGCACGTTTGTGAATATTCGTGCTACTCTATCGGAGTCGACTTCTTCCGCGAGTTGACGTCGACCACGGCCCCGGCGGTGCTCCAACCGTGCGGGGCCATTTCAAGCCCCTCTGTCCGTCGTCGGCGATTGAGATCCGTCGGTCGTCAAAACTGGAAGCCGCTCTCGGTGTTGCGCCTCCGGATTGCTTCTTCCGTTCGCGGGACGAGCGTTTCGAGACCCGTTCGCGCCGCTTCGGCCTGAACGCGCTCGACGAACGGACGAAAGCGCGACTCGTAGCCGCGAAACGCACGCTCGAAGTCGCCGTCGCTTTCGCGCATCGCGTCGGCAAGCGCCGCCGCACCATCGATCGCAATCGAGCCGCCCATGCCTGCCGCGGGCGATGGGCAATAGCCCGCGTCTCCGACGAGCGCGACGCGCCCCTTCGCCCACGAAGGCATGCGGATCTGACAGAGCTTGTCGAAGTAGAAGCTCGGGGAGGCGTCGACTTTTTCGAGAAGCTCCGCCGCGCGCCACCCATGCCCCGCAAACTTCTCGATGATGATCTGGCGCTGCCGCGCTTCGTCTCGATGGTCATAAGGAATTTCTTTTTCCGAGACGAACGCGAAAATGATGTCCGTCTTGTCCTTGTAGGCGTTCAACATGATCAGCTTGCCGGGCGTGTTGAACATCTGCGCGGTGTTCCGCTCGATGAGGAGCTCGTCGACAATCGTGATGGAGAAATACTGCTCGAGGAAATGCACGTACTCGGCTTCGTGACCGAACCAGAGCTTTCGCACCGTCGAGTGAATGCCGTCGCAGCCGAAGACCAGATCGAACGAACGCGGCGATCCTTTCGCGAAGGTGACGTGAACGCCTTCGCGCGTCTCGTGCATCGACGTGATGGTTTCACCGAAGACAATCTCGACGTCTCGAACGAGACCGAAGAGGAGATTCAAGAGCACGTTCCGTTCGACCTCGATCTCTTCTTCGGAGGGCGGGTCGCCGGGGCTTCGAAGGGCGAGCGTCCGCTCCGCCACGCCGTCGGGGCCGAGCAGATCCCAGCGCTCGAGGCTCAATCGGTCTGCGCGGATCGCGTCGAGGATTCCCATGCGCTTCACGACTTCGATCGTGCCCTCGCGGATGTTGACGGCGGTGCCGCCGGTGCGGAGCGCAGAACCAATCTCGACGATCGTCACGTCGTGACCCATCTGGCGCATCCAATACGCAGTGGAGAGCCCGGCGAAGCTCGCGCCCGAGACGAGGATCTTCATGCCCAGAAAGTTATACTCGATAAACGTTTTGGCGAGCGATTTGTGTACTCCATACAAAATTTTGCGATTCGGCTAGGATCGGGACCATGGGCGAGCGGCGCGAGCGCAAGAAGCGCGAAACGAGGCTTCGCATCTCCGACGTGGCGACGAAGCTATTCGTTGCGCGCGGCTTCGACGCCGTGACGCTCGACGAGATCGCGAAGGCCGCGAAGGTGTCGAAGATGACGGTCTTCAATTACTTCCCGCGCAAAGAAGATCTCATGCTCGATCGCGAGGACCAGCTGCTGCTCCTTCCGTTTCGCGCAGCGCTCCACGACAGGCCCAAAAGCCAAAGGCCTGGCGCCGCCCTTCGCGCGCTCGTCCGGCAGCTTCGCGCCAAAAAGGATCCGTTCGTGCGCGTTCACCCTCGTTCGCTCGACTGGTGGCGCACGATCGCGGCGAGCGCGTCGCTCCAAGCGCGGATGAACGAGCTTGGTGACGAGGCCGCCGAAGGTCTCACGCGAGAGCTCGGCGGCTCTGAGAGCGTCGCACGCCTGATGGCGCGTATGATCGTGCTAACCGTGCGTACCGCTCGTGAAGAAGCGATCGCCGTCCTCGAGCGCGGCGGGTCGACGAACAAAGCGACCGCTCTCTTCCTCGCGCTCATCGACCGCGGTCTCATCGCCGTCGATCACGTGCGCGACACCTCGCCGAAATGATCCACCTCGCCTTCCCCCGAGGAGAAAAGTGGGGAGGGTCGATCCGAAAGTGGGGAGGATCATAAGAGTGGATGATGAAGCGCCGGAACATGCGTGCGGTGCGCGACGCGATCGAGAACGCAAACGCGACGCGTGTGAAGACGACTTCGACGAATGAACGCTGACGGCTTGCGCTAGGCACCTCACCAAGTGATGGCACCATCTCGATCGAAAAAGCCGCCCGTGGGGCCGTCGTCTGCGAGTAACGCGAGTCGAACGGGGACGCGTGCGGCTTCCTCGACGGTCTGACCCGGTGGCGGCGTCCATCCCGGTTGCAGCAAGTGTCGATTGAGATCCGTCAGCGTGTAGCCCGGCGCGGCCGAGTTCACTTTGATGCGCGTGTCGGCGAGCGCTTGCGCAAGCGTGACCGTGAACATGTTGAGCGCAGCCTTGGACGATCGATACGCGAGCGCTTGGAGCTTTCGCTCGAGACTGAGCGAGCCGAGACTGCTCGACATGTTGACGATGCGGCCCGCGCTCGATCGTTTGAGAAGCGGAAGCATGGCCTGCGTGACCTCGACAGCGCCGAAGAAGTTCACGTCGAACGTGCGTCGCACGACGTCGAGTGGCGCCGTCGTCGCGCTGCCGTCGTGTGGATCGGCGATGCCCGCGTTGTTGACGAGCACATCGAGCGCGTCGAGCGCGCTGACCGCCGCGCGAATGCTCTCCGCGGACGTGACATCGATGCGGACAAATCGCGCACCCGAGATACGCGCGGCCGCGGCGCGTCCGTGCGCTTCATCGCGTGCGCCGACGATCACGTCGAGACCCGAGTCTGCAAGCTGCTGCGCGATGGCGAACCCAATCCCTTTGTTGGCACCGGTTACGAGTGCGATACGCTTCATGACGTCATGGTACCGCCGCACACTTGCTCGATGTTCGCGACGTCTTGCTCGATCCTCTATGCGTGATCTCGTTCCGTACCTCGGGCACGTAGCGATCGCAGACGGTGTGTCGCCGACCGCATTGCCGTTCATGCGCGTGAATCGGCGCTCGCGGTCGGGGACGCCGCACGCTCACGTGCTTCAACCCGGTATCGGCATCTTCGTTGCGGGCGACAAGCTCGTAGGCATCGGCAATCGTCGTCACATCTTTCGCCGAGGGGACGTAATCGCGACCTCGCGCGCGACGACCGTGACGAGCCGCATCGTTCGCGCACCCTATCTGTGCGCAATGCTTTCCATCGATGTGGATCTCATTACGAGTCTCATGTCGTTTCCGCGCAGCAAGTCGTCGGACATCACCGAGCCATTCGCGCGACTCGTTCGTTTGCTCGCGTCACCTTCGGAGATCCCGGTGCTCGCGCCGCTTTTCCAACGGGAGCTCTTTTATCGTTTGCTGGCGGGACCGAGCGGCGACACGTTGCGCGATCTCGCGCACAGACACGACGCCGCCGTGTCCGGAGCGACCGCATGGCTCGATGCGCACTTCGCAGAACCGTTCAGCGCCGAACGACTCGCGGCGCACGTTCATCTCAGTGTGTCCGCGCTCTACGCGCGATTCAAAGCGCGTCTCCGCATCACGCCGCTGCAATACCAAAAGCGCCGACGCCTGGAGACCGCGCGACGGTTGCTCCTTACGGACGACACGGACGTCGGCGACGCAGCACATCGCGTCGGTTACGCGAGTGCGGCGCAATTCAGTCGCGACTATCGCCGTGCGTTCGCGATCTCTCCGCGGCAGGACATCGACCTCACATGTGAGCGCGCCCGCGATCGACGAAAAACTCCACGCCGATGATCGGCGTACGGCGTTCTCGGCGTTCATTTGCGTGTGTTCCTCGGCGTTCGCGGATGCACCGGTCGGATCTGCGGCATCGATGCGGCAGTCGCCTTCGCGAACGGACCTATCCTACGGATCTTCGTGATGCTTTTCCCTGCGCTCGGTCGAGACTTCGAAGCCGAATGTCGTGTGTTCGAATCACACCGGGCGTACCGAGATCACTTCGGCGCGTAGGTCGCGGTTGCGTGAACGTGGAGCACGCGACGGCACGGCGCAGAGCCGATCGTGCCCATGCAGTGATCGTCGGCGTCGAAATGCTCGGTGTGCGAGCGCAGGTTGCTCATCACGGTGTCGGTGATTTCGTAGCCGCCGCCGACGCACGAAGCGTCGCCGCACGGAATCACGAAGAGCGCCGGCGCGCGATCGACGACGATGATGCGCGTGTGTTTCGTGTAGACGCTGTCCGCGCTCTCCTCGACCTCGAGCGTGAGCGTCGAGAGTGTCGGCACGCGCTCCTTCAACCGCGGCGCTGCCTCTTCCCTCGCCCTTCGTTGAGCGAAACGTTCGCTCGCCGCCGTGTTGCGCCTGCGCAATGTCATGAGGACAACGTAACCATTCCATGGCTTCGCGCGGCAAACATCTTGCAAGAATCGTCTTTCGCTTGGGGTAGGCTGCGCGCCATGCGCATCTTCGCACTCGCCGCCGCAGCGTTCGTATCGGTTCTCTCCGCTTCGTGCGGGCCGCCTGCGCAGGAGATCGCGTCGCCGAAGCCGGTCGCGTCGCAAACGAGCGCGCCGCTCGTCTCGCCCGAAGATCAACCGCTCCCGATCGACAAGCGCATCACGAAGGGCACGCTCCCGAGCGGGCTCACGTATTACATTCTGCCGCACAAGAAACCCGAGAAGCGCGCGCAGCTCTGGCTCGCGGTGAACGCGGGCTCGGTGCTCGAGGACGACGACCAGCGCGGGCTCGCGCACTTCGTCGAGCACATGGCGTTCAACGGGACGAAGCGATTTCCGAAGCAAGCGATCGTCGACATGCTCGAGAAGAGCGGCGTCGCGTTCGGCGCGGATTTGAACGCGTACACGAACTTCGACGAGACCGTCTACACGCTGCAGGTCCCCACCGACAAACCCGAGCTCGTGAATCAAGCGATCAGCGTGCTTCGCGATTGGAGCGACGGCGTGACGTTCGATCCGACCGAGGTCGACAAGGAGCGCGGCGTGGTGCTCGAAGAGTGGCGCCTCGGGCGCGGCGCGCAGATGCGCATGTTCGACAAGCAAGCGCCCATCCTGTTTCACGGATCGAAGTACGCCGATCGCATCACGATCGGAAAACCGGAGATCATCAAGAACGCGCCGCCTGCGACGCTCGTGCGCTTCTACAAAGATTGGTATCGGCCGGAGCTGATGAGCGTGATCGCGGTCGGCGATTTCGACGCAGCGGAGATCGAGTCGCGCATCAAGAGCGAGTTCGCGTCGCTGAAACCCTCCGCGCCGAACGCGCGTCCGCGCGCGCTCGTGCCCGTCCCGCCGCACGCCGAAGAGCTCGTCTCGATCCAAACCGACCCCGAGGCGACGCGCGCCGCGGTCTCCATCGTGACGAAGATCCCGCGGCGACTCTTGCGCACCGAGCGCGATTACCGCCGCTCGCTCGGCGAACGACTCTTCCACTCGATGCTCAACGCGCGGCTCGACGAGATCCGCCGCAAACCCGACGCGCCCTTCACGTTCGCCGCGTCGTTCAGCGGTAAGTTCGTGCGGAGCGAAGACGCGTTCACGCAAATCGCGATGGTGAAGGAGAGCGAATCGCAACAAGGGTTCGCGTCGCTGCTCGAAGAGGATCTGCGCGTCGTGCGCCACGGGTTCACGACGACCGAGCTCGAGCGCGCGAAGGCCGACGTGCTGCGCTCGGTGGAGCAATCCACGCGTGAGCGCGACACGACCGACAGCAAATCGTTCGCGCGCGAGATCGTCCGAAATTATCTCGACGAAGAAGCGATGCCTGGGCTCGAAGCGGAGCTCGAGCTCACGAAGAAGCTTTTGCCGACGTTCGCGCTCGAGGAGGTCGACAAGATCGGCGAGGCGCTCGCGAAGGGAAGCCGCGTCGTCACGCTCACGGGACCTGCCGCGATGAACGCGCCAAGCGAATCGCAGATCGTCGCGATCACGAAGACGACCGAAGCGAAGACGCTCGACGCATACATCGACACGCCGTCGAACGTCGCGCTCATGACGACGCTGCCCGCGCCGGGCGCGGTCACCGCGACGAAGACCATCCCGGAAATCGGCGTGACCGAGTGGACGCTGAAGAACGGCGCGCGCGTCGTGCTCAAGCCGACGACGTTCAAGAACGACGAGGTCCGCATGGTCGCCTTCGCGAACGGCGGGAGCTCGCTCGCGCCCGACGCGGACTTCGAGTCGGCGCGCTTCGCGTCCACGATCGCCGCGCAAGGCGGAGTCGGCGCGTTCGACGCGGTCGCGCTGCGCAAGGCGCTCGCCGGAAAAGTCGTGTCGGTGAACCCGTCGATCGGCGAGCTCGAAGAGGAGGTCGCCGCGTACGCGTCGCCGAGCGATCTCGAGACGATGTTCCAGCTCGTGTACCTCACGTTCACGCAGCCGCGGCGCGACGTGCCCGCGTTCGAGGCGTGGCGCAACCTCGAGACGGAGAGCGTGCGCAACCGAAGCCTCTCGCCGACGGATTACTTCGCCGACCAACTCGCGACGTTCTCCACGCAAAACCACCTGCGCCGCCGACCGACGACCGTCGAGTCGCTCGCGAAGATCGACTACGACAAAGCCTTTGCATTCTACAAGCAACGCTTCGCGGACGCGTCGGGCTTCACGTTCGTCTTCGTCGGCAACCTCGATCTCGATCGCACGAAGAAGCTCGTGGAGCAGTACGTCGGCTCGCTGCCCGCGGCGGGCCACAAGGAAAACTTCCGCGATCCCAACGTGACCCGTCCGCGCGGCGTCGCGAAGAAGTCGATCGCAAAAGGTTCGGAGCCGAAGAGCAGCGTGACGCTCACGTTCCACGGCGACGAGCGTTGGTCGCGCGACGCGGACAACGACATGCGCATGCTCGGCGAGGTGCTCCGCATTCGACTGCGCGAAATCCTCCGCGAGGACATGGGCGGCGTGTACGGCGTGAGCGCGACCGGCGCGATCACGCGACGACCGAAGCAACAGTTCACGTTCAACGTGTCGTTCGGTTGCGCGCCGGAGAACGTGGACAAGCTCGAGAAAGCGACGTTCGACGAGATCGCCGCGATCCAGAAGAACGGAATCGGTGCGGAATACATCCAAAAGGTGAAGGAGCTCCGCAAGCGCGCGCACGAGACCGCGCTGAAGGAGAACACGTGGTGGATCCACGAGCTCGAGCGCGCCTACACCTTCGGCGACGATCCGAAGCTCGTCGTCGATTTCGATCCGTGGGTCGAGAAGGTGACGTCCGATCGCGTGAAGGCCGCCGCGAAGAAATATTTGTCGAACGCTCAGTACATTCTCGGCGAGCTCAGGCCACTCGCGCAGTCGCCCTGAACGCGTCGATCGTCGCCTCCGCGTCGTACTCGTAGCGGAAGCCGATCGTCTTCTTGAAGCGCATGCTGTCGATCACGATCGGGTACTTGATGTGCGCGATCGCGCCGCGCGGCAAACCGGGCAAACCGAATCGGCCGAGGATCGTGCGGAACAACGCCTCCGGCACCGGGATGGTCCGTTTTCCCGCGGCGTGCGCGATCACGCTGAGCGGGAGCGGCGGCGGCCCCGACACGTTGAACACGCCGCGCGGTTTCTTTTCGAGCGCGACGACGATCGCTTCGGC
>Ga0335078_10002192_pt1 | contig 29618 bp, 28 predicted proteins | sample Lox_Sample_32_FD_206711 | JGI IMG/M metagenome (GOLD analysis project Ga0335078, IMG submission 206711) | Soil microbial communities from Loxahatchee National Wildlife Refuge, Florida, United States - Lox_Sample_3.2 | ecosystem: Environmental > Terrestrial > Soil > Wetlands | place: USA...
TTCTCTGTCGGGAGGGAATTGGTTTGATCGGACTTAGTAAGTTGGGAGTAAGTGGTGGGACGGTGGCGCATGGTCCCACTGTTACAGATCTAGAATTCTCAGTAAAGGTTATGCGTCACAAGGTGAAAATAAATTTCTGTGGAAAAAGTTGGAGTGGGGTGGTGCGGGAAAGGTTTGTGGGAGTAGGGGTTAGTGGAGATGGGGTTGGGGATTCCCGAAATGGGAATGGAGGTTGAGTTTGGAAATGGAAGGAGTGCGGGAGTTTTCCACAGGGGCGTCAGCAAGATCTGTTCTTGTTGGCTTCATCGTGGCCACCCTTTCGCAAACTGCACGAAAGGATGAGGCACCCGACTCTTCGTCAAGTAATGGATCGTGCCCCGGATTTTTAGGAAATCAATCGTTCGGTGTTGTCGAATAGGTCTTGCAGGTGATGTTCACTCTGCTTCCCATTTAAGGCTTGTCTCAGAAAGGTCTTGGTATCGGACTCTCTGAGTAGAAGGACGAGCCCTTTCGTCTGGCTGAAAATTCGGCGAACGTGGTCGAACGTATGCTGTGGAAGCGGTGAAGACGAGCGGCAAACAATTATTCCGAATCGACCAGCTTGTTCACCCATGTAATAAGCAATTTGCTGGAAGTCGTCCGCTGTGATATCGGCGTAGTTCTTGCATTCCCAAATTACTTGTGTTGCTGAGTACTTTTCGCGAACGATAGCCCAGAAGCCCGACGCGGCGCGATTGGATGCAATCCAGTCCCTAACGATTGTGCCGCTCACGTCACGAGCCCTAGGTTGTACGTTCGAAAGTGATCGAAAGAAGCAGAGTCGGATTACTTCGCCCACGAAATCCTCAAATTGACGCGCGGCCTTCTGTCCGACGGGTAGTGTCGCAAGCTCCTCACAGAGTTGCTCAAGCTTTGCTCGATACGACGATGTGGAAAAGGATTCTGGGACATCGGTGATGAGGCCTGATGTCCTGAGCGCGACGTCGTCTCCGAGGGACGTTATTACTCGTTTTTGCAACTGTAGGCCACGCACGTACGAGGGATGGACAACAAATGTGGAATCCGGCTTAACGTAGAGGGTGCCTGGATTTTCGGACTCGGAGGACTTGAATCGGATAACGCCATTCGGCTGGTTCAGACCCCAAAACCCGATGTTATAGAGCAGTTGAACGAATTGCTCTGGTCCAGTGAAGTTATATATCCATGTTTTGCACGCGTTCTGTATCTCACTATCCACGAGAAGCTTCTTGATGAAATCTTCTATGCTGCCGACTGTGTATTCGGTTCCAAGTCCGTAGAATCGCGTTAAAACCAGGCCAAGCCGCGGGTAGTTGTCAGCGTATTCGTCCGCGAGTTCTTTGAGTCTGTTTTCCGAAAACGATCTCTGCGCTTCTTCAAGATCTTCCGCATGTATCTGCGATCTTTGGTGCGATTGTGCGAGGCTTAGAGCAGTCGACGTGTAAAGCAGTACATCTCGCGGTCTGTATTGGCAGGACCCGAAAACGCGGTTTTGGCTTTCCTCGACGTCTCCCTGAAAGAACGCCTTCCAAGTTGAGCCGTCTACTGCATACTTAGAAATCAATCCGTCATTTAGGCGGCGTTCTATTAATTCGCGGAGCAGTTCGCGCGTCCAGTCTAAGGAGATCAGAGATGTCTCCAGTCTCGAAAACTCGTTGTCCAGTTGCCGTACTCTATCAAACACGTTTTCTCGCAAGAAAATTACGGGCTTCACGACATTTGTGGCGGCTCGAATCTCAGTACACGCGTGCATCAGTGCGATCACGAGTACCACAGCCTTATCGGAGTTGTCCCACTCGTCATCGAGGCGGTCAATCAGAATCAGTTGATGGAATCTTTGCTGCCCACCACATTCGTCACTAATCTCGTGGGCTATTTTTTCGGGCCTATTGCGGAAACGTATCCATTCCTTATTGTTTCCGCTCTTAAGATGCTCAAATCCTTCCTCTATGAGGTTCAGCAGCCTGAGATCAAACTCGAGTTGCTCAATATTGTTGCGCTCCCGTGTGATATCGCTTCCGTCGGTGGTGCGGAACGTAAACAGCCCCTGTCGCTTCCATTCGGCAATAGCTTCGTCTAGGATTGACCTCACAAAGGCCGAGACTAGAGTATTGAATGGCTTCTGGTGTACACGTTGATCCCAATCGTAGGATAGGAATGCATCACCTGACGAAAGTAGTTTGGGAAGAATGATCAGGCTGTTCTTTGGATATTTATCTTTCAAATAAAATGTGATCGCCGTTTTCCCTGTGCCGCGTCTCCCGATGTAGAAGCATTTCCCAGTCGTAGCGTCACGGGCTGATATTATCGCTGGCGTTTCCACAAACAATGCAGGATTAGAACGCACTAGGTCGTGCTCGGCAAAGGATTGGCCGAGTCGTGCGCTGCTGAAGGATTTTTTTGATAGTGGGTTTACGTGGCCAGACTGGGACTTAGACATTCTCAATATTCCTTCTCTGGGTCTCGACGAGTGCTATTGAAAAAAAGGGTCCTACGGCACAGGCCGCGGGACCCCCTCCCTGACGGGGTCCTTTGTACTCCTCAGATAGGTGGAATGCAAAGGGCACGTAAGTGGGGGGAAGGCAGTTTTCAGTACTCGGTTTGAGCTGAGACGAATAGAGTCCGTTGGACACTTTCCGATAGGATCAGAAGCTGGGTGATTCCCCAGTCACTTGCCAGCCGCTGCTTTCTTCACCGCTCCGAACTGACTGATCTCCACGGATCCCTCGGGGAATCGAGCAGTGATTTTCAGTTCTCCGCCCATGGCTTTCACAAAGTCCTGCAGCGTGCTGACGTACATATCCGCGCGACGCTCCAGTTTGGAAACCGCCGCCTGATTGACTCCGAGCACCTTCGCGAGGTGGACCTGCGTCATCTCGCGGGCCTCCCGTAGTTCGTCCAGCGCCATTTCAGCGCGGTATTTCGCTGCGAGTGCGCGGGATCGCTGTTGCGCCTGGGGGCGCATCTTCTCTCGGAGAGTTCGGAAATTTTTGGGCATTGCTCTGGCTCCTATACAAGTCCTAACGGACCCTGATTTGTAAGTTATCTCTTCCTTTTTGACAGCTCTTTCAGATGACGATCGAACAGATCGTCCGCAATCGGTACGAACTTCTCGTACCACTTGGAATCGCCAGTCTTGTCCCCACCAATAAGAAGGAGCGCGGTGCGGCGGGGATCGAACGCATACAAGACTCGCAAGTACCTTTCGTCGACTTTGCCGCGCAACTCCTTCATGTTGGCGTGACGCGAGCTGGTAATGACGTCCGCGTGGGGGCGGGGCAGAGTTGGTCCGTGCTCTTCGAGCAGTTCGACCTTGGCCGCAATCTCAACCTGTTCCTCCTCAGCGAGTGAGTTCCACCAGCGCTCGAATTCCCCTGTAAACTCGACCTCCCAGGCCATGAATGTCATTATTCCATACATGGAATATTCCGTCAAGGGAATGATATAACCATGCTCCTTGAGTTGACTTCGGCCACGCATCGGAGTAGCGTTGGCCCGCTTCATGGGGACGCTGTTGGGCGTTTGGCTTTTTCTTTTTATCCCGGTAAACAAGGAGAGCAACATGCGAGTGCGAGTCGCGCTTTGTGCGGTGGCGGTGTGCTTGTCGGTGGGGCGGGTGGCGGTGGCGCAGGATGCGGCGAAGGCCGATCCGAAGCATTACAGCGTGATCAGCGAGAACGATGAAGTCCGAATTCTGAAAGTGCACTACGGAGCGCACGAGAAGTCGGTGATGCATAGCCATCCGAATGCCGTTGTCGTGTATCTGACCGATGGCAAGACGAAGATGACGATGCCGGATGGGAAATCCTCGGAGGCCGTCGGGAAAGCGGGCAGCGCAATGTACACTCCAGCGGGAACGCACCTGCCGGAGAATATCGGGGACAACGCGGTGGATGTGATTGTGGTGGAGTTGAAGAAGTGAAAGGGCAGTCGTCGGTACTCGGTCGTTGGTCGTCAGCACACTTTGTTCTGAGGTGAGAAAGAGCAAAATCAAAAACCCCACTTCTCGCGCAAATACCGCGCGAGAAATGGGGCACCCATCTTTCTCCCGGGGCTCAAGCCCCTGGATTTTGCTAACGACCGAGGACCGACGACCGACGACTCGCCGTTATGTTCCTTCGTTCCACCCAGCCAGGTACTCTTCCTGCTCTGGTGTCAGCTTGTCGATTTTTATGCTCATCGATTCCAGCTTTAGTTTCGCTACTCGCTTGTCTAACTCGTCGGGGACTTTGTAGACGCGCTTTTCTAACGTCTTCGCATTCTTCACCATGAACTCGACGCTTAGGGCCTGGTCGGCGAAGCTCATGTCCATCACGCTCGCCGGGTGACCTTCGGCGCTGGCGAGGTTGATGAGGCGGCCTTCGCCGAGGAGGTTGATCTTGCGACCATCCTTTAACGAGTACTCGTCCACAAAATTACGAGTTGTCCGTTTCGAGGACGACATGGCTTCGAGAGCGGGGATGTCGATTTCAACGTTGAAGTGTCCGGAGTTGGAGATGATGGCTCCGTCTTTCATGAGGGCGAAGTGCTGCTTGGCGAGGACGCTCTTGTTGCCGGTGACGGTGCAGAAGACGTCGCCGAGCTTGGCGGCTTCTTCCATCGACATGACGCGGAAGCCGTCCATCACGGCCTCGAGGGCTTTGGTGGGATCGACTTCGGTGACGATGACTTCGGCTCCGGCGCCACGGGCGCGGGAGGCGAGGCCGCGGCCGCACCATCCGTAGCCGGCGACGACGAATTTGGATCCGGCGAGAAGGAAGTTGGTGGCGCGGATGATGCCGTCGATGGTGGACTGTCCGGTGCCGTAACGGTTGTCGAACAGGTGCTTGGTGTCGGCGTCATTGACGGCGACGATGGGGAATTTCAGGACGCCTTCCTTCGACATGGCGCGGAGGCGGATGACGCCGGTGGTGGTCTCTTCGGTGCCTCCGATGACAAACTGGAGCGCGTCGGTGCGCTTGGTGTGGAGGAGGGAGACGAGGTCGGCGCCGTCGTCCATGGTGATCTGCGGCTTGTGATCGATGGCGGCGATGATGTGCTGGTAGTAAGTGTCGTTGTCCTCACCCTTGATGGCGTAGACAGGGATGTTGAAATCGCGCACGAGCGACGCGGCAACATCGTCCTGGGTGGAGAGCGGGTTGGAGGCGCAGAGTACGACGTCGGCTCCGCCATCGCGCAGGCAGATGGCGAGGTTGGCGGTCTCGGCGGTGACGTGCAGGCAGGCCGAGATGCGGACGCCCTGCAGCGGCTGGTTCTTGATGAATTCCTTGCGGATGATCTGCAGGACCTTCATCGATTGGTTCGCCCACTCGATGCGTTTCTTTCCCAGATCGGCCAGTTCGATGTTCTTGATGTCACAGTTGATGGCGGCGGTTGACATGCTGCTCCTCTTTATTAGCTGCTAGCTACTAGCTGCTAGCTTCTAGCTTTTTTGATTTATGGCGCGCTTCGTGGCGCTCGGGGGATTACGGCTTAATTTGTAGTCCGCACTTATTTTCTCAGATTACCGCAAAATTCCGTACTGGTAATGTCTCCAATTCGCGGCTTGCTTGCGACTTTGGGACTACGCCCCGGGTAACGGCACTCATTTAGATCCGTCCCACATTCGTTGTCATTCCGAAGCCGCCGTTTTTGGCGGCGAGGGATCTGCTGGTCGCCTGCATCTGATGCGCTGCCGGCTGACAGCAGATTCCTCCGTCGCTTCGCTCGTCGGAATGACAAAAGCGTTCGAGCTACTTTCTTGCCAACGCTGGTTCTTTTACACCCGCATCGCTGGCTAGTTTCGCGGCCTTGTCGGTCGCTTCCCAGGTGAAGTCGGGGTCGGTGCGTCCGAAGTGGCCGTAGGCTGCCGTCTTCTTATATATAGGACGGCGCAGGTTCAGCGACTCGATGATGCCGCGCGGCGTCAGCTTGAAGTGCGAGCGAATGATGTCCGGAATGACGGACGGATCAACTTTCTCGGTGCCGAAAGTTTCGACCAGCACGCTGACCGGATCGGCGACGCCGATGGCGTAGGCGAGTTGGACTTCGCACTTGTCGGAGAGTCCGCCGGCTACGACGTTCTTGGCGATATAGCGCGCCATGTAGGCAGCCGAGCGGTCGACCTTGGTCGGATCTTTTCCGGAGAATGCGCCGCCGCCGTGACGTCCCATGCCGCCGTAGGTATCGACGATGATCTTGCGGCCGGTGAGTCCGGTATCGCCCATGGGGCCGCCGATGACGAAGCGTCCCGTGGGATTGATGTGGTACTTGGTGTCTTCGTCGAGAAGTTGCGGCGGGATCACGGCCTGGATGACATGCTTCTGAATGCCGGCGCGAAGATCGTCATTGGAAACGGTCTCAGCATGCTGCGTCGAGATGACGACGGCGTCGACACGGATCACTTTGCCGTTCGCGTCATATTCAACTGTAACTTGGGATTTGCCGTCGGGCCGGAGGAAGGGAAGCGTTCCATCTTTGCGCTTTTTCGAAAGCTGCATGGTCAGCTTGTGCGCCAGTGAAATGGAAGTCGGCATGTAATCCGAATTCTCATTCACGGCGAAGCCGAACATCATGCCCTGGTCGCCGGCGCCTCCGGTGTCTACACCCATAGCGATGTCGCCGGACTGCTTGTTGATGCTGGAGATGACGGCGCAGGTGTTGCAGTCAAAACCGTGGAGGGCGTTGTCGTATCCGATGGACTGGACGGTTCCGCGAACGACCTGCTGGAAGTCGACGTAAGCCTTGGTGGTGATTTCTCCGGCGATCATGACTAGGCCGGTGGCGGTGAGAGTTTCGCAGGCGACGCGGCTGACGGGATCGTCGGTGAGGCAAGCGTCGAGGATGGCGTCGGAAATCTGGTCGGCGATCTTATCGGGATGGCCTTCCGTGACGGATTCAGAAGTGAACAAGGAACGATTTTTCGATGGCAATGATTTGTCTCCTTAAGATTGCACTGGGCCGCGGGGCTTCAGGGCAAGTCGTTACGCACCTGGTCCAACGTTTATTTGTCGGTTCACCAGCGGAAATCCAACTGGCCGCGGTTGCCGCGGCGGACTGGGAGGAAGTCCTTGTAAGAGGCTAACAGAGGGGGTGCGGGGATGCAATGGTTTTGGGTGTAAGTGGAATGGGGAGAGTTGAATAGCGGAAATTGGGGGGTGGGCGGGAGAGGCTGCGCGGGCAGGGGCTAAAGCCCAATGTTCCTGGGAGGGACCCTGACGCGGCCCTTAAAGGGCCGCTCTTCCACGGCTCTGACTCAGGCCAGGCGAGGGGGCCGATCTTCCACAGTTGTGACTCGGGCCACGGGCTGGTGTGACAGGGGCACTGGGACACAGACCACTTCCCGTATTAGATAAGGTGCGTCAGGGTTAGACTGGCTCGTTCAGTCCGCCGAGGACAAATCGGCTATGCATTTTGTCATTCATGCACCGGGAGCAAAGGAATGTTTTTAATCCGAAGTGGGGTTGTCTTTCTGAGCTTGTTCATTGGCACTGGAATTTCGGCAGGCCAGGCTGCCAAGATCCAAGTCTGGCCGGTGGATTCGCTGACGAAAGTGTTTCCGAATGTTGGACCAGCGGCGGCATCTTCGGTTGCGCCGGAGTATTGGGCTGCGCGGGGACAGCATCTCAGCATTCAGTTTGCGATGCGGTCGGCGAAAGAGGTGAAGGGGCTTAACGCCGATGTGAGTTTGAAGAATGCGAAGGGTCAGACTTGTGATTGCGTGACGGTGCGGCGTGTTGGATACGTGGTGGTTGGGTCGCATTCGGAGGATACGCCGGAGGATGAACTGATCGGAGAGGCGCCGGGGTGGTATCCCGATCCGCTGTGGAATTTGCCGATGGATCTGGACGCGAATCGGACGCATTCGTTATGGATCACGGTGACGGTTCCCGCTGAGTCTGCTGCCGGTTTATATCGAGGAACGCTGGACGTGAGGGTGGGAGATAAGAGTGTGGCGCGGAGGGAATTCCGCGTCCATGTGGTTGCGGCAACGGTTCCCAGCCAGCGCACGCTGAAAGTTACGACCTGGTTCAATGTGAGCGACGCTGCGTCCCGCCAGTTTTATGATGCTCCGCAATTCTCGGATGCATGGTGGACGATGATCGAAAATTTCGGGAAGGTGATGGCGGATCATCGGCAGAACATGGTTGTGACTCCGCTGATGGATCTGATTACGCCGAGTATAGATGGCGGCAACCTGAGATATGACTTTGCGAATTTCGACCGATGGGTTGAGACGTTCCGTAGGGCCGGAGTGATCGGGTACATCGAGGGCGGGCATTTGCTCGGACGGGCGGGAAGTTACGATGCGGCTTTGACTGTTCCGGCATTTGTCATTGAGAACGGCAGAGTAGTGAGGCAAGACCTTACGCCGGATGATCCTCGAGTCGAGCCATATCTAACGAATTTTCTTTCGGCGCTGAATGCTCATTTGACGGAGAAAAATTGGAAGTCGATTTATCTCCAACACATTCTGGATGAGCCGCATGGCAACGAGCCGCCGCAATATGCGCGCGTCGGCGAACTTGTGCATAAGAATTTGCCCGGCGTGCTGACGATGGATGCGATCGACGCGTCGGAAATGCGGGATGAACTGAAAAACAATTGCGACATCTGGGTACCGCAGCTGGGCCGGTTCGATTCGCAGATGGATTTGATTCGCGACCGGATACAGAGTGGGCATGAGGTGTGGTTTTATACATGTCTGTTTCCGAACAAGCGTTATTTGAACCGGCTGATGGACTATCCGCTGCTGAAGGTGCGGCTTCTGCAGTGGCTGAACTTCCGATATGGATTCACGGGATTTCTGCATTGGGGATGGAACTTCTGGACTCCGGACCCGGTGAAGGATACGCAGCCGGTGATCGATGCGAACACGCAGTTGCTGCCTTCCGGGGATGCGTTCATTGTTTATCCGGATAAGGCTGGAAAGTCGGTGTATAGCTCGATCCGGTTGGAAACGATGCGAGAGGGAATTGAAGATTACGAATTACTGATGCTGCTGCGGCAGAAGAATCCTGCGCTGGCGGAGCAGCTTTCGGAGGCGGCGATTCAATCGTTCACGGAGTATGTGCGCGATCCGGCGGCGTTTCGAGGGATTGAGAGGAAGATGCTTGAGGGGGTTGGGAATTGAGTATCAAAGGCTTTTACCGCTGAGGTCGCTGAGGACTGCCGCTGAGTGCGCTGAGACAAGCATTTCACCGGACTCTTTCGCCGCTTCGCGGCTGCGGTGTTACTTCCGTCCGCATAGGGAGAATTCCCTGAGGAAGCATGAAAGATTGAACCCAACTCGGGGTCCTTCGACGCCGTGGCCACTCGTTCGTTGCGTCCGCTTCGCTCAGGTGACAGTGCACTTTTGGGGCAGCCGTTGCTAAGTCATCCGCCAAAGTCAAAGGCAGCGGGCGGGGCGCCCGCTCCACAATTGCAGTAGCGCACCCAAAATTCCTACAGATACTTGAGCCACGGGTCGGTGCGTTTTGCTTTTACTTCTGCGAACCAGCGACAGGCTGGGTAGAGAAGTGCGATTGTGATTGCCCACACTCCATAAAGAAGAGGGAGGCTCCAGGTGTAGCCGTCTGGAGGCTCGGGGTTGCCCATGGGGTGATTTGCGAAGAGCCAAGGGTTGACGGCTCCTTCACGGATCTTTGAGACGATCAACGCTAGCGCGTGAATCAGGGGGATGTGGAGGACGTAGTAGAAGAACGGGACGCGTCCGAAAACCGTGATGGCGCGAGCTACCACGCCGCGGGCGTTTTCGAGAATTGGGATCAGGGCGATGATCGGGCCCAGCGTCATCAGGAGATAGTTCAGCGACGCCGGATATTTGTTGCAGTTGAGGAAAGAGAGAAATGCCGGCATGGGGCGCTCGGGTGTTGGGCCATGCCACGGGCGCGGATCGCCGTAGAGGTTGAATCCGCGGAGGATGAGGAACAGGGCGATTGCTCCTAGCCCGATCATCAGACAAAGGCTGTTGCGGCGCGCTGGTTCGAAAGCCAGGATTTTGCCGAAGGCGTAACCGGCGGCCATGACGCCGATCCAGGGAATGATGGAGTAGAGCACCATGAGGTTCGGGCCGTTGGGGCCGAACTGCACCGGACCTGCGTAGAAGCCGATGTAGAGAATTTTCCAGAGGCCGGAGAATTTGCTGGCATTCAGATTTTCGGTGATCTGGAAGAAACGCGAATCCATAACGTTGTGCGCAGCGATGATGATTACGCCGATGGCTGCGGTGATTGGGAGCGGGAGTTTTACGAGTGCGGCCATGAGGATCATGCAGACGCCGATGACCCAGAGGACTCCGGCCATTTCGTAGTGGGCGAAGTCGAAGTTGAAGGTCCAGGCGAAGCGGAGGACTGTGAGTTCGAGGAAGATCAGCCAGAGGCCGCGAGTGACGAGGAAGCTTGATGTGTCGGAGTGCTTGCGGGCGTAGAGGAAGATGCTGGTGCCAGCGAGGAAGATGAAAGCTGGGGCGCAGAAGTGGGTGATCCAGCGAGTGAAGAAGATGCCGGGAGTGGGGCCTCCGGCGGGGAGGCCGGAGAAGACGCGGACGTGGTCGATGGCCATGAGGATCATGACGGCGCCGCGGAGGATGTCGATCGAGGCGATGCGCGTTGCGGAGACGGGAGTGGAGACGGCGGGAGCGGTTTGCAGAGTGGTGCTCATGTGGCTCTCCGGCGTGATATTGGAACATAGGTTCGACGGTGTGGGGAGGGAAAGGTTTGGGGGAGGACTAGGGCTAAAGCCTCTTGTTCTTTATTTTGGAGTTTTGACGCGGCCCTGAAGGGCCGCTCTTCCACAATACGGTCAGGGGTTGTAGCCACTGTTAGTTCTCTCTTTCCATCTGCTAACGTCAAAAGCCGCGGGCGGGGGCGCCCGCTCCACACACTTTGCTCAGGATGATTGCACTTGATGTGCTAGAATTCTCGACAGCTGTTCGTTTCGTGTGTGGGCCCTATAATCGAAACGAATCACGCTGAGGTACGTTATGTCGGTCATCCCTCGCTAGTTCGCCTCTAGTTTCGCCCGACACTCGGGCTCCCGGTTTTCCTCCAAATTTAATTTGCAGCGGACCGCTTTCGGTCTCGTCTTGCGGAAAGTTCAAGGTTTATCTATGGGGACGACTGCCAACGTTACTGAGGCTGTTGGAGCCGAGAGGCGCTCCATCTGGGCCGAGCTGTGGGAGGCGGTGCGCGGGTCGCATGCCGATTACACCAGCACGAATCTGAACCGGGCGATTTTGCTGCTTGCGGTGCCGATGGTGCTGGAGATGGTGTTGGAGTCTTTGTTCGCGGTTGTCGATGTGGCGTTTGTCGGGCGGCTGGGCGCGGATGCGGTTGCGACGGTCGGCCTGACGGAGTCGATGTTATCGCTGGTGTTTGCAGTGGGGATGGGGCTGAGTCTTTCGACGACTGCGATGGTGGCGCGGCGGATCGGGGAGAAAGATCCGGAGGGCGCGGCTGTTGCGGCAGTGCAGGCGATTTTTCTTGGGCTGATCGTGTCGGTGGGGATTGGTGTGCCTTGTTTCGTGTTCGCTCCGCATCTGCTGCGGCTGATGGGAGCGTCGCCACAGATTGTTGCGATGGGGAGCGGCTACACTCGGATTGCGCTCGGCGGAAGTTTTGCGGTGCTGCTGCTGTTCTTGAACAACGCGATTTTCCGCGGGGCTGGGGACGCGGCGATAGCGATGCGGCTGCTGTGGGTATCGAACATCATTAATTTATTTCTCGATCCTTGCCTGATATTCGGGCTGGCGCCGTTTCCGAAGCTGGGTGTGACCGGAGCCGCACTGGCTACGTTTACTGGGCGCACGATTGGCGTGATGTACCAGTTTTACCGGCTGCTGAAGGGGACGGAACGGATTCACATTCTTGCGCGGCAGGTGCGGGTACGCGTGGAAGTTTTGTGGAACCTGATCCGGGTTTCGCTGACGGGCATTCTGCAGTTCGCGATTGCGCATACGAGCTGGATCGGGCTGGTGCGGATCGTGAGCATGTTCGGTGCGGCGGCTGTTGCGGGATATACGATCGCGATTCGGGTTGTCATCTTTGTGATCATGCCATCGTGGGGACTGAGCAACGCCGCTGCGACTCTGGTGGGGCAGAACCTGGGTGCGCAGAAGCCGGATCGCGCGGAGAAGGCGGTGTGGCGGACCGGGTTCTATAACATGATTTTTCTCGGGCTGGTCGGCGTCTTGTTCGTGATTTTCGCGGAGCCGATTGTGCGGTTATTCATTCACGATCCCGAAGTCGTGCCACTGGGGGCGTCGTGTCTGCGGATTATCAGCTACGGAAATATTGGGTACGCATACGGGATGGTGATGCTGCAGGCATTCAATGGAGCCGGGGACACGATTACTCCGACGATTGTGAATTTTTTCGGATTCTGGATGCTGGAGATTCCGCTGGCGTACTTTTTGGCGATCACGCTGCGCTGGCGGTCGAATGGGGCGTTCTGGGCGATTGTGATCGCGGAGGGAGCGATCGCGGCTGCGAGCGCGGTGTTGTTCAGAAGAGGCAAGTGGAAGGAGAAAAAGATCTAGGCGAGTGCGGCTACAAATTCAGAAAAGAAGTCGGGCTGGCCGTCCGAAAGCTCCGGGAATCGATCGCTGATGGAACGGGTTCGGCGCGTGCGGGATTGCCCATGCACAGGCCTCGCCGCGAACCTGAGGAGAAGGCGCTCGCCCGCACCGCTTGGGTCTCGAGGTTCGAGGTCTGCGGGTTAGAGCTCCTTGCGGGTTTTTCGGGACAGTTTGTTGTCCAAGACCGTCTCAGCAGTCATGCGGGCGAGACCGAGCACAATCGAGGATTTTGTGAGAATGGCACGAGGCCAGAGTTTCTCTGCGGCCTTCTGCAGCAGATCGTGGTCTTCCGCGGACATCTTGACGGTCACGGAGGTCGTACGCTTTCCCATGACAGAAAAAAAGTAATTGCTTGACTCCTTTCGCGGCAATAAATCTAATAGATACATTCGATCTTACCTGTGATGCCAGTCACTAAAGATTTTCTCCCATCACGGGGCCCCTCTGACGTTATGAGAACTCGGAGGGGCTTTTATGTTGGCGTATGGAGTCCTATGGATTATGACGATCCACAATGCCCTTATTGCACAGAGAACGACTCATTCAAAATATTAACCCCGGTGGGAGACCTGTTCCGGTGCCAAAACTGCGGACATCTCTCATGGCCTCATCACCCGGACTTTGTTTGCGATTGCCCGCGGTGTCAGGAGATTCGACGGAACCACCCTGGATGAAGATCGATGAGCGTGGGACTGGAGGCGGAACGTGTTATGACCGTCCGGTTGGGGTTAGAGGCGCTCTGGCAAAGGCGGCCGAAGGGAGGCATTGGGCAAGTATTTTCCGGGCGATACCATCCATCATTTCTTGGGGAAGTTTGGGTCGTTTTTGATTTCGCGGATTTGCTGGATGTGGCGTTCGGAATGAGTCGAGATTTCGAGCATCCACTGCCAGGAGTCGATGACCTCGCCGTAGTCGCCGAAGCTGTGGGTGCGGAGATCGTCGTCGGTGGTCTTGATATAGCCGATCATGGTGTCGCGTAGTGTCTGGAATTTTCCCAGGGCTTCGCCAAGGTCTTTGTAGCTGTCGACTTTTTCGTGTCCTCCGCCGGTCTTGGTGTGGACGACGCGGTCGATGCCATACCACATGATGTCGGCGTCGGTGGCCGCAGATTTCTTGTCTTTCATGTTGGGCGCTGCCTTGACGGCTTTCTGCAGTTCTCTCCAATAATCGGGTTCGGCGACGGCTAGATGCGAGACGACTTCGCGGATGCTCCAGCGATCTGGCGAAGCTTTGTACTCGAGTTGGGCCGGAGAGAGTCCGCGGACCTGCTCGGCGACCATTTGCGTGGTCATCTCGAAGTGAACCAGGAGATGCTCGCGGTCGGCGGCGGTCATGGGAGCGGCGTAGAGCGGAGCGGTGAGGAGCGCGATCGTGACGATCAGGAACGAGGCTCGGAGGGTATTCATAGTGACTGGCATGATAGCAATCAGGATTTCGGAAACAAAGGTCTTGGGACGGATGGAGGATGGCGGGGGTTAGCCGCACGGTTGGTGAGGATGGGTGGCGTATGAGTTTACCGCTAAGAGCGCTGAGAAAGATGGCAAAAACTTTCACCACAGGGAACACAGACGGACCAAGGGAGTTCGGGGTTCAGTCAATTCGTCGTGAGCACGGTGGTGGGCTCCGAGTTAAGAAAATCAACCACTAAGGTCACGAAGGAACACGAAGAAGGCAAAATCGATGCATTGCAGGGGATAGGGATCCTTCGACTGCGTGGGCGCTTCAGCGTCGCGTCCACTTCGCTCAGGATGACAATTTCAGGGGGTACAAGCCGAATACTACTAGCGGGCGCGGGCCAGGACCAGGGTTACGTCGTCGGGTTGTTCGTTGTCGCCGATCCAGTCGTCGACGGCTTGGGTTACTACCTGGCTTATCAGAGGAAGAGACAGGTCGCGGTTCTGGCGGACAAGGTCGATGAGGCGTTGTTCACCAAATTCGCCGAATTCATTTTCTGGTTCGGTGACGCCGTCGCTGTAGGCGAGGAAGATCTCTCCGGGTTGCATTTCGACTGAGCCTTCTTCGTAGGTCATGCCGTCGAAGAGGCCGACGACGGTGCCTCCGGCTTCGAGGCGGCGGATGGCTCCATCTTCGCTGATGAGGATAGGAGGCAGGTGGCCACCGTTACTGTAAGTGAGGCGGCGGTTGCGTCCATCGTAGATGCCGAGGAAGAGCGTGGCGTATTTTTCGGCGGGAGTGCTGTCGTAGAGCTGGTGATTGAGCAAGGAGAGCAGGGCTCCGGGGGAGACTTCGATGCCTTCCGGCCAGGTGGCTATCATGTCGGATCCGGCGGCTGCGCCGACGCCGATGGGCTCGCGCATTTGGGGAAGGCTTTCGAGGCTGTAGGCGCGGACAGCGGAGTGGATGGTCGCCATCAGGAGCGCGGCAGAAATTCCTTTGCCGCTGATGTCGCCGACGGCGAGGATCATCTTGTGCGAACTGGCGGCGAGGAAGTCGTAATAGTCTCCGCTGACGGTGCGGGCGGGACGGCAGAATCCGTGAACTTCGAGTGAGTCGAGGTCTTTGACTTGTCCTTCGCGAGGGAAGAGCTGGGCCTGGACTTCCTGGGCGATGGCGAGTTCGTTCTCGAGGCGCTGCTTTTCCTTTTGTTCCTGGATGAGTTTCTCGATGGAAGTGGTCATCGAGTTGAAGGAGCGCGCGAGGTCGGAGAGTTGATCGGTGGATCGTACGGGGATGCGGTGGCTGAAGTCTCCGCGATCGACGTGGCGGGTGGCGTCGTGGAGTTGCGCGACGGCGGCGGTGACGGTGCGGGTCATGCGCGTGCCGATGATGAGCGCGATGAGTTCGATGATCGCGAAGAAAATGGCGACGCCCACCAGGATGTAGGTGACACCGGTGACGAAATCTCCGAGGGCCGCGAAGAGATGACTGTAGAGAACTGTTGGACGAGTGGTGACCTGGAGGACCGGACCGAACTTCGCCTTCTGGCCACTGGGCCAATCGATGATGGTCAGGGGCGTTGCGAAGGTGATGACGCGGTCGAAGCCACTGGTGGGTTCGGGAACCGTTCCGACGGTGAAGGCGGCGTGCATTTCGGCGTCCTGTTGCTTGTGGCCGCCCGGCTGTTTCTCGGTGATGACGAATCCGGCATTGGATTTTTTTGCGGTGGTGCGCGCTGATGAAGATCCGTTCGAATTGTCTTCAACCGTGATGGTAGCGGTGTGAAGAGTGATTTCGCCGAGTCCGATGGCGATTCGTCCGACGAGGTTCTTGTCGAAGGGCTCGCTGGTGACGACGGTCAGCTTGTTAGTGCCAACTTGCATGGAAGAGCCGACGCGAAGGTTGAGCTGGTCGTGGTCCTGGACGATGTCGTCGAACTTGGCCTTGGAGAAGGTTGGAGGCGTAAGACCTGTGCCCTGGAATTGGCTGCAGAGTGGGAGAGGCTTGTCGTCGTACCAGGCGCAAACCTGGCGCGTGTTCCAGGCGGGGTCGCGTTTGCGAAGTCCGGTTAAAGATTCGGGAGTGGCTTTATCTCCCCGCTCGATGTGAGCGGCTAGTTCGTTGGTGATGGCGCCATTGACGGCCTCGAGGCTGCGGAGCTGCGCGTCGATTTCAGAGGTCACAACGAAGACGGCGAATTGTCCGCCGAGGCCGTAAAGGGTAATGACACCCATGGCCACGAGGAGGACGACGGGGATCGCACCTATAAATATGTAGGTGACGATGAGGCGGTTGCGGAGACGCCAGAGAATGCGGCGGCGGACCCAGCGGAATCCGAGGATGAAGAAGAGGAGTCCGGCGACGAAGGCGAGGAAGCTGATCCATCCGCCGAGGTGTTCGCCCCAGGAAAGATGAACGAGCGCGGACAACTCTTCGAGGAGGAATAGGGCGGCGGCGAGTCCGGCGAGATAGCAGGCGAGTCGGGCCATGCGACCTTGTGGCCACAACTCGTTCTTGATGAGCCTGCTACGAAGTTCTGGATAAGACCATTCCATGATTCGACCGGACGCCGGAGTTGAGGAATTATAGGATACAAGCCCCGTTGCGGATTTATGCTCGTTCGCGGAGACGCAATCGCCGAGACGAGGCTAGATTTCGGGATAAAGATCGAAGAAGGCTTCGAGACTCGTGCGCAACTGCTTTTCAATCTCTTCCTTGCTGCCTTCGAGGACATGCATAGTGACGTGGGCGTCGCGTCCGTTTGCGAGTTTCACAGTTGCCTCACCGACTTCAGCAATGTCTTCGGAGGGCAGGAGCCTCATGCCGTAGACCAGGGTTAAATTCGCCATAGGTTGATTTTACGACGGGGGGGGCGAGGGACGCACGGGATCGGAAACCCTTCACCACAGGGACCACAGGGAAGTCGAACGAGTTGACGAGGGAATTCCCTGTGGTGGCTGGCCTTGGGTGGGTTGTAGGGATCCTTCGGCTGCGTGGCCGTTCGCTTCGCTCGCGTCCACTTCGCTCAGGATGACAGGTCCTAAGGTTTGTGGCGATGTCGGCGACAGCAGATTCCTCCATCCTCGCTGCGCGAGTCGTCGGAATGACAAAGGTCTATCGATTTCGGATTCTGCGGCGTCTCGTTTAGAATTCCGGCGTGGCGAGAATCCTCTTTTTCCTTCTTTGCACATCTTTATTTGTGGTGCCGTGCTTCGGGCAGGATACGGCACAGGCCCCTGCATCGCAACAGCCTGCTGACTCGGCATCGCAGCAGCCCAAGGTCAAAGTCAACATGCTGAATGTGTGTACGCCGTCGGCGGAGGAGCAGCAGGAGATTGCCGGGGCGCTGGCGAAGATTCCGAAGCAGCCGCTGTTCAGTTCGGATTTCGAAGTGTCGCGCGGGCGATCGACTTTGACCGACATGCCGGCGATGCTTGAGGCGGGGCAGGCGGGGCATGTGGCAGGAGAGCCGTCGGTGGCGAGCTATGTGAGGATCCGGCGGGAGTTTTCGGTGCAGGCAATGTTTTCGAGCGTGCAGTATTCGTTCAGCAACGATGGCGTGAATATGATCGAGACGCTGGTGCTGCATGTGCGGGATCCGAAGGATTTAATCCAGGTGTCGCTGGAGGATAGCGCGTCGTCGGTGACGAGTGCGCAGTCGATGCTTTCGACGAATACCCCGGTGATGCGAATGCGGCTAGAGCGGTTTGGAAAAGCGTCGGTGGCGCTGGTGCGGTGTGAGGGAGTGGCGGGAGGTCCGGGGCCGGACCAGAGCAAGTATGAGCCGCTGTTTCATAGCGCCACGGGAGTGATGGCGGATTATCGCGGGTTGCTGGGAGTGAAGGCGACTGTGCCGGAAGAGTTGGCGAAGATCAAGGCGGATGGGACGACGCCGACGTCGAAGATGCGGAAGCCGGTGAAGGTGCAGAGATAGACGTTTGGTGTTGAGGACAGCAGATTCCTCCTTGCTCGCTGCCGCTCGCGTGTCGGAATGACAAGGTGTGCTGCATGTAGCTGCTGGCGAAGATCCTCACCACAGAGGGCACAGAGGAACACAGGGAAGTCAAAAGCAGCGGGCGGGGCGCCCGCTCCACATAACCACGAATGCATCGAAAAGTGAAGTTGACCATCCAATCTACGTACATACATTCATGAGCGAAACTCGGAACGTTGTGATTATTGGGTCCGGATGCTCCGGACATACTGCGGCACTGTATGCTGCGCGCGCGAACCTGAAACCGCTGGTCATCGAAGGGCATGAGCCGGGCGGGCAGCTTTCCATGACCACGCTGGTGGAGAATTTTCCGGGATTTCCAGAAGGGATCATGGGGCCGCAATTGGTCGAGAACATGCGGAAGCAGGCGGAACGGTTTGGCGCGGAATATCGCATGGCGCATCTGACCAGTGCGGATTTGAGTCAGCGGCCATTCCTTCTTCACTTTGGGCATCAACAAGTCCACACGCGAACCCTAATCATTGCCAGCGGGGCCTCGGCGCGGTGGCTGGGACTGCCGCATGAGCAGCAATTGATCGGGCATGGAGTTTCATCGTGCGCGACCTGCGATGGGTTCTTCTTTTCGGGCAAAGAGATTGTTGTTGTGGGCGGCGGCGATTCGGCCATGGAAGAGGCACTGTTCCTGACGCGGTTTGCGACGAAGGTGACAGTCATTCACCGGCGGGATAGTTTTCGCGCGTCGAAGATCATGCTGGAGAGGGCGCAGAAGCACGAGAAAATCAAGTTCCTGCTCGACACGGTTGTAGAAGATGTGTACGACACGCGCAAGCAGGAAGTGACCGGGCTCAAACTGAAGAACCTAAAGACGAACGAAGTCTATGATTTCCCGACCAGCGCGCTGTTCCTCGGGATTGGGCACGAGCCGAACGCGAAGATGTTTACGGGACAGCTTGACGCGGACGCGGACGGATACTTGAAGACGCACAATTACGTGTTCACGAAGGTTCACGGCGTGTATGCGTGCGGGGACGTGCAGGACCGGCGGTATCGGCAGGCGATCACCGCCGCCGGAAGCGGATGCATGGCGGCGATTGAAGTGGAAAAATTTCTGGAAGAGCAAGGCAGGTGAAGCGCTTAGGTAGCTCCTCGGCTATCTGCTTGAAAATGCGGGAGTAAGCGAAGGTGCAATTACTTCCGTGATCTACGGGAAGGGGTAACGGCCCCGTTAGAATCCTCTCACTATGAGATCCCTGATGCGGCAGGGCATTGGCAAGTTTGCACTTCTTGCTGCCATTTTTACTTTCACTTTTAACCTAAACGCGCAGGATGCTGGCCCGGGTGCACGCAAGGTACTGATCAAGACTGCGGCGGTGTATCCAACATTGGCTCGGTCGATGAATATTCACGGTGTGGTGAAGCTTGAGGCGTTGGTAGAGCCGAACGGCACGGTGAAAAGCATTGATGTGAAGGGCGGGCATCCGCTGCTCACGCAGAGTGCAGTGACGGCTGTAGGGCATTGGAAGTTCGAGGCGGCGCCGAAGGAATCGCGGGAAGTTATCGAGATCAAGTTCGAGGATTGATTTAACACGTCGTCGGTCGATGGTCGTCGGTCGTTTGCCAACAATTGCTAGCGCCCGCGTAAGGAACTAGACTGGCAAAAGTCAAAAGCCGCGGGCGTGGCGCCCGCTCCACACATCCCATTTTGGATTGCGGTCTAGCCCTGAGGGCACAGGGGTCGGTAAGCGCAATCACAACCTCATTATTCTGAGTTGTGATACAAAATTCTGTGGTCTTCCACGTTCGTTCTGACATTCCTTTTATATCGCTCCAAACTAAATTCATATTGGGGGTGGCAGGGACTCCATGTTGAGAGCCTTCTTCGTCCATCTTTCTGAAAACCGTTCCTTACGCAGTTTTTCTGAGCGCTCGGCGATTGGGCAGCGCATTTCCGGTCGTTTTGTTGCAGGGACGGAAATTGCCGACGCGGTGCGCGTAACCCAGGCGGTGAATCGCTCGGGGATGAGTGTGAGCATCGACAACCTCGGCGAGAACGTTACGAATCGCGATGAGGCACAGCATTCGGCGCAGCTCTATCACGAGATTCTGGATGCGATCACTGCGAATCAGCTGAATGCGAACATTAGCTTAAAGCTCACGCACATGGGGCTGGATGTGGATGAGGCGATGGCGCGAGATATCGTCAGCGGGTTGGTGGCCAAGGCGGCCGCGACGAATCCTCCGGGCTTTGTTCGGGTGGATATGGAAGGATCCCCGTATACACAGCGGACGCTGGATTTTGTGCATGAGCTCCATCGTCGGCCGGGACATGGGAATTGTGTGGGGACGGTGATTCAGTCTTATTTGAAGCGGTCGGAAGCGGATGTGGAGAAGCTGCTTTCGGAACGGATTCGGATTCGGCTATGCAAGGGGGCTTACAAGGAGCCTGCGAACATCGCGTTCGAAGAGAAGGCGGACGTCGATGCGAATTATGTGAAGCTGATGAAGATCCTGATGAAGAGCGGTGTGTATCACGGGCTAGCGACGCACGATGAGAAGATCATCCGCGAGGCGCAGGCATTTGCTACGCGCGAGAAGATTGCGCGGGATTCGTTTGAATTTCAGATGTTGTATGGGATCCGGCGGGATCTGCAGTCGCAGCTGGTGAAGGATGGCTGGAGAATGCGGGTGTACGTGCCGTTTGGGACGGAATGGTATCCGTATTTCATGCGACGGCTGGGGGAACGGCCGGCGAATGTGTTTTTTATTGCGCGGAATATGTTGAGAAGCTAGATAGTCCCGAGTCGCGAGATGAGGCGACCTCAGGGGCTAAAGCCCCGACGTCATTTGATCGCTTTGACGCGGCCCTTAAAGGGCCGCTCTTCCACGGCACTTTTGGGCTGTTCCTTACAAATCAAGGCTATTCTTGCGGGGCTTCGGCACCCTCGGGTGGGGCCAGGGGGAGTTTGCTGGCGCCACGGATCATGTCGCGTTCCTGATCGGAGAACATGCTTTTGAAGCGCGGGGAATCGATGACCTGATCGCGTTGTTCAGGGGGCATAGCGCGTAGGTCGCGGACGGCGGTGCCGACCTGACGTTGGCGATCAGGTGGAAGCTGGCGATATTCTCCGTAGAGCTGGCGGGCTTGGCCTTTCTGCTCGGGAGTCAGGTGCTCCCAGGTTTCCATGCGGTTGAGCATCCGAAGCTGCTGCTGCGGGGGCAGGTTCGAAAAGTGCTGCAGGCGCTGGCGCAGGACTTGCTGTTGTCCGGGCGGAAGGCGGCGGAATGCAGGATCGTTTTGGAGCGCACGCTCCTGCTCCGCGGGAGCAACATCTTTATATTTACGAAGCCAGTCGCCCGCGTGTCCTTGCTGATGGGGGAATGACTGTGCCGGGCGTCCAGCATGCTGCTCCGGCATTGCCCGCGGTTGCGGAGCAGACATACGTGGTTGGGGCGCAGGTGCCTGACGGTGTTGCTGCCGGCCGCCATTCCGCGCAAGACACGGATGGGGAAAGGCTGTGAGCGCGGCGAAAACCGCCAAGCTTAACAATGCCGGGATGTGCCTCGCGCTTCTCATGCTGCCTTCAATGCGATTAAGTCATTGGGTGATCCGGCCATTGAGCGATTGAAAACCCCCGACGGCGGCAGGGCCTTTCAATCGCGCAATCACCCACTCAGTCAATCACTCAATAATCTCAGTCGGCGTTCTGCGGATTTGCCGGAACGTTTTTCTGTACATCGAGATCGTCGAGCAATTCAAAATCCGCATACATGTCGTGATTCTTATCGAGAGTCTCCAAGTCGCTGACTGCACTGCCCGGTCCGATATCGGCAACCGGGCTATTGGCCGGATGACCTCGGTCTCCACGCATGAAAATAACGCCGACGCCAACTCCCATGATGACGGTCAAAGCGGCTGCCAGCACCGGCCGGCGGAACCAGTGCACCCAGCGCGTCTGCGGTTTGTCGATTTCCTCGCGCAAACGGGCCTGAAGACGCACGTCGAAGTAAGGCGAGGGTTCAGGCATTTGCCACTCATCGAGCAAGCTCATGGTCGCACGCATTGCCTTGAACTGCTCGGCGCATACGCTGCAATTGGCCAGATGATTTGTTTCACCGGACGTGAGTTCGCTGAAACCAGCGGCCACATCGGGCATCCGTTCACGAATTTCTTCGCATTTCATAACCACTTCCCCTTCACGCTTCGCCACTGCCACATCACCCAAGTCGTCTAGACAAATTCTTTTAACTGCTCCCGCAAAGTCTCATAAGCCCGGAAGAGCAGAGATTTGGTTGCGGACTCGCTCTTCTTCAGCACCTCGGCAATCTGTTTGTAATCCATTTGCTGATACTTGTGCATGATCACGGCGAGCCGCTGCTGCTCGGGCAACAACTCAACCTTTTTACGAATGGCCAGCATGCGTTCCCGGCGCACGATCACTTGCTCGGCGTTGGGCGTCGCGTCGGGCAATTCCATCTTGGTACCGGTTTCCTCGTCGGGCTCGTCGAGGCTGACCTGAACCTCGGGACGTTCGTGACGCGTGTCGCGCGCATGGTTGACTGCGAGGTTCGTTGCAATCCGGTAAAGCCACGTTGTGAATTTCGCGCTAGGCTCGTAAGTTTCCCGCGAGCGATAGACGCGGAGGAAAACTTCTTGAGCCAAGTCCTCGGCCGCGGACGAGTTGCGCGCCATCCGGTACATGAAACTCACCATCGCGCGGCGATACTTGTGGACCAGATAATCAAACGCAGACTGATCGCCGGCCTTGACCCGGAGCATGACGTCGGCATCGGTCTGATCCGGACCGGATTCCGCAGCAAAGACCGCGGATACCGGCGTGGAAGCAGCCATCAACATGCCTCGATCGAATGCAGCGGTGCTCACATCTGATTCAACCCCGTCAGGGCCTGAAAGTTGCGCGCCCGAAGAGTCTAAATATGGCTCGGAAGTGTCTGATACTGAGGAACTTACAACGTCAGGTTTCGGCTTGGACTGCGGGGTCATGAAATCTGGGAAATCTGTGGAAAGGCAGGACGTTTTCCCTGCAGCGCATAGCGTACCACGAGCCGGAACCAAGTGCTATTTAGGCTTTTGTTTTGAGCCGCATACCAAGACATGGAGGGTCCTACACAATTTACCTGATCGCAAGGAAGATGCTAGACGCCTAAATTGGCCGGACCCTCCGTTTTGGTGAATGTTCGCGTGACCGATGAAATCCCAGCATTGGTTCGCCGCCTGATTGAAAGCGACGACATCGACGAAGTCCGGCGACTGCGGCAGCAGTTGAACGCGGTGATCCGTGAGCGGATGGACGAACTCCGGCGTAAGGCGGCGAAGCTTAGCGAGGAAGTCAGGAGGCGCGAGGGCGCAGCTAAGAAACAGCGAACCTAACCTTAAGAAAATCACCGTATTGGCCGGTATTTGTCGGGATTGCTACAGTCTGCTTCAGTGAGCAGCCATGCAGGACCGCATTACCAATCTGTGCCGAAAACTTCTGAGGGCTAAGGAGCCTGGGGAAGTTCATCCAGTTGCCGAAGAGCTGCGATCTGCAATTGCAGAACGAGTGAGTCAGATCCGGGCCAACGCACAAGATGTAGCCCTGAAACTGCTGCACGAACCCGAAAAAGCCCAGCCCCGCAATCAGCGTGCGACTATGGAGGCGGAGCATGTCCACCGACCGCAAGATGAATACTCCACCGAAGCCAGCGTGGCATGAACTAGCGGAACAAGCGACCCGCGAGGACGATGGCGACAGGCTATGCCGACTCGTAGAGGAAATCTGCGACAGCATTGATGCCGCGGAGGCGAAGAAGAAGCTGCCGCAAACCGAGAGCTGAGATACCCGTAGGGATCCTTCGACTACGTGGGTGCTCGCTTCCGCCCACTTCGCTCAGGAGGACGTGGTGCGCTATCGGCTTGTTGACTAGCAAAGAAGAAACACCAAATCTTTCACTACAGGGACGACAGAGGGACACAGGGAAATCCTCAGGTGCGGTGGCGGAGGCGCAGGGATTCTCAGCTTCCGTCGGAGGTCCAGCCTCCGTCGACGACCAGTGTGTGGCCATTTACGAAGCCGCTGCGGCGGTCGTCGGCGAGAAACAGGATTGCCTCCGCAATGTCAGGGGGAGAAGCGAAGCGAGACATTGGTACGCGATGGATGATGTCTTCGTCGGTGTAGCCGCCGGAGGACTGGTCGGCGACATCCATTTCGGTCTTTACCCAGCCCGGACACACAGCATTTACACGCACGCCTCGGCCACCCCATTCCGCGGCGAGCGTACGAGTGAGGCCAATCAATCCGTGCTTGGAAGCGTTGTAAGCAGTGCGGTCGGCGATGCCCACCAATCCGGCAATGGACGCCACATTCACGATCGATCCCGTGCCGCGCGCGATCATCCTGGGGCCAAACGTTCTGGCGAGGATGAATGGCGCGGTGAGATTGATTTCAAGCACGCGGCGAAATTGCTGGACTGAAGTTTCCTCGGCGGGCGCAATGCAGCTGATGCCGGCATTATTGACGAGAAGATCGATGTGACCCCACTCGTGTTCGAGTTTTGCCGCGAAGACTGCGACAGCGGCTTCATCGGAGATGTCGGCTTGGAAATCGAGGACGGTTACGCCGTTTTTGCGGAGCGCAGCGCTGATTGTCGTTGCCGGGCGCAAATCGATGAGGGCCAGAGCGTATCCATTTTCGGCGAGCAGTTCGGCAGTGCGGCGACCGATGCCCTGAGCGGCTCCGGTCACAATGGCAGTGCGATTCGGATGGTGCATGGGTCCTCTCGGGGTGATCGAGAGAGTATAAGGGGTCGCATTCTGCGTCGGCGTGATGAAGTTGTTGGAACCAGCTGTCAGCTATCAGCCTTCAGCTTTCAGCCAAGACGTCAGCGACCGTGTGACCAATAGGGATGCTTCAACTGCGCCGCACGTCGCAGCGCTCTGGCTTCGCTCAGCGTGACAGAATCGTTGCTGGAACCAAGGGTCAAACTCTGGCGGCAAAAATGAAAAAGGGGTCACCTGGTGCGCGAGCGCCAAATTGCATGATGCGTTCCCAACCCTTCGAGTTCGAGGAGCAACTAAGTTGCTGGAATTGAATTGCCGGTGCGCCTCGTCGCGCACTCAGGAGGAATTCATGGCAGACGATATGGAAAAGAAGGGTCAGCAGGGTGGTCAACAGTCAAGCCAGCAAGGCGGCCAGTCCGGCCAGCAAGACCAACAGCGCAACCAGACGGGACAAACTGGTCAGCAAGGCAATCAAAGCGGACAGAAAAAAGGCGGCCAAGCGGACGAGAACGAGAACCTCGATCAGCAGCGTCGTGCATCCTAGTTCGCTTTCGTGTTTGAAGATTCAATCCCGGCTTTGCGGCCGGGATTTTTTTGTGTCGGCTAAAGGCCCCCGTGTTGGTGGAAGCAGTCTGGCCGGAAGGCGCTTGAGGGTGCAGCGTCCTCAGGTGTGATCGACGGGGCGACTACGAAACGACAACACTGTTTCCGGCTGAGCGGGCTTGCAGAGAACCGGCGGGAGGCCACGGGCAATCAGTTCTGCGTCGGAAACTACCATTTTGCCGATGCGTTTGAGTGCAGTCTCGAGGGCTCCGGCTTGATGTGCACAGAGAAGCGTGTTTTCGTTTTGCCGCGCCGGGTGCGTTGCGGGTAGTGGCTCCTGAGGGTAGACGTCTGTGGCGACGCGGATCGCTCCGCGAGCGGCGAAGTCGAGCATGGCATCGAAATCGACGACGGCGGCGCGGCTTAAGAGTACGAGAGCCGAGTCTGGCTGCATCAGGGAAAACTGCTTGGGGCCGAGAAATCCCTGATTTTGAGTGGTCGCGCCGGCGACAACGAAGATCACTCGCGAGTGACGCAGGACGTCATCGAGGGACGCCGCTTCGCATTCGAAGGTTTGCAGCAGTTCGGCGGAAAGCCAGGGATCGTACGCGCGAATGCGGCAGGCAAACGGGCGCAGCAACGGCAGGATGGCCTTTGCGAGATCACCGAACCCGATGAATCCGATGTCTTGCCGGAAGAGAGAGAAAGCGCGACGATTTGCGGATAGGCCGTACTCTTCGTGGCCTCGGCGAAAATTGCGATCCGAGACAGATATGCCCCGAGCCAGATCGATCGCCATTCCCAAGGCTGCTTCTGCTACGGGCTCAGCAAAGACCGGGCTGATATTGAGTACGCGAATTTTGTGAGCGAAACAGTAGTCGTAGTCGATGTTCGGGAGGAAATTTCCTTCGACATTGAAGATTGCTTTTAGCGCGCCAGTTCTTCTGAGGCGCGACTCGGGGAGATCGATCTGTCCCAAAATCATCTGCAGGTCGGAGGCGACCTCCTTGAAACGATCATCGGGGAACGGGGCGGACTCGTGGATGGTCAGTTCTCCGATGGCTTTGAGACGAGCAAGGTCATCGTTGCTGAAAATTTCCGCCACTTTTCGCGGTGCAGGGGCGAGCAGGATTTTTTTTGAAGCGATATGCGTGCTCATGAGACTAGGGCCTCGACACGATCGGCAGAACCAAGGCCGAAGGATGCTGACTATCATGAAGGACGGCATTGATTGCGATGACGGGCTTCGCCTCAGCGTTCGGTTCGTCCGCGCTATTTAGATTTCGATCAAAGCGGGGGAAGTTACTGCTGCTGATTTCCAGGCGGATGCGATGTCCCTTGCGAAAAACGTTGGACGTGCTCCATAGGTCAATTTTGAACTGGTAAATCTCGCCGGGTTTCATCAATTCAGGAGTTTCCTGGGAATTGCGATAGCGGGCGCGCACGATGCCTTCTGTGAGGTTTTGCGCGAAGCCGTCGGGTGCGACATCGACGAGTTTGGCTGTGAAGTCTGTATCTGCAACGGACGATTTCGCGAACAGATCGAGTTGTATATTCCCTGTCACTTCAGTGTCCTGGGAGAGAGCTGGAGTTGAATACACCAGAACATCCTGACGGCTTTCCACCATCTTTTGGTCTCTGGGACCCGGTCCAAGATGCGTTGAGTCGCAGCAGAGCGGGCCGCCGACGGTAGGAACGGCATTGGCGGGATCGTAGTTGTACTGATCTGGTTGTTCGGAGCGGGGTGCGGTTGCGGTCAGTGTGCCGTCGCCTGCGGCGCTATTCGCGTTGCCGGCGGAATGGAGAAAATATTTTGTTTCATGCGCGGACGCCAACGGCCAGTCATCTTCATCGCGCCATTGGTTGAGGCCCATGACGAAGATTCGTACGCGTTTAGGACCACTGAATTCGTTGGAGATGTTCTTGAACAGGTGGTCGTACCATCGCAGCGTAACTTCATCTTCATCGAATGGCGCGTCGGGACCGAAATCTACATCGCCGACTTTTTGCGCTGAACCTGCGTGTCCTCCGATCGTCACGAGGAGGTGTTGTCCCTTACGAGCCGCGTCATCAGCGGCGTGCGCTCTTAATCCAACATAGTTGCGGATCGAGCCGCCTTGAAAGATGTCGTACCACGCGGCCACGGTCAGAGCCGGGACTCGGATATCTGGATAATGTTCCTCGATACTCCATCGCTTCCAGTAGTCGTCGTAACTGGGATGAGCGAGCCAATCCAGAAAATATGGGGCCAGTGAATGAAGCAGTTCATTGCCCGTTGAAGACGGCGGCAGCGGGAACAGAGGATAGTTCGAGAGAGGCAGCGTGGAAATTCCGTTGAGCGCATTGGTGTGATGGCTCACGCTGCGATTCAGCGTGTCCTGTGCGAGGCCGGAAGTCCAGGATTCGTCGAACCACTGCTCGAGTGCTCCGCCTTGATAGGTCCATCCATCGTGATAGTTGCTGGCAGTCACGACGGGGCAGATTCCGGCGAGGTGTGGCGGGTGTGCAATCGCCGCCAGCATCTGCGTGGCGCCCACGTAGGAGCCGCCGAACATGCCCACGCGGCCGTCGGAGTAGGGAAGCGAGGCCACCCACTCGATGGTGTCGTAGCCGTCGTCGGATTCATGAAGAAACGGATACCAATCGCCTTCTGAGGTGTAGCGGCCGCGAACGTCTTGAATGATGACGACGTATCCGCGCGCGGCGCCTTTGAGTCCGAAATCGACATCGCCGCGCTTGTCATAAGGAGTGCGCTGGAGGAGGACCGGATATTTTCCCGGCGCGCTGGGACGGTAGATGTCCGCACGCAAAGTCGTTCCGTCGCGCATTTGGACCTTGACGCCGTGCTCGATGGTGACGGTCGGCAGGTCGGCTGCGTAGGAGAAGATCGCTAGCGAGGAAAGAACGAAGACCACAAGATTCGCGAACTTCAATCGTGCACGCGTAGAAGTTCTATCGAAGCCATTCATCGAGGTGCTCCTTTATGAAATTGTCATCTTGCAGATGAGGATACGCGCGGCAGACACGGTCGATTTCTTCCATCTGACCGGATGAAAGGTCTTCGGCGGGATCAAGACACCATCGTCCTTCCAAGAGACCCTGGCGCCGCAGGATTTCGTGAATTCCCGCGATGCAGCCGTGAAAGCCGTGGGCAACGTCGAAGAGGGCAGCATTGGTGTCGGTCACTTGCTGGGCGAGGGTAAGCACCTCGGACGGAATCGAGTCTTTGAGTTTTCGAATCATGGACAAATGGGACACTGCTGTTTTGGTCCAAACAGCCCAGTGTCCGAGCAGCCCGCCAGAGAATCGAACCGAGTCCGCACCAACGTCAAATCTCGTGAGCAGGTCAAGCAATATGTTGTCGTCATTGCCGGTATACAGCGCAATCTCATCGGCACGGCCAGAATCGGCAAGGGCTCGAACGACATCGAGAGTTTGATAGCGATTGAACGGGGCGACTTTGATCGCGACGACGTTTTCGATGTCGACAAATTTCCGCCAGAACTCTGAGGGAAGAACCCTGCCGCCGACCGCGGGTTGCAGGTAAAAACCGACGACTGGGAGGATCTTCGAGATCGTTGTCGCATGATCGATCAGTTGCGCCACCGATTGATCCCGCAAGTCGGCCACGCTCAGCAATACGGCGTCGTATCGAAGCGTTGCGGCAAGTTCCGCCTCGGCAATGGCCTGCTCGCGCTTGCCACAGACGCCGGCAATCTTTATGACATCGCGGTCTCGGCATTCCTCTGCGGCGAGGCTCAAGACCGGCTTCAACAGGTCAAATTTTGGGTCGCGGATCACGAATTGAGTGGTATGCACGCCGACGGCGATTCCACCTGCTCCTGAGGCGACGTAATAACGAGTGAGGGCGCGTTGACGGCGCTCGTCGAGTTTGCGACTCGAGTTGAGCGCAAGGGGATGCGCTGGGATCACGAGGCCGGAAAGGAGTTTCTCTCGAAGTTGCATCAGAACTTGCCATCCCTTGCTTGAAAATGCGTCGGCTTGTTGAGCAGCGATCCTCCGTCACGGATCCAATTTGCGATCAGTTCGATCATTTGTGAGGGGCTCATTTTTGGATCGCCGAAGAAACCGCGAGCTTTGCTGGAATCGCTCAGAAGAGCGGTGGGGCCTTCGGCTTCCGACTTGAAGATCGGATTTATCCCGAACTTCCGGCCGAACTCATTCGCGATATCGCGTACGGAGAGCGCTTCGGCGCCCGTGATGTTCAAGATCAACGGCGGCGACTGACATAGTGCGAACGAACGCAGACACCACGCGTTTGCTTCTCCTTGCCAAATCACGTTGACGCGCGGCATGGCGAGACTGATGGGACGCTGCTCGAACACCGAAAGACCGATATCCACGAGCAC
>Ga0335078_10002193_pt1 | contig 29605 bp, 23 predicted proteins | sample Lox_Sample_32_FD_206711 | JGI IMG/M metagenome (GOLD analysis project Ga0335078, IMG submission 206711) | Soil microbial communities from Loxahatchee National Wildlife Refuge, Florida, United States - Lox_Sample_3.2 | ecosystem: Environmental > Terrestrial > Soil > Wetlands | place: USA...
TTGAACCCAGAGGCGCTGAGCCGAATTGTGCCCTCTGCCATGGTTCCGATGGCCTCGTGCATCAAGGGTGCGCAGTGCAGTCCGGTACGGCACACAATCCCGAAGCTTTCGAGAAGCGTGAGGCCGACCTCATCGACGGGCCAGCCCTGGACAAGGAAGGGAACCAGGCTGAGACGCTCCCATTCCGGCGCGTCATCGAACAGACGGACTTTAGGGATCGAGCGAAGCCCATCCCGAAGGCAGCGGCCCGCCTGCTTCTCGCGCTGGCGGAAATCCTCTCCGTTTACGGCGTGCCAGGCGAGCGCGGCAGCCAGACCTGCCAGACCGGGGCCGTTCGCGGTTCCCGCTTCCAGCCGTTCCGGCATGTCCGCGGGATGTGAGCGGGACTGGCTATTCTGGCCGCTGCCTCCCACCACGATCTGCTCCAGATCAACTTCAGGTGCGACATAGAGGGCGCCGGTACCCGCCGGTCCATGCAATCCCTTGTGACCGGGGAAAGCCACCAGATCCGCGCTCAATTTCGAGGGCAGCACCGGAATGTGGCCCACGGTCTGGGACGCGTCGAGCAGAGTCACCGCCCCGGCGTCCTTGGCCAAGGCGAACCACCGTTCGACGCAGTTGATCCTTCCCGTCACATTCGAGGCGTGGTTGATCGCCACCAACCTGGGGCGCTCGGACAACGCCCGTTCGAAGGCGGCGCTGTCCAGGCAGCCGCTGGCATCCAGTCCGACCGTGATGATTCGCGCCTGCTGCTTCCGTTCCATCAGAAAGAGCGGTCGCAGGACCGAGTTGTGCTCGGTTACGGTGGTGATGACGACCGCCGGGGACCGTCGCGCCGAGCTGTGGGTTCCCAGACCATCGGCTAGCAGACCATGGGTTAAGAGACCATGGATCGCCAGATTTAGCGCATGGGTGGCGCTGGCGCTGAGTACGACCCGCCGAGGGTCGGGCACACCCAGCAAGTTCGCGATCCGCTGCCGGCATTCTGCCGCTGGGGCGGCAGCATGTCCGGCGACTCGGCCAGGGGAGAACGGTGGCTGTTCCATCGCCCTGGCAACGGCTGCGGCAACCCCAGGCGCCTTGGGCCAGCCTTCGGCTGCATTATTCAAGTAGATGAATCCAGGTGGGGAACAACGCGCCATTGGTCGCTCGAGTTCCGCCCGGGAAAGGGGCGGCTCGCTTTGCATGACAGCCTTCACGTTTTCTCTTCCTTGCGATTTCCCGCGCGCTGGGGAAGTTGGCACGGACCAGACGGCCGTTCAGGCCGCGGATCCGGGTGTGACCACGAACTCCCCGTAGTCATCGCCACACTCAATTCCCTTGGTTTGGATACATTCAAAAGTGTTCAGGCCGGTTTTGCCGGTAGCGTCGTACGGCCCGCCGTAGGCCAGATCCATAAAGGCGGAGCACACCCCGCGGATCATGTAAGCGCTGGGCTTGTGTGTGGCGCCGAAGGAAGTGCTGTCAGCTTCGTAGTAGTCATAGGCTCGCACCACCATCTTCTTTTTGGGGATGAGCTCAACGATTTCCGCTTTGGCCCAACCCCACGCGGTGAACACCGCGAAGGCGCCGTGGAGCACGTCTTCCGCACCCTTTTCAATCATCGGACCCACCACCGCCTTCCATTCTTCGGAGGTGATGATGCCGTAGCCGGTGTGATAGCCGCAGTCGTGCGCAGCATTCACCAGAAGGTGCTCAGCAACCGGAAGAAGGTCCGGGCTGACTCGGTGGGTGAGCCGTTCGGCGAAGCTGTTCCACAGGGCGGCCGGGAACTGGTTCACATAGACGTTGAAAGCCGGAATGAGCCCCTGATCGCTAGGGGACACTCTGACCCGGGAAAGGGCCTCGATAATTCGTTTGCGGTCGATCGCCATGGCAATAGCTCCTTTTAATCGGCTACCACTTCAAACCGCGACCGGGGCGCTCCGGAAACAAGGCTGGCCGTTTCGGTCACGGTAAACGAGCGCCGGGGCCGGTCGAAGGCCGCGGCAAACAGCGAAGCAATAAACCCACGCGCGAGATGATTGATGGGTTTGTTGGTCTTGCCCCACTTCTTAATCCAGCCTGCGTCCACATGTGAGCTGGGCAGTTCGACCTCTCCATAATCAGGGCCGGCGCATGCCACGTTGAGCAGGCCCATACCGGTCACCCGGAAATAGTGCTCTCCCGCGGCCAGCCGATCCGCTATCGATACCAGGTTGTGTTTGTGGAAATAATCGGACAGCACGTCATAGAACGTGTCCTCGGCGGCATCCGCCAGCAGCTTCTTTCCGTCGAGCATGCCGCAGTCCTCGGCCAGTTGGGTGTACAGGGTTGCATAGTGGTGGCAATGCATTACGTACGTCCGGCCATCCACCAGATGCCGGCAGCGTCGCGGCTCGAACTCGGGTGTCATCTGGAAACCGTCTTGATGGTTTTGTGCCATGTCTCGCCTCTTCATTCTCAGAATATTTCTTCCCTTGATGGTGCACTGCTTTATGCGGATTCGCGGGGCAACTCCTCGGCTGCCCGGCATGGTGGCGCCGGGCTAGACCGCGGGTGCTTCCTTCCCTGTGATTTCCTGGTAGGCCCTCCGGAATTTTGCGATGTACTCGGGAGAATCCGGAAGGTTCGCGGCAACGTTCGATGGCACCACGGTTAACATTGCCAGGCGCGCCTTCGCGGTGGTGCCTCCCGCCGCGCTTATCAGTTCGTAGTACTTGACTAACTTCGCCGCCATAATGGCTCCTCCTTGCATCATCTCCTGCCAACCCGACATCCCATTTGCTACGTGTGGCCCTGGAGCGCCGTCCGCAAGCATGACCCGCACGGCGCCGTTAGGCGTTAGCTTTCGGCGCCGCCTACGATCATCCTTCGACAAATGGCAGAGAGACTTTAGGGGGGTGAAGAGGAAATCCAGGCGGGCGGCCTAGCCTGGCCATCCAGTTTGGTTCCGAGGGGTACCCGTCCACCAGTGCTTCGCACCGGCCGAAACCCGTGTGCCACAATGCCTTCGCTCGTATCGAGGGGCACGCAGGCCCGGAAGATTCTGAGGTGAGAGAATCTCCGCCGGCATTTATGTATCACGCGGCTTGCTTCGCTCGCTGGGACGGGGCAAGCCCCGTCCCTACCCGGCACAACTGGGATGATGCCGGACGCGCGGGACGCGCGCGCCTAGGTTTTATGGGGTCCCCGAGGCGATTCTTTCCTGGCCGGCGTAATAGCCGCTGCGGGTGCGCACCGTGAGCTTGCCGTAGCCCTTCTCTGAGGCTTCCACGTGGATGGTGCGGTAGCCGCCTTCGCTCTTGGGAGTGGTCGGCTTGTAGCCGATGGTGTATTGATTGCGGATGTCGTGGGCGATTTCCCGGCTGAGCGCGTCTACCTGGTCCAGGGTTTTGGGAAAGAAGGCGAGGCCGCCGGTGCGGTCGGAGATCGTTTGCAGCACGCGCTTGGTCTTATGCTTGTTCTCGTCGAGAATTCCTATGGTGTAAATGGTCGGCCCGTTTTCCTGCTGCAAGCGCTTTACCGCCTGCTCCAGGGTTTCGCGGCTGGCAGTGTCTTCGCCGTCGGTCACCACGAACAGAACTTTCTTCTGCAAATCAGAATTCTTGCACTGGTCGGCTGAGGCCACGATCGCGTCATAGAGGGCGGTACCGCCGCGGGCTTCCACTTTCTCCAGCGCTTCTTTCAACTTGCCAATATCGCTAGTGAAGTCCTGGTCGAGAAAGTATTCGTCGTTGAAATTCACCACAAAAACCTGATCGTCCGGATTACTGGAGCGCACCAGGTTCAGCGCCGCTTTGTTCACCTTGTCGCGCTTTTCCCGCATGGAGCCGGAGTTATCAATCACGATCCCCATGGCTACAGGAATGTCTTCATGGCGGAAAGAAGTGATGCTCTGCGGTTTGCCGTCTTCGAAAACTTTAAACGCCGCGCGGTTGAGGCCGGTGACCATGTGCTGTTCTTTGTCCACGACCGTGGCATGCACCACGACTTCGTCCACTTCCTTCTTGATGACGAAGGTCCCGCCCTCACGAGTAACGGGCTGGCCCTGATCATCAGTAGTTCCACTTTGGGAAGAATTGGACTGTGAGGCACTGGTTTGGGGGGCGAAATAGTGTGTAAGGGCTGGCTTTTCCGCCTGCAATGGGCACAAGAGAACAAGGCAGGCAATGGAGACAAAAATACTTCTATTCGGTTGGAGCATAGTACCCCGTCTTGGCGTATACGCGCAGCGGCGGCAATCCCTTGGGAGGGATCAACTTCACTTTGATTTTACGCCATTTGCCGTCGTGCAGTGCATTACGGGGACGGTAACCGATGACATACTGGTTGCGCAACTCAATTCCGATCTTGGTGGCTACGTCGGCCAGGTCGTTGGGATTATCAATGGTGAAGGCGCGCCCGCCGGTTACTTCGGTAATCTCACCCAGCAGTGAAGGGCCGAGCCGCTCCTCCGTTGTGGGGAAGTAATGGTCGTAGATGCCGATGGCGTAGATGAGCACGTCGGCTTCTTTGACCATGGACTTGATTTCGCTCTCGGTGTAGCGGCTGTGGTTGTCGCCGCCGTCGGAGACGATCAGCAGGGCGCGCTTGGGATATTTTGCCTGCCGCATCTTATTGACGCCCAGATAGATGGCATCGAGCAGCGCGGTGCGTCCCTTGGGGACGGTGAAAATCAGCTTGCTCTCGATGTCCTCCACCGAATTGGTAAAGTCGCAAAGCTGTTCGGGCTTGTCGTTGAAAGTGATGACAAAAAACTCGTCCTGGGGATTGGCCGTCTTGAAGAATTCGTTGACCGCTTCGCGGGCACGGTCAATCTTGCTGCTCATGCTGCCGCTCATATCGAAAATCACGCCCAGGGAAACCGGAGCATCTTCACTGGAAAAGTGGCGGATCTCCTGCGGCGTCTTGTCCTCGAACACCTGAAAGTTCTCTTTGTCGAGCCCAGTCACCAGGCGATTCATGGGATCGGTGATCGTCACCGGCACCAGCACCAGGTTGACGTCCACTTTCATGGGCTTGGTGTGGGTGCGCAGTGAGGCATCGAGAATCCCGTTTGGCGGCGGGGGAGGCTGAATTTCGGGCTTGATGTGGACATCGTCGGGTAGCGATTGTGCCCACAATCCACAGGCAAAAACCAGGCAGGCGGCCAGCAAAACGAATCGCACTACGGAAATGGCGCCAACGTGCACTCTGGCAGTCAGCATAAGCCCCCTTTTGGCATCCGGCGGGAGGAGGTAACCGGGCAGCCCCTGAGCCCTCTGGCGTCTCCATTCGCTCAAAAGGCGCGTGCAACTACCCCTATTGAGGGCGATACTAACACAGCTCTGGATCGCCGCAGCCAGGCTTTTTTCACACGGAGGTTCCAGCGCAATGCGCAAAGTTTTTCTCCGCGGCACTTTTGTGTCTGCGGTTCGCCGACAGACTCGCGCCGGCTTGTTACAATTCCAAAGCGCAATCATTTTTGCTCTCTTATGGCATCCATAACTCCTTTTTCCGCCCTTCGCTACGATCCTGCTCGCGTCCCGGTCTCAAAGGTCGTTACGCAGCCATACGACAAGATCACGTCTGAGATGCAGGAAAAGTACTATTCGTCCAGCCCTTACAACCTGGTTCGCATAATTCTGGGGAAACGCAAGTCTACCGATCGCGAGGGCGACAACGTCTACTCGCGGGCAGCGGCGTCGTTCTCGGAATGGCGGCGGGAGGGAATACTCAAGCCTGACCTGCAACCTTCGATCTACTTGTATGTTCAACGATTTACAGCCCTGGGCAGCAAGCTCGAGCTGCAGCGGCGGGGCTTCATTGCGCTCGGCCGCATCGAGGATTACTCGGCTGGCGTGGTCTTCCGCCACGAACAGACCCTGGCCAAGCCCAAGGCCGACCGCCATGATCTGCTGCGGGCCACGCGGGCCCATTTTGGGCAAATCTTTATGCTCTACAGCGATCCGGCAGGTGAGGTTGACGGGCTGCTTGCGCCCAGCGGCCCTCCGGATGTTGAGACCTGCGACGAATATGGCGTTTCGCATCAGCTGTGGGAAATTTCTGCTCCCGAAGTGATTGCGGCCGTGCGCGGCAAGATGGAAGACAAGAAGCTCATCATTGCCGATGGCCACCACCGCTATGAGACTGCGCTCAATTACCGCAACGAGCGCCGCGCTGCGGCCGGGAGCCAGCCGACGGGCCAGGCACCCTACGATTGGGTGATGATGACCCTGGTCAATATGGACGCACCGGGGCTGCTGATTCTCCCGACCCATCGCGTGGTGCATGGGCTTGCGTCGTTTTCGTCGAGCGAGCTGCGCGACCGTGCGCGGGAGTTTTTCCGGGTGGAAGAAATTGATCCGGAGTTCGATGCGGCTGGTGCGGCGGCGCTTCTGCGCAAGTCGGGGGCGAATGGCACGGCTCTGCTAGCGGTCTCGGCCAATCGGGCGTTTCTGCTTGACCATCCCAAGGGGAACTCGGCGGTGTTTGCCGGATTTTCCGAGCGTCAGCAGGGGCTTGACGTTGTGCAGTTGCACAAATGCCTGTTGGAAAGTGTCCTTGGACTTTCGGAGGAATCCATCCGCGAGCAGCAAAATCTCAGCTACATTCGCGATGCCGAGGAAGCTCTGCACCGCGTGCGGCGTGGGGCGGCCAATGTGGCTTTTCTCATGAACCCGGCAAAGATGGAGCAGGTGCGCGACATCGCCTTCGCCGGCGAAGTGCTGCCGCAGAAATCAACGGATTTCTATCCCAAGCTGCTGAGCGGGCTGGCGATTTACGCGCTGGAGTAGGGGCGGTTGGCAGTCAGCATTCAGAACTGAGCAATTTGCACTTAGCACTTAGCATTTGGCCCTTTCTGCGACCGTGACCGGCCAAGTGCCAAATGCTAAGTGCTCAGTTCTGAATGCTGACTGCTCAGTGCTCGCTTCATCTCACAGATTCGCTGATCCACTTGAGGTATGCCGGATTGCCCTCTTCAATCGGGATGCTGATGCATTCCGGGAGATCGTAGGAATGCAGCTCCTTGATGGCGTCGCGCACCCGCTCGAACGCTTCAAGCGTAGTCTTGACGATCAGCAGCCACTCTTCGGCCTCTTCAATCGCCCCAAGCCAGCGGTAAACCGAGGTGACGCGAGGAACGATATTCACGCAAGCCGCCAGTCGGCGTTCTACCAAGGCGCGGGCGATGTTGTGCGCCTCCTCGTCTGATCCGGCGGTGGTGAGGACGAGAATCATTTCAGTTTAGTCGTCGGTCTTCAGTCGTCGGTCGTCAGCTAAAGCCGACAGCTAAAGATGACAGTTCCTGACGACTGAAGACCGGCGACTGACGACTGACGACTAACCCCGAAGAGGGTATCATTTCACGAGCAAAATGAAAGGGTGAGCATGGCCGCGCAGATCAAGTTCGGCACGTCGGGATGGCGAGGCGTTATGGCCGACGAGTTCACCTTCGCCAATGTGCGGCGGGCGGTAAGCGGCATTGCGCGCTACGTGGTTTCGCGGAAGCCTTCCGGGGCGCGGGTGATTGTGGGGCGCGACCCGCGTTTTCTGGGCGAGACCTTTTGCGCCATTGCGGCGGAGATTCTCTCCGCCCACGGCGTCACTCCGCTGGTGATCGCCGAAGCCGCTCCTACGCCGGCAATTTCCTACGCGGTGATGTGCGAGCGTGCCGATGGAGCGATCAACTTCACCGCGTCGCACAATCCGCCGGAATACAACGGCATCAAGTTTTCCACGCCAGATGGCGCTCCGGCGCTGCCGGAAGTGACGCATCGCATCGAGGAAGAAATCGCGGCCTTCAACCCCAATGCGCCGGCGGGCAATGATGGAAGTCCGGGGAAGGTTCAGCCGCAGAATCTCGATCCGCGGGAGATGTATCTGGCGCGTCTACGCGAGATCGTTGACTTCGACGCAATCAAGAAAGCAGGCTTGCGGGTAGTTTACGATCCTCTGTGGGGTGCGGCGCGCTCATATCCGGACGCGCTGCTGCGTGATGCCGGCGTGGACGTTGTGACGGTTCACGATTCCCGCGATGTGCTCTTCGGCGGGCACGCTCCCGAGGCGGACGATCATCTGCTGGAAGAGCTGCGCTTGCAGATGCGGGCCAAGAACGCTCACATCGGCATCGCCACTGATGGCGACGCCGACCGCTTTGGCATCGTGGACGAAGACGGCACTTTCCTTCAACCCAACTACATCATCGCGCTGCTGTTCGATTATCTCGTGGAGAGCCGGAACTGGCGCAACGGCGTGGCCAAGTCGGTGGCCACCACCAACCTGATCAACGCGCTGGCCAAGTATCACGACATTGAGCTTTACGAAACGCCAGTAGGATTCAAATACATCGGCGAGCTGATCAAGCAGGACAAGATCGCAATCGGCGGCGAGGAAAGCGCCGGCCTCTCGATTCGTCATCACGTTCCGGAGAAAGATGGCGTGCTGGCGGGCTTGTTGTGTTGTGAGATGGTGGCGCGCCGTGGAAAAAATCTTTCCCACGAGTTGAACGAGCTATTTGTCAAAGTTGGTTCCTTCTATCCCATTCGCGAGAACTTCCGCTTGACGCCGGAAGTGAAAGCCAAGTTCACTGAGAAGTTGCAGAAAGACCCCAACGATTTCTTAGGACACAGCGTTAACCAGGTCGTGCGCACCGACGGGCTGAAACTCCTCTTCGAGGATGGTTCGTGGGTGTGCTACCGCCTTTCCGGCACCGAGCCAGTTGTGCGGGTGTATTCCGAGGCCCGCAGCCGGGAAGGCCTGGAGAGACTGAGCGCGGCAGCCAAGCAATGGATCTTCGAATAAGAACCGGAATAAAACGAGCCGGGAAGCTGCGCATTCTACCCACGCGGGATGAAAGCGTTCGCGCGCTGCAGGCGCAAGCTCCCTGGGCCGAGGCGCTGGCTGAGCGCTCGCTGGAAAAGCTGCGCCCGGCGTTGCATTGGCTCTATCGCGCCCGCCGCCGGCTGGCCACGGCCGGCGTGTGCATGCTGACGGTGTGGATTTTTCTACACGTGACCTTCGGTGCGAATGGCATGGTGGTCTACCGCCAGAAGCGGACCGAATATCAGCGGCTGCAGAAAGACATCACTGCCCTGCAGAAAGAGAACAACAGCTACAGCCAGCGCATCAAAGAATTGCAGACTGATCCGTCGAGCATTGAGAAAGAAGCCCGCGAGCAACTCCATTACACCCGCCCTGGAGAGGTGGTTTACGTTGATCCGAACCCGCCCAACCCGCAAGCGCCCGCCTCCGCAACCGCGCAGAAGTAGCTTCTCCCCGCAACGAAGTGGTATGATTTTGCCCGCGGATGTGGTTCAGTTGATTTTTGGGTACGGGTGATCCGGGCAGCTTTCCGGGCTCTCGCTACCAGCCTTCCGAGCGCTTTCTGCGGGGCGTCCGGTAAACGTATGGTTCCTACCGAAGCCGCGGCCCCGGCCGCAAGAAACGAGGAGTCGAAAATGAAAAAGCTACTTGCGATTGCCAGTATGCTCTGCCTGGTGTTGTCTCTGGCGGCCGTCAGCTTCGCCGCCGACGACATGGGCAAAGCACAAACCGTGAACGGATGGGTCAGCGACTCGCAGTGCGGCGTCAAAGGTGCCCACGCAGGTGCGGCTGAATGCACCAAAAAGTGCCTGGAAAAGGGCGCCAAAATGGTGGTGGTGACGGACGGCGACCAGAAGGTGCTGGTGGTGACCAATCCCGAGGCCCTCAAAGGGCACGAAGGACATCACATTGCTGTGACCGGGCACATTGATGGCGACAGCATCCACGTGATGAGCGCCAAGATGTTGTAATTGGAATTGTTGGGACCAGAAAGAGGCGGCCGGCAGGCCGCCTTTTCTTGTTCCTACTCGGTCCGCCCTATCTCACGACGCCTTCCAGGGGCGAACTGGCAGTGGCGTATAGCTTTTTCGGCATGCGTCCGGCAAGATAAGCCTGCCGGCCGGCGATCACGGCGTGTTTCATGGCTTCCGCCATCTGCACCGGATCTTGTGCACCGGCGATGCCCGTATTCATCAGTACCGCATCTGCTCCCAGTTCCATAGCTACCGTCGCATCCGACGCGGTGCCCACCCCGGCATCAAGAATCAGGGGAACGCCCGTAATCACTTCGCGCAGGATACGGATATTGGCTGCATTCTGCACTCCCAATCCGCTGCCGATTGGGGCGCCCAAAGGCATGATGGCGCTTGCGCCGGCTTCCAGCAGACGCTTCGCGAACACAACGTCATCGGAGGTATAGGGAAGGACGGTGAAGCCCTCTTTCACCAATATTCGGGTTGCTTCCAGTGTGGCCTGTACATCCGGATACAGCGTTGCCTGGTCGCCGATCACTTCCAGCTTTACCCAGTCAGACAAGCCCACCTCGCGCCCCAGTCGCGCCGCACGGATGGCCTCATCGGCTATGTAACACCCTGCGGTGTTGGGAAGAAGAAAATACTTGGCGGGATCAATGTAATCGAGCAGCGACTCTTTGCTGCGATCGAGATTCACCCGGCGCACCGCGACCGTCACCATCTCCGCGCCACTTGCTTCCAACGCGCGCGCAGTCTCCTGAAATGATTTGTATTTTCCGGTTCCAACGATCAGGCGGGAACGAAATTCGCGGCCAGAAATAACTAGGGGATCAATCATGTTTTCCATTGTAATGAAAATCGCGGTCGAATGAAGCGGTGCACAGCGATCATGAAATCTGGGCGGGCGACGGCCGTCCGAATGGGAATTTCGGCCCGGTCAATCTGCACAACCTCCGGTGCAGGGAAATTCCTGTGGCTAGTTCGTTTTTTGTAACGGCCAGAGACACGATGATCGCTATTCGAACACAGATAAAGTAACAGTAAATATATTCGATGGATATTGCTGATTATAAGTATCATGCTGGATGCTAAGCCGCCTTCAACGTCGGCGTCTTGTTGCCCGTTTTTCGCGCCCCGTAACAGCCCGAAGGTTACCCAAGTAATGCCCCTATAATTTCTCCGTGGGCTCTCGCTCCCAGGGGGCCCCTCAGGAGAAACAACCCAATGAACCGTCTAATCAGGATGGTAATCCTGATGGTAGGTCTGCTAGGCGCATATTCGGCTCTGGCTGCTCCGGCGCTCCCCGCACCGGACGGCGGTCCGCTGCCGCTTTGCGATCCTTCCACCCACAAATGTGGTGCCGGAACAAACTTCCGGTAGCCTGTTCTCATCGGCTGACGTTGTAAAGACTAGACGTCAGCCCGTTTTTTTGTCGTGCAGCTTCAGGTCTTGGACCGCGCTTGGCGATAAGCAGGCGGCGAGCTGCCCGGGATCGGAAATCGGAGGCAGGCAGGCAAACCCTGAGCAGACAATGGCAACCGCTTTGTGTTCTCGAGTTGTTCCTTCTTTGATCGCGGGTAAAGCGGAAATCGTCTCAGCCAATGCGGGCGGCAGGTTTTGCGGCACGGCCCTTTCTGGCGCAATCGTGAGAACACTTTTGCCAAGGTGGAAGCTTGCGATTGCAGAGGAAGCCAGCCGCTCCGTTGCTGCGCCTTCTCCTACAACCACCACTTGTGTGTAAGCGCGCGAGAACTGCACCGCAGCGATGCCGTAGGTGGCGGCAAAAATTCCATATTGCGCGGCCATGCCCGCCAGCACTTCCAGAGTTCGTTGCGCCTTCTCCCGATAACTGCTGTCGTTGGTGTAGGCGTGGAGCCGCAGGAGTGCAATGGCCGCGACGGGATTGCCCGCTGGAGTTGGCGAATCCTGGAAAGGCTTGCGCCGCGTGCCCAGCACACCCAGCGTTGGCCCTCTATTGCCCGAGTGACTGTCGGTATCGAAGAAGCCGCCGCCCGTGGCGTCGAAAAAACCAGCAACCATGAAATCCGCGATGCGCCGGGCAAAGCGGAAATAGGTAATGTCGGCAGTGGCCTCGTATGCATCCAGGCAGGCAATTGCAGTGAAGGCGTAGTCATCAAGCAGCCCGGCGGCTGTGCGGTGATTTGCGGCGTCAGAGTAGGCGATTACATGCTTCAAGCCTCGCTCCGCATGCCGGCCTTCCGCCAGAATGCGGTCGAGCGATCGCAAGGCGAAGTGCCGCGCGGCATCGAGTTGCAGCACGCGAGCCGCTTCTAGATATGCAGAGACACACATTGCGTTCCAGCCGGTGTAAACGGTTTTGTCTACATACGGTGTGGGGCGCTGCAGCCGCGCGGCGTACATTTTTTGCCTGGCTGATTTAAGTAAGGCCTCAACCTGCTCCGCGCTTAGCTTCATGCGGGCGGCAATTTCCTCGACCGGCGCCCGCACGAACAGCACGTTCTTGGCGGGATTGTGATGCATCTCGCCGATTTCGTTAATGTCGTAATGCAGGCAAGCGGCTTCGGCTTCTTCTTCAGTCAGCACAGCGCGGGCTTCATCGCGCGTCCAGGTGAAGTAGTCGCCGTCGTCCTCCATGGAATAGTCGGCATCCTGCGAGGCATAGAAGCCGCCTTGCTCGCGGTCGCTGAGCCATTCATCCATCCAGCGAATGATGTCGCGCGCAACGCCGGCAAAGAATTGCGAGCCGGTTGCCTGGTAGGCGTGGGCGTAATTCTTCAGCAGCTCGGAATTGTCGTAGCACATCTTCTCGAAGTGCGGGACAATCCAGCGCTCGTCCACCGAGTAACGATGAAAACCTCCGGCGAGTTGGTCGTACACTCCGCCGTGCGCCATTTTCTCGAGGGTGGTGACGAATACATTACGAAGCTGTTCATCGCCAGTGTGAGTGTACTGATCAATGATCAGATCGAGCGCCGAGGGGTGAGGAAACTTGGGAGCAGTGCCGAAGCCGCCGTTTTGCGCGTCGAACATCTTCACCGCCGACTGCACGATAGCGTCAATTACGTCCGGAGAAAAATCGCCGCTGCGCCCCGAAAGGCCCTCCGACCGTTCGAGCGCGTTCTCCACCAGCCTTGCCTGCTCCACGACATCGGTGTTCTTGTTGCGGTAGGCGTCGGAAATGGAAAGCAGCACCCGCTTGAAGCTGGGCCGGCCGTAGTGATCGTCGGGAGGAAAGTAGGTGCCGCCGTAAAACGGTTTGCCGTCAGGCGTGAGGAAAGCGGTGAGCGGCCATCCGCCTTGCCCGCTTACGGCCTGCACCGCAACCTGATAGCGACTGTCAATGTCGGGGCGTTCATCGCGGTCCACTTTCACCGCCACAAAATGCTCGTTCACGATCTGCGCAATCTCAGGGCTGTCATACGACTCGCGATCCATCACGTGACACCAATGGCACCACACCGCGCCAATGTCGAGCAGGATGGGCTTGTTCTTGCGCCGCGCTGTGGCAAATGCTTCCTCACCCCACTCGTGCCACTGAATAGGCTGGTGCATGGCCGAGCGCAGATAGGAGGAGGAAGCCTTGGAGAGCAAATTGAGGGCTGAGGCAGTCACGACTCAGAGTGTATCGTGGAGCCGCGCACAGAACTACCCCGTGAAGGTCGGGGCCAGAGGATTAACCACACTCACCCCACCGTACCGCTGCCCGCTCGCCAAGTCTTCCGAGTAGAGAACGGTTGCGCCTGAATGTTCTGCTGCTTGCAATATGAGAGCGTCCCAGAAAGAAATTCTGTAGCGCGTTTCAATCTCCAGAGCCTGGATTACAGCTTCCGAAGTATTGGCTACAATCTCCCAACTCAGGTAATCCTGAATCAATCGGCGGATTTCTTCCGTGGGAAGAGAGCGGGCCACTTTGCGGCGCAGGTTGACGCAGAGCTCCTGAAGGACCTGCGTGCTGAGGACGCCTTGCCCGCTCATCCACAGGCCTGCGACGACCCGGCGGGCGCGCTCGTGTTTTAGGCCGGCCGAGCGGTCGTGAGCGTAAATCAGAATGTTAGTATCGACAAAATACTTGTCGGCCATAAGACGCGATTGCTGGGATGCGGATCAGCGAATCATCGTTCATGGAGCTCGTCACGGGAATGAGAAAGCGTCCAGTGCAGGTCCATACCCTCCCGCAGCCGCGCCAATGCGCGCTTTCGGGCGCGATCATATGTCTTGCGCTCACGCACGATTTGCTCAAGGCGAGCGGCCAGCAAAGCGCTAATCGACGTCCCGTCTTCAGCCGCGAGAATCTTGGCTTCACGCAAGAGAGCGGCATCCAGCTTGAGGGTAATGTTGCTCTTCATAGTAGCACGAGTTTCCGTGCAGCACATAATTACGTGCTCAATGAGTATACCTGCCGACAGACTACCCGGTCAACGGTCAAGCCTTTCATACGCCGGAAATCCCCGAATCAGGCTTGCGCATAGCCTTCTATCAATTTCTTGCGCAAAGGTATCGGCGCCGGGTAGCATAGCGTGGCTTGGACAGGCTTGCCGGGCAGGAGGACAAGAATGACGAAATTCGGTCTGGCGATGGGGGTTATATTCTTGCTCCCGCTAGTGCTGTTTGCTGGAAAAAACCTGGCGGACTATCCCTTGCAGATCCAGGTTGTCGAATCGCACTGGCATCGGCTCAGAAACGGCACGGTGGACGGGTGGGGACGTGGGGACATCAGAGATGGAGATGCCATTCATGGATTCGACTTTACTTATTCATATGCAGAGCCCTTCCAACGAACGATCGGCGATGCCCACTATCTCGCCAAGTGGAAAAAGGAGCCGTTCAAGCTGGAGATGCTGGTTGGGGTAATTGGCGCTCCTGATAAGCACTACACCTATGAGCTGAAGACGAGCTTGCGAGAGGACGTGTATGTGCCAAGTCCCGGCGGAGCAGTCGCGGTTTCCCAGGAGGAATATAAGGCCAGGCACGCGAAATAACTCGGCTCATGCCCGCATTTCTGGGGTCATTGCGCGAGTTGCCGGGCGATTTTGCAATAGAGTTCTACCGCCTCATGTAACTGCTTCTTTTCTACGCGCTCGTGCTGAGTATGGGCAACGTGGATGGACCCGGGACCTACCAGCAATGGCTGACCCCAGTTACCGAGGGCCGGAATGTCGGTGGTGAAAGCGGCGACCATGGATGGCACGCCGTCCAGAGTACGCAGGCGAACAAAGGGTATCTCCAAAGTGAATTCCACTTTCGCCAGATCACCCACGGCTGAAATAATCTCACGGCGAAGTTCGGCTGACGGTCCTACCAGGCGATAGAGCAGCAGCGCCTTCGCGTTATCGGCGATCACATTTGGCGCGCGGCCGCCTTCGATCTGCCCTATGTTCAACGTGCATGGCCCAACACCCTCCGTACTCGGCAGCGGCATGGCTCGCAGGCGTGAGAGCGCCTCGACCAGTTTGTCAATGGCTGATTCTCCCAGCTCCGGATAGGCCGAGTGCGCCATGCGTCCCTGCGCCGTGAGTTCCACACGCAGCGCGCCTTTCGAGGCTACCGCGATTCGGTTCTCCGTGGGTTCGCCGTTCACCAGAAATTTGCAACCCGGCGATTGCTCGTTGGCGATTTTTGCTCCCAGGCTATCGCGCTCCTCGCCAACCAAATAAAGCAGGCCAACGTAAACACCCTCGGCGCGCAGGCGTTCCGCGGCCTCAACCTGCGCGGCTATGATTCCCTTGGCATCGCAGGAACCGCGGCCGTAAATGTAATTCTTGTCTTCGGAGGAAGAAATGAATGGCGGCACCGTGTCCATGTGCGTTGAAAACACGATTGCCGGCTGCGGATTCTCCCGAGATGCCGCGAAGACGTTCTGCCGCTCGCCTTCCACCGGCATCTTGCCTGCTTCGTATCCCAGGCGGCAAAGCTCGCGATGCAGGAAATCGCCCACGGGGCCTTCGTTTCCGGTGATGGACTCAATGTCCACGAGCTGGCGCGTGAAGGAGACGACATCCATGGCAGAGAGGATACCTGAGGGTTTGGCGAAGCGCGAATTGTTGCTTTGGATGTGGAGCATCATTGGAACTGCCCGCTTCCAGCACTCAGCAGTTGGCATTCAGCATTCAGTTCTGAAGGTCAACACGCAGCCGAAACAGCCGAGTGCTCGTGCTGATATTCTTGGGGGCAGTGCTTGCCATTCCTGGCACCTGATTGAATGAGCGCTGTGTCCAGTTCGATTCGCTCTCTGTTTCTGTCCGGTCCCGCGGGCCGTTTGGAGGCGTTGCTCAACGAGGGTGCGCCTGGCGCTTCACACGCCGCTCTGGCCTGCCATCCGCATCCGGTGTATGGGGGGACGTTTCACAACAAAGTCGTTTTCCACACCATGAAAGCGCTAAACGGCTTCGGTTTTCCCGTGTTGCGCTTTAACTTTCGCGGCGCGGGACTCAGCCAGGGCGAACATGATCACGGGATCGGCGAAGTGGGCGACGTACAGGCCGCGCTTGACTGGCTGTATGACGAGTTTCAGCTGCCCATCATCTTTGCCGGCTTCTCTTTCGGAGCTGCAGTCGGGTTGCGGGCGGCATGTCCCAACGAGCGGGTGAAGGCCGCAATCGGCCTCGGCCTGCCGGTAACGCCCCTTGATGATCGCACCTACGATTTCACCTTCCTGCAGACTTGCGCCAAGCCCAAGCTGTTCGTAAGCGGCGCTCGCGACCACTTCGCACCAGCAGCGAAACTGCGCGCACTGGTCGAATCGCTTCCCGGCCCTAAGAAGCTCACGTGCATAGAGGGTGCGGACCATTTTTTTGAAGGCAGGCTGCGTGAGCTCCGCGAGATCATCGAAGCCTGGATCAGGGAATTCAGGATCAACCAAGCCAGGGCCAACGAAACCGGGACTGACGAAATCAGGTCCGAGGACCTTATCGAATAGCTTCTATAATCTGCCAATGTCTTCCCCTTCGGCCGGTGGCCTGGCGCTTGAAATGCGTTCTAAGGCGCGCAGCTTTTTCGTTGCAGCATTAGAGGATGCGAGCATCGCCCGGGCCTTCGAGCGCCACGTGGAATGCACGCGCGGTGTGCTGAGAATTTTCGAAGACCTGCATCATCTCGACGCCTATCAACGAGTATTTGTCATCTCAATCGGCAAGGCCGCCCACACTCTGGTTGAGGCCCTGGAATCCCGCGCCGGGAGCCGCTTTGAAGGAATCGTGGCCAGTTCGGTTGCGCCCGCCTCGCAGGCGCGCGGCTTCCGCTATTTTCTCGGCGGACATCCCACGCCCAACGCGGAATCCCTTCGCGCCGCCGCCGCCATGCTCAAGTCGTTGAGCGGGCTCAACTCGCAGTCGCTGGTGATCTATCTGCTGAGCGGCGGCGGTTCATCCATGGCCGAACAGCCGGTGGACGAGGAAATCTCTCTCAATGATATTGTCGCGACCTACCGCGCACTGGTGCTGAGTGGCGCGCCCATCGCAGAAATCAATGCCGTGCGCAAGCATTTGTCGGCGATCAAAGGCGGAAGGCTGGCCGCGGCGGCATATCCCGCGCCGCAGGTTTCGTTGCTGATCTCCGATGTTCCCGACAAAACGCCGGATGCGCTGGCATCCGGACCGACCATGCCTGATTCCACCACTACCGAGGACTGTTACGCCATCGTCGCCAAGCATGGGCTGCTGGAGCAATTTCCAGCGTCAGTGCGCGGCATATTTGTGCGGCGGGGGCTGGAGGAAACTCCCAAGTTCGACCACCCAGCCTTTGTGCATTCCCGCTGGTGGACGCTGCTCTCGAACCAAAGCGCTGTGGAAGCCGCAGCCGTGGCTGCGAAGCAGGCTGGATTCACCGTCGAGGTAGACAACAGTTGTGATGACTGGGATTACGCGCGCGCGGCCGATTACCTGCTCGGACGCCTGCACGAACTGCGCCACCGCTCGGAGCGCGTCTGCCTGATTTCCGGCGGGGAAGTGACCGTGAAGGTGACCGACGGAGGGACCGGAGGCCGCAACCAACAATTTGCGCTGGCGTGCGCCGAGAAAATTGCCGGCCAAGACATCACGGTTTTAAGCGCCGGCACTGACGGACTTGACGGCAACAGCCCCGCTGCGGGGGCGATTGCCGATGGCACTACCGTCAGTCGCGGCCAGACCCTAAACCTCGATGCAACCGTGTTTCTAAAGCGTTTCGATGCCTACAACTTCCTTCATACACTGGGCGATGACATCGCGACCGGACCGACCGGAAATAATCTGCGCGACCTGCGCATTCTTCTGGCGTATTGAAACCGGCCAGGCGGGCGCGCCATTCGCCAGCGGATGAATGCTTACTGCACCACGATTGTCACAGCCGCGCTGCGCGTCACCGAGCCGGAAGTTCCGACGATTGTGACGTTGTAGGAGCCGGGAGAAACCGTGCCGCCGCTGCCTCCTCCCGCGCTGGGAGATGAAGCGCAGCCCACGAGAAAAATGGCGAGCAAAATCAGAAAGCCACTGGCAATCCACGGAGCAAGCCTCTTCTTGCTGGGTGAGAGATCGGCGAAAATCAGGCCCACCAATCCCATTCCCGCAAGCGAAGGCAAAACAGAGTAGTAAGGTGGCAACACGTGGCGAGGTGGCATGCTCCGCGCTATTGCAAGGCCGGTTGAGATGGTCAAGGTCGTCGTGGCCGACGCGCTGCCTGGGGTCAGCGACGCGTTGGCAAAACCGCAAGTAGCAAAAAGCGGCAGGCCTGAACACGAAAGCGCAACGGCGTTTCCGAACGCGCTGTTCACGGGATTGATCGTTACCGTGTACATCGCAGATGCTCCCGCGGCCACGGTGGCGGTTGCAGGAGTGGCCGATACCAGGAAGTCGGCGGGCGCTGCAGTTATTTTGGCTACGAAGGCATCCGCCAAGCCTCCGCTATAAGTGCCAGCGAGCGGCAATTGGGTGGTTGGGAAGCCAGTGGTGCTGGCGGTGCTGCCGGCCAAATATGCGTTGCTGGCCGCGTCCACGGCCACTGCGCCGAGAGCGCCCAACGCGACCTGGCCGCTAAAGGCGTTTTCGTTTCCGGCGCCGCCCAGGTAGCTGGAATAGACGAGCCCGCCGATGCTGTTCAGTTCTGTGACGAAAGCATCCGATGAGCCGTCCGCCCCGCCGTTGTTGCTCTGGAATGCGGAGGCAGTCGGGAAGTCTGCCGAAAGAGTTCTGCCGGTAATGTAGGCATCGTGGAAAGCATCGAGGGCGATACCAGTCGCAGCGTCATCGCCGCTGCCGCCGAGATAAGTGGAAAAGAGCAATCCCGAGCCGCTGGCGTTCAGCTTTGCCACAAAGGCATCGTCTCCGCCGCCAGGCGAACTCTGAGCGGTATTAACTTTGGGGAAATCCTTGGAATTGGTTACGCCTGCTACGTACGCCTCGCCCGTGGACTTGCATACTGCAACGCCCAGCACGTCATCAGTGCCGCTGCCGCCGAGGAACGTTGAATACAAAATGCCGGAGCCGTCGGCCTTGATGGCGGTCACGAATCCGTCGTCGAAGCCGCTATCGCAGTTGCCGTCCGAGCCGCACTTGGTCTGCAGTGCTCCGGTGGTTGTGGGGTAGTCGGGCGAAAGAGTGATTCCGGCTGCGTACACATTGTTCGAAGCATCCAGGGCAACCCCGGTCACAAGATCGGCGTTGCTTCCTCCCAGATAAGTGGCGAAGGCCAGAGCGCTGCCGGTCGGATTGAGCTTGGCTACGAAACCAGCGTGGCCATCGGAATTGCTGAATTGAATGGGGCTCGATGAAGCGCCGGGGAAATCGGTCGAGAGAGTCTCGCCGCCAATGTACACATCGCCCGATGCGTCGAGAGCCAACCCCAAAGCGCTGTCACTGCCGCTGCCGCCGAGGTAAGTGGAATAGGCCAGGGTGCCGTTCGGGCTGAGCTTGGCCACAAAGCCATCCTGCGGCCCGCGCAGAGCGCTCTGCAGAACTCCGGCAGTTGCGGGGAAATTGCTGGAAGTCGTAATTCCTGCGACGTACGCGTTTCCATTTCCATCCACCGCAATGGCATTTCCGATTTCGTCGGCATCCCCGCCGATCAGAGTGGTATATAGAACCGTTGAACCGGCGGCGTTGAGCTTGGTCACAAAAACGTCGAAGCCGCCGCCTGCGGAAAGCGTACCCGAGTCGGCAGGGAAGTCGGGTGATTCTGTGGTGCCGGTCACATAGGCATTGCCCGCGGAGTCCACCGCGATTGAGGCCGCTTCGTCCTCACCAGCGCCCCCTAAGTAAGTGCAGTAACTCAGCGCGGGATCAATCACCAGTTCGCGGTCGTGGTCGTAGCTGCCGAGCAAGAAGCCAACTTGCCCTCCTGGCTTGAGAACGTAGTTCGCCTCTACGGACTCGCGGACCCCATCCCGCACTTGATAGGCGAAAGCGCGGTGTAGAAGCAGGTTTCCCTCCAGCGAAGAGACGACAAGGTTGCCAGCATCGTCTACCGCGACCTCATCGGCACCCGAAAAATGGAGCCGGATAGGTCGCGGGTCGGCCCCCGGTGCCACATGGAAGTCAAATTCCACCTGCTGTTCGTTGGGACGCTCGGCGCCATGGTATTCCACATCGATTCCGGGGTATAAGCCGAGCATGCGCACGCGTCCATATTGCGGTACGCCGGTTCGCCAAGCGCGACGATTGCCTACGAAGTAATTGCTGAGACCGGGCAACGGCTGCTGCGGAACAAAAATGGCCGGCCAGGTGCCTATGAGCTGCATGCGCACGATGGCGTCCGCGGGCAAACGCTGATTTACCGATGAGGAATAAAGGCAGCTCGGCGTCTTCAAGTGCCACCAGATGGGGGTGCAGTCGGGCAATTGTGAATGGCGCGAAAATACCGCCTCGTTGGCAGTAAGAAACAACGTGTACCCCTGGCCGCGCGCCAGATATCTGACCTGCGGATTCACCTGACCCAGGTTCGGTTCAAAGGCCAGAGGCTGCTTGCCAAATGCATCCAGTGACTTGCGCTCTGGTACCGGTGGGCGACCTGCATCTGCATTCGCGCTTGCGGTGCTTGACCGCGGGGTGCTCACAAACCGCGCAATGTCTTTGCCACCGTAGACCGCCATGAATATCACGGGAAATACGATTGCGGCCACCAAGCTTATCCGCCACCCACGTTCTCGGGTTGTGCGCGGTTTTGCGCTCATGCAAATCCTCCTGCGACCGAAGTCGCGTGTATGTGGCCAGTGAGCGCGCGGAGTGCACTTCCGTGCGAAAGTCCCAGCTAGATTCAGAAAAGTGGCGGCTGCTTCGGAGTATCGGTGGGAAGCTTTAGTGGGTCAATGAACGGGGGTATTACTCGAAAGGACGTGGCATCCTGAAGTTTCAAACCACGCCCATCGGCAAAAAACGGCCCCGAGACTTCAGTGCGCCGCGAGGCCGAGATACGCAAACGTAATAGTCAGCGGAGACGATTAGTCCCCCCGCAAATAACTCCACGAACGGTCATCGGTACGAAGGTAGTCGGTGCCTTTCACCGCCCGCATGTACTGGGCGCGTTCGAAAGCTGTGGGGTCGGCGCAGCGCAACTGGCTCATGCTGCCCTGCATCTGGCGCACGGATTCATATTCGTGATCGGCCATCCACTGCCCCAGCATACGTTCTACGAAGCGGACGTGGTCGGGCCCTTCACGCAAAAGAATCGAGGCCATCATGGTGACATTGGCTCCTACCATCAGCAGCTTGATGGCATCCTCCGCATAGTGAACGCCGCTGGTCGCCGCCAGGCTCGCCTTGATTCGGCCAAACAGTATACCGATCCAGGTAAGCGGTAGCCGCAGATCCTGAGGCGTGCTCAACAAGACATTAGGCCGGATCTCCAGATTTTCCAGATCAATGTCAGGCTGGTAGAAGCGGTTGAACAGCACCAATCCGTTCGCCCCGGCTTCGTCGAGCCGCTTCGCCACGTTCGCCATATTGCTGAAGAACGGGCTGAGCTTTACGGCGACCGGAATGTGGACAGCACTCTTCACCGCCCGCACAATATCAATGTACATCTTCTCTATCTCTGCGCCGGTTTGCTCCGTGTTGGTGGGCAGCGAGTAAATGTTGCACTCGATGGCGTCCGCTCCTGCCTCCTCAATCTCTTTGGCAAATTGGGTCCATCCGCCGAGGGTGGCACCATTGAGGCTGGCGATGATGGGAATATCCACCGAATCTTTGGCACGGCGGATATGCTTCAGATAGCCTTCCGGGCCGGTCTGGAATTCCGTGGGTGCGGGAAAATAGGTGAGCGACTCGGCAAAGCTCTCGGTACCGGCCGAAAGGCGATACTCCAGTTCCACGTTTTCCCGGCGCAACTGCTCTTCAAACAGCGAATACAGCACCACGGCGGAGGCTCCGGCGTCCTCCAGGCGGCGAATGCCATCGAGATCATGCGACAAAGGCGATGCGGACGCCACCAGCGGCGTGCGCAGCTGAAGGCCGAGATAATTTGTATTAAGGTCAACCATGATGTTCTCCTCGCCGGTCCTGATTAGTGGGCCGCTCCTGCCGGAGTTTTCTCCTCGGATTCACTGTTCGCTTTAGGGGAGGGCTCTGGTTTGGGGTTTGGCTCGAACTTGCGCTGCGCCATGTATTGGTAGAACTGATAGCGGATTTCGGCATCGTGCTGTGCCTGCTCCCACAGCCGCTTGGCGTCTTCTGGCTTGCTCTTGGTAAGCATCTGGAAGCGGGTCTGTTGTTGCAGGAATTCTTTCACCTTCTTGGTCGGGGCGCGGGAATCGAGCTGCAACGGATTTTCGCCGGTAAGGCTTCGCTCCGGGTTATAGCGATAGAGCAGCCATTGGCCCGAGTCCACTGCGACTTTTTGATCGCTCATCGCCGTGGTCATGTTGATGCCATGCGCGATGCAGTGCGAGTAGGCGATTATGATGCTGGGACCATCGTAGGCTTCGGCCTCGATGAACGCCTTGAGCGTGTGCTCGTCTTTCGCGCCCATCGCCACGCTCGCCACATAGACGTTGCCGTAGCTCATGGCCATCATGCCCAGGTCTTTCTTGCGGCTGGGCTTGCCGCCGGCGGCAAACTTGGCCACTGCGCCCCGAGGCGTCGACTTAGAAGCTTGCCCACCGGTATTGGAGTAAACCTCGGTATCGAGCACCAGCAGGTTGACGTTGCGTCCGCTGGCCAGCACGTGGTCGAGGCCGCCGTAGCCGATGTCATAAGCCCAGCCGTCGCCGCCCACGATCCACACGCTCTTTTTCACCAGTATGTCGGCCAGGGCGAGCAGTTGCTTGGCATCGGCGGAGTCAACTTTCTGCAGCTTTTCTTTCAGCATGACGATCCGCTCACGCTGTTCGTGAATGTCGGCTTCGTCTTTTTGCGGCGAGGTCAAAATGGCTGTGGCCAGCGCTCCGCCGATCTCTCCCGACAACCGCCGCACCAACTCGCGGGCAAATTCGGTTTGCTTATCAATCGAAACGCGGAAACCAAGGCCAAATTCGGCGTTATCTTCAAACAAGGAATTCGACCACGCCGGCCCTCGGCCCTCGGCATTCTTGCTCCAGGGTGTAGTGGGCAGGTTGCCGCCGTAAATCGAGGAGCATCCGGTAGCGTTGGCGACGATGGTACGATCCCCGAAGAGCTGTGAAACCAGCTTCAGATAAGGCGTTTCGCCGCATCCCGAGCAGGCGCCCGAGAACTCGAACAAAGGCTCCTGGATCTGCTGCTGGCGGATGTTGCTGGCTTTGATCTTGCGCCGGTCAAGCTCCGGAATCTTCAGGAAGAACTTCCAGTTCTCGCTTTCCGGAGCGCGCAGCGGGGGCTGCGGCTCCATGTTGATGGCCTTCAGCCGGGTTTCGCTCTTGTTCTTGGCGGGGCAGATGTCTACGCAAATGCCGCATCCGGTGCAGTCTTCGGGAGCCACCTGGATGCTGTACTTCATGCCATGCCACTCTTTGTCGCGGGCGTCGGCAGACTTGAACGTCGCCGGCGCGCCTTCCAGATCACGCGAGTCGTACACCTTGATGCGAATCACGGCGTGCGGGCAGACGATGGCGCACTTGCCGCACTGGATGCAGGTTTTGGTGTCCCATACAGGAATCTCGAGCGCGAGGTTGCGCTTTTCCCATTTGGCCGTTCCGGTCGGAAAGGTACCGTCGGCGGCAAAAGCGCTCACGGGAATTTCATCGCCGTGGCCGGCATAGATGGTGCCGAGCACCTCGCGCTCAAACTTGGGGGCCTCGGCGGAGAATGGCGCGGGAATCTCGATCTGGCTCGTCACCTTCTCCGGGATGCGGACTTCGAAAAGATGCGCTAGCGTCTCATCCACCGCGAGCAGGTTCTTCTTGACGATGTCTTCGCCCTTCCTGCCGTATGTGTAGCGGATGGATTCGCGAATCGCCTCGATCGCTTCCTCGCGCGGCAGCACTTTGGAAATCGCGAAGAAACAGGTCTGCAGGATGGTGTTCATGCGCGATCCCATGCCGGTATCGCGGGCCACCTGGTAGGCGTCAATCACAAAGAACCTCGCCTTCTTGGCGATGAGCTGCGATTGCACTTCGCGTGGCAGGTGGTCCCAGACTTCCTCCGGCCCGAAGGGGCTATTGAGCAGGAACACACCGCCGGGAACCAGCGCGCTCAACATGTCGTAGCGCTCGAGGAAAATCCACTGGTGGCAGGCGATAAAGCTGGCGTGGGAGATCAAATAGCTCGAGCGCACCGGTTGCGGGCCGAAACGCAGGTGAGAAACCGTCATGGCGCCGGATTTCTTTGAATCATAAACAAAATAGCCCTGCGCGTAGTTTTCGGTGTTCTCGCCGATGATCTTGATGGAGTTCTTGTTCGCGCCCACGGTGCCGTCCGCTCCTAGGCCATAGAACAGCGCGCGCACCACACTCTCCGCTTCCACCGAGAAATGCGGATCGTAGCTCAAGCTGCTGTGGCTTACGTCATCCTGAATACCGGCCGTGAAATGGTCCTTGGGTTTCTCGGCGGCCAGATTTCCGTATACAGCTTTGACCATCGCGGGAGTGAATTCTTTGGAAGATAGGCCATAGCGTCCGCCGATGATTTCCGGGGCGGCTTTCAACTTCCCATAGCCCAGCTTCAGCCCTTCCTGAACTGCGTTCACTATGTCGAGGAACAGCGGTTCGCCGGCGGCGCCGGCTTCCTTGGTACGGTCGAGTACTGCAATCTTGCGCACGCTGGAGGGAAGAGCTTCGATGAACGCTTTCACCGAAAACGGCCGGTACAGCCGCACTTTCAGCAAGCCGACTTTCTCGCCATGCTGGTTCAGATACTCAACCGCCTCATGCGCCGCTTCCGCGCCTGAGCCCATCATCACAATGACCCGCTCTGCATCGAGAGCGCCTACGTAGTCGAAGAGATGGTAATAGCGGCCCACGACCTGAGAAAATTTGTCCATTACCGCCTGGACCTTGTCCGGGCAAGCCGCGTAATAAGGATTCACCGACTCACGCGCCTGGAAATAAACGTCTGGGTTCTGCGCGGTGCCGCGCAGCACAGGATGGTCGGGCGAAAGCGCCCGCTGGCGGTGCTCGAACACGCGGTCAATGTTGATCAGGGCACGCATGTCGTCTTCGGTCAGCATCTCGATCTTGTTGACTTCGTGTGAAGTGCGGAATCCGTCAAAGAAATGCAAAAACGGAATGCGCGATTCCAGCGAGGCCGCGTGCGCAATCAGAGCGAGGTCCATCGCTTCTTGCACCGAATTGGAGGAGAGCATGCCAAACCCGGTGGTACGGCAGAACATCACATCAGAATGGTCGCCGAAAATGGAAAGCGCGTGCGTGGCCACAGTACGCGCGGAAACGTGAAATGCCGTGGGCGTAAGCTCGCCGGCGATCTTGTTCATGTTCGGGATCATCAGCAGCAGGCCCTGCGAGGCGGTGAAAGTCGTGGCCAGCGAGCCGGTCTGCAAAGCGCCATGGACGGCCCCGGCAGCGCCGCCTTCACTCTGCATCTCGATCACGTGCGGGATGGTGCCCCAGATGTTGGGCACGCTCTCAGAAGCCCATTGGTCGGCCCACTCGCCCATCGGCGAAGAAGGCGTGATGGGATAGATGGCGATGACCTCGTTGACCCGGTAGGCAACGTTCGCCACGGCTTCGTTGGCGTCCATGGTCTTGAACTTGCGCTTCATGATTCCCCTTCCGGACTGCCGCGTGACTAATTTTGGTTCTCACCCGACTGTCATATAAATCATGCGACGGGGGGGGATTTCTGTCGGGAATCCGGTTCACAGAGGGGTGTGATTGAAATCACAAAGTGCCCAGTGGCTACTGATAGGCACGCAGACACGGCTCGGTGTGGTCTGAGTCCTGTGTGGTGATTCTGGAGGGCGCTAACCACGGGCAGTGAGGACGAGGAGGTTAGACACTGGCCACCAGCCACTAGTCACTGACGACTGTTAGTGCCCGTATCCCCCGCTCTGCAGCGAGACCTTTCCGCGGAACATCCGGTAGACCACGATGAAATACGCCGCCGCGAGGCACATGCCAAACGCCCACCAGATCAGCCCGACGTGCAGCGTGTGCGGGCCGGAGAGCGCCTTGGCGATGGTGATGTCGTTGGCCGTGCCAGTGGTGGCCGGAAGAAGCCGTGGATAAAGTCCAATCGCCGCACCCACCAGCATCACTGTCAGGTAGACGCAGGAGCAAGCGAATGCCCGGGAGTCGGCGCCTTTCTTTAAGAAGAAAATAATTCCCAGCAGGGAGAGCAATACAACTACTGGAACCAGAAACGTGACTGGATACGCCCGGTAATTAATGAGCGTGTCGGAGCGGGCGACCATGGATGCAGGCAAACTAACCAAGGTCAAAAGCAGCAGGCCAACCCACAGGCGGCGGGCCGCGGTGCGGGCGCGCTCTTGCAGATCGCCCTCGGTCTTAAGTGCAAGATATAGTGCGCCGTGCACCCCCAATGCCACGAGCGCGACCAAGCCGCCAATCACCGTGTACCAATCCAGGATTCCGGGGTGGGCCCCAATCTGCCAGTTGGTCCACAGCGGCAGGAAGAAATATCCGTCTTGCTGCAGAGGAACGCCGCGAATCACGTTTGCCAGCGCCGCTCCATAAAAGATCGCCAGCAGGGCGCTGGAGAGGAAAAACAGCCCGTCGAAGAACGCGCGCCAGACGCCAATACTCATCTGCCCGCGCAATTCAACGCTCGCACCCCTCATGATAAGCAGCCAAAGGACGATCATGAGAGCTAGATAGAAGCCGCTGAAGGCTGAGGCATAGAGCAGGGGAAAAGCGAAGTAGAGCGTGCCGCCGCCCGCCAGGAGCCAAACTTCGTTGCCGTCCCAGACCGGCCCGATGCTGCGCAGGCTCACCTGCCGCTCTTCCTCGCTGCGCGCGAGAAACGGATGGAGGATGCCCACGCCCAGGTCAAACCCGTCCAATACCACATAGGCAACCATCATGACTGCGACAATCCAGAACCAGATGAATCCCATCGTTAGTTCCTCAATCGACTATGCATGAGTTGTCATTCCGAGAACAGTCAACCGCACCACTCAGTACGATGCCGTCATCGGTGCACCCTTCGGCGCAGTCGCAACCGCAAGCACCGGCCCTTTATCAATAATTCGATATACCAGCACTACAAACAGAATCGAGAGAACGGTGTACAAACCCATGAATCCCAGTAGCGTGAATAGGCTGTTACCGGTAGAGACGTATTTCGAGTAGCCTTCCGATGTGCGGATCAACCCATACACCACCCAGGGCTGGCGGCCGATTTCCGCAGTCAACCAACCTGCCGTGTTTGCGATATAGGGCAAAGGGAAGCTCAGCAGCAGTGGCCACAGCGCCCAGCGGGTCTTAAACAGCCGCCCGCGCCACAGGAGAAAAGCCGCCACCGCCATGATAAGCACGAAATACGTACCCAGCCCAGCCATGATGTGGTAGGCGTAAAACAACAGCGGCAGCGGCGACGGCCATTGCTCGCGCGGAAACTGGTCCAGCCCTTTTACTTCAGCCTTCACCGTGCCATAAATCAGGAAGCTCAGAACGTCATTCACCACGATGGGGTTATCAATGGTCTGGTTTTCCACATTGGGTTGGCCAATCAGCACAATGGGCGCGCCTTGCTTCGAACTGAAAAGCCCTTCCATGGCAGCCACCGCCGCCGGCTGATTCTTGGCCATGTAACGCCCGTGAAGATCGCCCGTCGGAAATATCTGCGTGATGCACGAAATGACCCCGGCAATGACCCCAACGCGCAGGAAGATCTTGCCATGCTCAGCGAACCGGTTCTCCAGAACGTAGAACGCGCCTACCGAACACATCACAAAAGCCCCGGTAATCACCGATCCCGACATGTTGTGCGCATACTGCAGCAGCGCCCAGTGGTTGGTAAGCAGCCCCCAGAAACTGGTCACTTCATATACCCCATTGGGCAGTACGCGGTAGGCCACGGGATGCTGCATCCACGCGTTAGTTACGATAATGAAGAAGCCGGAGATCCACGATCCCACGAAAACCAGGAATGCCGACACCCAATGCCCCCAGGCGGGAAGCCGCTTCTCGCCGAACAGAAAAAGCCCGAGAAATGCGGACTCCAGGAAAAACGAGAAAACCCCTTCCATTGCCAACGGTTGCCCGATGACCCCGCCGGTGGTGCGCGCAAACTGCGACCAATTGGTGCCGAACTGGAATTCCATGGGAATGCCAGTCACCACGCCGATGAGAAAGTTGACCGCAAATATCCTGGCCCAGAAGCGGGCAGCTTCGTTGTAGCGTTCGTCCTTGTAGCGGATCGCTACGGTCTTGAGGGCCACGATCAGCAGCGCCAGACCCATGGTTAATTGAGGGAACAGGTAGTGATACGTGACGGTGAAGCCGAAGTGAATGCGGTGAAGCAGTTCCACGTCCATGAGTTTCACCTTAGGTGCACAGACTATCGTCTTACAAATCCAGATATGCCCGGACCGAGCTGGGGTCGTCCAACGGTGTGAGGCGGAATCCCAGCCGTTTGATGATGACCTGCATGGCCACGTTATCAGGCAGCATATCGGCGGAAATGCGGCTCACCTTCTCCTCGCGCGCGACCCTCACCACGCGATGCAGTAATTCATTTCCCAGGCCCTGCCTTTGGTAGGGATCGCTCACCAGCACAGCCACCTCGGCGTCGTTGCTGGCGCGCAGCCTGCTCAACCGCCCAACGCCAAGAATCTGGCGTTCGCCGGTTTGCGCATCTTTCTTCTCGGCCACCAGGGCCATCTCGCGGTCGTAGTCGCCAAAGCAGATGCGCACCAGGCGCTCGTGTTCCACCCGACGGTTAAGCGGAAGAATTCCGAAATACCGCAGATACACGGTGCGGTCGGAAAGCGTCTGGTGAAACTTCACCATCAGAGGCTCATCCTCCGGGCGAATGGGGCGGATGGTGATCGGCGTCCCATCTTTCATGGTGGATTCCCAGACATACTGCAAGGGATATGGCCGGATCGCAGGCTTCGGCAACTCATCTCCCTGAACCGCGGGGCCATGCAGAACCACCCGCGCATCCAGCGCCAGCAGGCGCTCCGAGGAAGCGAGGAGAGGATTGATATCAATTTCCGAAATCCATGGCTGTTCAACCACCAGTTGACTGAAGCGCACCAGCAGACCTTCCAGTTGCTGCATGTTGACCGGTTTGCGTCCTCGCACTCCCTTCAGGGCCCGGTAGATCTTGGTTTGCTCCATCATCCGCTGCGCAAGAGTAGTGTTGAGCGGTGGAAGCGCCAGTGCCCGGTCGCGATAAACCTCCACCAGTTGCCCACCGGAACCGAACAAAATCACGGGGCCGAACTGCGGATCAATGCTGCTGCCCAGAATGAGTTCGTAGCCATCGAGCTTCACCATCGGTTGCACGGTGACGCCGGAAAAGTCGTCAATGGAAGCTTTCTCGGCCACCGCGAGTTTG
>Ga0335078_10002194_pt1 | contig 29604 bp, 21 predicted proteins | sample Lox_Sample_32_FD_206711 | JGI IMG/M metagenome (GOLD analysis project Ga0335078, IMG submission 206711) | Soil microbial communities from Loxahatchee National Wildlife Refuge, Florida, United States - Lox_Sample_3.2 | ecosystem: Environmental > Terrestrial > Soil > Wetlands | place: USA...
GCGCGCGCGCCGGCGGCCGGGACGTGTGCCCGGGAGTGCTGCAGGGCGGCCGCGATGAGCCCGTTGAACAGCGGGTGCGGCCGCGTCGGCCGGGACAGGAACTCCGGGTGGGCCTGGGTGCCGACGAAGAACGGGTGCAGGTCACGGCGCAGCTCGGCGAACTCGACCAGGCGCCCGTCCGGTGACAGCCCGGAAAACACCACGCCGGCCTGTTCCAGCCGTTCACGGTAGGCGTTGTTGACCTCGTACCGGTGCCGGTGCCGTTCCTCCACCAGGCTCTCCCCGTACATCTCGCGGACCAGCGTGCCGTCGGCCAGGACGGCCCGGTACAGGCCGAGCCGCATGGTGCCGCCCATGTCCCGTTCCCCCGCCACCACGTCCTCCTGGTCGGCCATGGTGGCGATGACCGGGTAGGGGGTGGCCGGGTCGAACTCGGTGCTGTCCGCGCCCTCCAGCCCGGCCAGGTGCCGGGCCGCCTCGATGACCAGGCATTGCAGCCCGAGGCACAGCCCGAGCAGCGGGATGCCATGGGTGCGCGCGTACTCGATCGCGCCGATCTTGCCCTCGATGCCGCGGACCCCGAAACCGCCGGGGATCAGCACCCCGTCCGCGCCCTCCAGTTCGCGCTCGGCTCCCTCGGGGGTCTTGCAGTGGTCGCTGGGGACCCAGCGGATGTTGGCCCGGGCGTCGTTGGCGAACCCGCCCGCGCGCAGCGCCTCGGCCGGGGACAGGTAGGAATCGGGCAGGTCCACGTACTTGCCGACCAGGGCGATCGTGATCGAGCGGGCGGGCCGGTGCACTCGCCGCAGCAGGTCGTCCCATTCGCTCCAGTCGACGTCGCGGAACGGCAGCCCCAGCCGGCGCACCACGTAGGCGTCCAGCCCCTCGGCGTGCAGCACCTTGGGGATGTCGTAGATGGACGGGGCGTCCGGCGCGGAGACGACCGCCTCCTCATCCACGTCGCACATCAGGCTGACCTTGCGCTTGAGCCCGTCGCTGATCGGCCGGTCGGACCGGCATACGATCGCGTCCGGCTGGATGCCGATGCTGCGCAGCGCGGCCACCGAATGCTGCGTCGGCTTGGTCTTCAGCTCCCCCGCCGGCCCGATGTAGGGCAGCAGCGACACGTGCAGGAAAAAGCAGCGGTCCCGGCCGATCTCGTGCCGGATCTGCCGGATCGCCTCCAGGAACGGCAGCGACTCGATGTCGCCGACCGTGCCGCCGACCTCGGTGATGACCACGTCGACGTCGGGGCCGCCCATTTGCAGGATCCGCAACTTGATCTCGTTGGTGATGTGCGGGATCACCTGCACCGTGTCGCCCAGGTAATCGCCGCGGCGCTCCTTGGCGATCACGTCCGAGTAGATCTGCCCGGTGGTGACGTTGGCCGAGCCTTGCAGCTCGGTGTCGAGGAACCGCTCGTAGTGCCCCACGTCGAGGTCGGTTTCGGTCCCGTCGTCGGTGACGAACACCTCGCCGTGCTGGAAAGGGTTCATCGTGCCGGGATCGACGTTGAGATAGGGGTCCAGCTTCTGCATCGTGACGTTGAGCCCGCGCAGTTTGAGCAGCCGCCCGAGGCTGGACGCGGTGAGCCCCTTGCCCAGGCTGGATGCGACCCCTCCGGTGACGAAAAGATGCCTCGTAGACTCCAGCCGTTTCCGGTGCGGTGATGCAGCCAAGGTAAGGCTCCCGTGGTCGTCGATACGGCGGCCAATCCGCCTGCCCACGGGCCACCAGGATAACAGGCGGCGGCCGGGGGACACACTATTGGCGGCCTTCCCGCGGCGCCCCGCCGGGGGACGCTGGCATTGGTGGCCCGCCACGTCCCGGCCGCGTCACGGCGGCGCTGCCGGGCGCCGCAGAAGCCGCGTTGCGGCGGCTTCGCCGGGCACGGCAAAAGCCGTGTTACGCGCTGGCCTTGCCGGCCATCTCCGCCGGCTGCTGGCTCCCGGGCCGGTCCGGCGGCCCGTTCTCGGGCGCCTCGCCGAACCGGGCCAGCGCGACCGCGCAGCACACGGCGAGGGCGAAACCCGCGATGGCCAGGCCGCCGAGACCGGGACGGGTCCGGTCACCGAGGAACACGACGCCCACCGCGGCGGGCGGCAGGGTCTCGGCGAGGACGACCCCGGCGGTGGCGACGGTGACGCTGCCGCCTTCCAGCGCCGTCGCGTAGAACAGGAACGATACGATGCCCGCCGCGATCAGCGCGTAGGTGGCCGGGTCCCGGACCAGGGTGAGCGGGGCGAAGCCGTTGAGCACGCGCGCGGCCACGGCGAGCACGCCGTACCCGGTCCCGGCGATCACGCCGAGGACCGGGGTACGGAGCCGGCCCGGCAGCCGTCCCGCGGCCATCCCGACCAGCGCCAGGCCCGCGATGGCCACGATCAGGGCCAGCTTGAAGACCACGCCCGCCTGGGAGGCGCCCTCCGGGCCCGCCGAGGTGCCGAGCAGGCCGACCCCGGTTACGACGCCGCCGACGGCCACCCATTCCCGCCAGTGCAGCACGGCGCCGATCAGCCAGGTCGCGCAGACAGCGGTCACGGCCAGGTTCGCGGCGATCATCGCCTGGACGGCAAACAGCGGCAGCCGGTGCAGCGCGACCAGTTGGGCGATGAAGCCGAGGATATCCAGGCCCAGGCTGGCCACGAACCGCCACTGGCGGAGCATCCGCACCAGCAGGCCGGGGTCCACACCGGTGCCCGCTCCGCCTTCGTCGCCGGGCGGCGGGCGGCGGCTGGCGGCGCGCGCGGCGATAGCCTGCATCACGGATGCCACGCCGTAACACACGGCCGCGACGACGGCAGCCACCAGGCTAGCTACCACAACTCACGACCTTACGCCTTCAGTGCGCCCACTCCGGAACGGTTCACCAGGGGCAACCTCTAGCGACCGCGCAGCATTCCCGGGAGTCTCTCCCACCGCGGCAGCCACCCGTCCAGGGGGCGCCGGCCGGCTCACACGCCGGCCGCCTGCATCCCCCGCAGCTCGTGCTTCAGCTCCCGGATCTCGTCCCGCAGCCGCGCCGCCACCTCGAACTGGAGCTCCGCCGCGGCCGCGTGCATCTGCTCGGTGAGCTGCTTGATCAGCTCGACCAGATCCTCGCGCGCCGGGCCCTCCGCGCCTGGCTCGCCGGGCAGGGCCTCGCCGCCCCCGGCGATCCCCGCGACCCCGGCGGCCGCCCGCGCTGCGCGGGCCCGCGACGACAGCCCCGGGACCGGCGACTTGCCGCGGCTCTGCTGCCGGCCCGCCCCGCCGATCAGCTCGTCGGTGTCGGCGTCCTCGCGGACCAGCTGGTCCAGGATGTCGGCGATCCGCTTGCGCAGCGGCTGCGGGTCGATGCCCCTGCCCCGGTTGTAGGCGATCTGCTTGTCGCGGCGCCGGTTCGTCTCGTCGATGGCCCGCCGCATGGACGGCGTGACCTGGTCGGCGTACATGTGCACCTGCCCGGACACGTTCCGGGCGGCGCGGCCGATCGTCTGGATCAGCGACGTGCCCGAGCGCAGGAACCCCTCCTTGTCGGCGTCCAGGATCGCGACCAGCGACACCTCCGGCAGGTCCAGGCCCTCCCGGAGCAGGTTGATGCCGACCAGCACGTCGAACTCGCCGAGCCGAAGCTCGCGCAGCAGCTCCACCCGGCGCAGCGTGTCCACCTCGCTGTGCAGGTAGCGGGCGCGCACGCCGTTCTCCAGCAGGTAGTCGGTCAGGTCCTCGGCCATCTTCTTGGTCAGCGTAGTGACCAGGACGCGCTCGTCACGCTCGGCCCGCTGCCCGATCTCGTGCAGCAGGTCGTCGATCTGTCCCTTGGTCGGCTTGATCAGGACCTCCGGGTCGACCAGGCCGGTCGGCCGGATCACCTGCTCCACCACGTCCCCGCCGACCCGCTGCAGCTCATACGGCCCGGGGGTGGCGGACAGGTAGACGGTCTGGCCGATCCGCTCGGTGAACTCATCCCACGTCAGCGGGCGGTTGTCGATCGCGCTGGGCAGCCGGAACCCGTGGTCGACCAGGGTCCGCTTCCGCGAGACGTCACCCTCGTACATCGCGCCGATCTGCGGGACCGTGTTGTGCGACTCGTCGATCACCAGCAGGAAGTCCTCCGGGAAGTAGTCCAGCAGGGTGTTCGGCGGGCTGCCGGCCTCACGGCCGTCGATGTGCCGCGAATAGTTCTCGATCCCCGCGCAGCTGCCGACCTGCCGCATCATCTCGACGTCGTAGGTCGTCCGCATGCGCAGCCGCTGGGCCTCCAGCAGCTTCCCGTGGCGCTCCAGCTCCGCGAGCCGCGCGGCCAGCTCGGCCTCGATGCCGGCGATGGCACGCTCCATCCGCTCCGCACCGGCCACGTAATGCGAGGCCGGGAAGATGTACAGTTCCGCGTCCTCGCTGACCACCTCGCCGGTCAGCGGGTGCAGGGTCATCAGCCGCTCGATCTCGTCGCCGAACATCTCGATCCGGACCGCGAGCTCCTCGTACTGCGGGATGACCTCGATCGTGTCGCCGCGCACCCGGAACGTGCCGCGGGTGAAGGCGAGGTCGTTGCGCGTGTACTGCATGCCGACGAGCTGCCGCAGCATGGCGTCCCGCTCGATCGTGTCGCCCACCTGGAGGGTGAGCATGCGGTCCACGTACTCCTGCGGCGTGCCCAGGCCGTAGATGCAGGACACCGACGCGACGACGATCGTGTCCCGGCGGGTCAGCAGGGAGTTGGTGGCCGAGTGCCGGAGCCGTTCCACCTCGTCGTTGATCGAGGAGTCCTTCTCGATGTAGGTGTCGGTCTGCGGGACGTACGCCTCCGGCTGGTAATAGTCGTAGTAGGAGACGAAGTACTCGACCGCGTTGTCCGGCAGCATCTCCCGCAGCTCGTTGGCGAACTGCGCCGCTAGGGTCTTGTTCGGCAGCATGACCAGTGTCGGCCGCTGCAGCCGCTCGGTCAGCCAGGCCACGGTGGCGGTCTTGCCGGTGCCGGTCGCGCCGAGCAGTACCGTGTCCCGCTCGCCCGCGGTGACCCGGCGCTCGATCTCGGCGATGGCGGCGGGCTGGTCGCCGGACGGCACCATGTCGGTGACCACGTGGAAGGGCGCGACCTTCCGCTGCAAATCGGTCACGGGACGCACGGCGCCACCTCCTGGGGTGCTCAGATCGCCGGGGGACCTCAGGGTTCAACTCTAGGCGGGGGGTCTGACATTCCGGGTGGCGCGGCGGGGCCCGGCCTTGGAGCGGGGGCCGGCGGCGGAGCGGGAGCCGGCCCGGCGGCTGAGCGTGCGGCGGCTGAGCGTGCGGCGGCGCGGTCGCGCAGCACGGCCCACACCTCCCCCGCCCGGCGGTCCAGGTCCTCCAGCGTCCCGGAGTTGTCGATCACGATGTCGGCGATGGCGAGCCGCTGCTCGCGGCCGGCCTGGGCCGCCATCCGGTCCGCGGCGTCCTGGATGGACATGCCGCGCGCGGCGGCCAGCCGTTCCAGCCGCTGATCGTCGGGCGCGTCCACCACCACCACCACGTCAAAGCCGCGGTCGCGGCCGCCCTCGGCCAGCAGCGGGATGTCGTGCACGACGATCCCGGCCAGGGCCATCGTCCCGGCCATCGCGGCCGCCTCCTGCTCGCGCTCCGCCATCCACGCCCCCACCAGCGGGTGCACGATCGCGTTCAGCTTCGCGCGCAGGCCGGGGTCGGCGAAGACGATCTGGCCCAGGCGCTCCCGGTCCAGCCTCCCGTCCGGGCCGATCACCTCCGGGCCGAAGGTGGCGGCGATCTGGCTCAGGCCGGGGGTGCCGGGCCGCACGACCTCGCGCGCGGCCACGTCCGCGTCCACGATCACGGCGCCGCGCGCGGCGAGCCGCCGCGACACCTCGCTCTTGCCGGAACCGATCCCGCCGGTGAGCCCGACCCGTAGCACCCGACCCCTCCTGCCTCACAGCGTGAACGGGTGGAGTTCCCGCGGGAACTCCACCCGTTCGTCGCGTCCGCGGCGGGCGTCCCCGCCGCCGCCTGCCTCCGGCCTCAGCCCTGGCCGGACAGCTTGTCGCGCAGCGCCGCGAGGGCCTCGTCGGAGGCGAGCGCACCGCCGCCGGCGCTGCCGCCGGACCGGGAGCCGCCGCGCTGACCGCCGGGCGCCGGCGTGGAGCTGGTGGTCGTGGATGATGCGACCGCCGCTCCCTCCTCGCTGGTCTCGGCCGCGTCGGAGTCGGCCTTGCGGGCCTCCTCGACCTGACGCCGGTGCGCCTCGTAACGGGCACGCGCCTCGGCGTACTGGCGCTCCCACTCCTCGCGCTGGCTGTCGTAGCCGGTCAGCCACTCACCCGACTCGGGATCGAAGCCCTCGGGGTATTCGTAGTTGCCCTGCTCGTCGTAGGAGGCGGGCATGCCGTACAGGGTCGGGTCGAAGTCGTCGCCGACGGCCTCGCCGATGGTGCCCTCGTTGGCCTGCTTGAGCGACAGCGAGATGCGCCGCCGGTCCAGGTCGATGTCGATGATCTTGACGAAGATCTCGTCGCCGACCTGGACGACCTGCTCGGGAATCTCCACGTGCCGGTCCGCCAGCTCCGAGATGTGCACCAGGCCCTCGATGCCCTCCTCGACCCGGACGAACGCGCCGAACGGCACCAGCTTGGTGACCCGGCCCGGCACGACCTGGCCGATCTGGTGGGTGCGGGCGAACTGCTGCCACGGGTCTTCCTGGGTGGACTTCAGCGACAGCGAGACCCGCTCCCGGTCCATGTCCACGTCGAGCACCTCGACCGTGACCTCCTGGCCGACCTCGACGACCTCGCCGGGGTGGTCGATGTGCTTCCAGGACAGCTCGGAGACGTGCACCAGGCCGTCCACGCCGCCCAGGTCCACGAACGCGCCGAAGTTGACGATGGACGATACGACGCCCTTGCGGATCTGCCCCTTCTGCAGGGTGTTGAGGAACGTGTGGCGGACCTCGGACTGGGTCTGCTCCAGCCACGCGCGCCGGGACAGCACGACGTTGTTGCGGTTCTTGTCCAGCTCGATGATCTTGGCTTCGAGTTCCCGGCCCACGTACGGCTGAAGGTCGCGGACCCGGCGCATCTCCACCAGCGAGGCGGGCAGGAAGCCGCGCAGCCCGATGTCGAGGATCAGGCCGCCCTTGACGACCTCGATGACGGTGCCGGTGACGACGCCGTCCTCCTCCTTGATCTTCTCGATCGTGCCCCAGGCGCGCTCGTACTGCGCGCGCTTCTTGGACAGGATCAGGCGCCCCTCCTTGTCCTCCTTCTGCAGGACAAGGGCCTCGATGTGCTCGCCCGATTTGACCACATCGTGGGGGTCGACATCATGCTTGATCGACAGCTCGCGAGAGGGAATCACGCCCTCTGTCTTGTAGCCGATGTCGAGCAAGACCTCGTCTCGATCGACCTTGACGACGGTGCCTTCGACAATGTCACCGTCATTGAAATACTTGATGGTCTCATCGATCGCGGCGAGGAATGCCTCCTCGGACCCGATGTCGTTGACCGCTACCTTAGGGGTCGAGTTGGCTTCTGTACTGCTCGTCATGTGTGGGTTGGCTCCGGATGCGGACAGGAATATGAGGGCGCGCCGGATCCCGCGGTACCCGCCGGAAGGACCAGAATCGAGGAACCCTGCCGGAGCTGGCCTTAGCCGGCCCACGTGGGCGGCTGATGGCCGCCGGTGAGGTCACAGGACAATCGGATCACACGAGACACAGCGCAGCGTTCAGAATATGAGAGCCACGGCACATGGTCAATCGGAGCGGCCGGGCCCGCCGAGCTGTTTACCCGCCCTTGGGCCGCCGATATGCACAACGAGCGCCGCCTCGCGCCCGTAACCCTGGCGTCCCAGGCCAGGGCGTTAAGGCCGATCCGGCGGCCGGTCACCCGGGGCAGGACCGCCGCCGGGCCACGGTCAGTGCGCCGCATCCCACCAGCTGGAGCCGGACCCCACCGAGACCTCCAGCGTGACCCGCAGGCCGGCCGCCGCCGTCATCTCGGCGCGGACCAGGTCACGCAGCGCGCCGAACTCGCCGGGCGCCACCTCGAAGATCAGCTCGTCGTGCACTTGCAGCAGCATCCGCGATTTCAGGTCGCGCGCGCGGATCGCCCGGTCCACGGCCAGCATGGCCATCTTGATGATGTCCGCGGCCGAGCCCTGGATCGGCGCGTTCAGCGCCATCCGCTCGGCCATCTCCCGGCGCTGCCGGTTGTCCGAGGTGAGGTCGGGCAGATAGCGCCGCCGGCCGAACATGGTCTCGGTGTAGCCCTCCTGGCGGGCGCGCGCCACCACGTCCCGCAGGTAGTCTCGGACCCCGCCGAACTCGGCGAAGTAACCCTCCATCAGCGCGCGCGCCTCATCGGCGGGGATGTGCAGCTGCGAGGACAGCCCGAACGCGGACAGCCCGTAGGCCAGCCCGTAGTTCATCACCTTGATCCGGTTCCGCAGGTCGCCGCCGATCTGCTCCGGCGGCATACCGAAAACCCGGGACGCGGTGGCCGCGTGGAAGTCGTGCCCGGACTCGAACGCGGCGATCAGCGCCCCGTCACCGGACAGGTGCGCCATGATCCGCAGCTCGATCTGGCTGTAGTCCGCGGTCAGCAGCGTCTCGTACCCGTCGCCGACGACGAACGCGCGCCGGATGCCACGGCCCTCCTCGGTCCGGATGGGGATGTTCTGCAGGTTCGGGTCGGTCGACGACAGCCGCCCGGTCGCCGCGATCATCTGGTTGAACGTGGTATGGATCCGGCCGTCCTCGCCCGCCATCGGGATCAGCGAGTCGACGATGCTCTTCAGCTTGGCCACGTCCCGGTGGCGCAGCAGGTGCTCCAGCACCGGGTGCCCGGTCTGGGCGAGCAGGCTGGTCAGCGCGTCGGAGTCGGTGGTGTAGCCGGTCTTGATGCGCTTGGTCTTGGGCAGCCCCAGCTCGGTGAACAGCACCTCCTGGAGCTGCTTCGGCGAGCCGAGGTTGAACTCGTGCCCGGTGACCGCGAACGCGGCCTGCTCGGCGGCCTTCACCTCGCCGTGCAGGGTCGCCGACATGGCGGCCAGATGGCCGGTGTCGGCGGCGATCCCGGTGCGCTCCATCCGGGTCAGCACGCCGACCAGCGGCAGCTCGACGTCGCGCAGCAGGGCGGCCGCACCGCGGCGTTCCAGGTCGGCGTCGAGCGCACCGGCCAGCTCCGCGGTCGCCCGGGCGTGCAGCACCAGGTTGGCCGCGGCGTCTTCCTCGCCGGAACCGTCCAGGGTGAGCTGCTCCGGGGTCTCGGAGTCGCCCTTCAGCTCCTTGCCCAGGTAGCGCAGGGTCAGGTCGCCGAGGTCGAACGAGCGCTGGCCGGGCAGCGCCAGGTAGGCGGCCAGCGCGGTGTCGCTGGTCAGCCCGGCCAGCTCGAAACCGTGCGCGGCGAACGCGTGCATCGGACCCTTGGCGTCGTGCAGGGCCTTCGGCAGGTCCGGGTCGGCGAGCCAGCCCGCCAGCGCGCTGGAGTCGGACTCGGTCAGCGCGGTCGGGTCCAGGTAGGCCCCATGCCCGTCCGGGGCGGCGATCGCGATCCCGGTCAGCGTGCCCGTGCCGCGGCCCCAGGTGCCGCTGACCGCCAGCCCGGCGCGGGTGATCGGGGCGCCGTCCGGAGCGGGCCCGGCGGCGTGGCCGGCGATCCACTCGGCCACCTCGTCCGGGCCGAGCAGGGTCACCTCCACATCGAAGCCGCCGGCCGGCTCGGTCGCCGCGTTCTGCCCGGCCGCGACGCCGCAGATGCCGTCCGGCAGCGTCTGGTACAGCCGGTCGCGCAGCACCCGGAACTGGAGCGTGTCGAACAGCTGGTGGATCTGCTCGCGCTCCCACACCTGCGGGATCAGCTCATCCGGGCCCGCGCCGATGTCGGCCAGCGGGACGTCGCGGACCAGCGCGGTCATCTGCCGGTTGCGCAGCACGTCGCCGAGGTGCTGGCGCAGCGCATCACCCGCCCTGCCCTTCACCTCGTCGACCCGGTTGACGAGGTGTTCCAGCGAGCCGAACTCCCTGACCCACTTGGTCGCGGTCTTCTCCCCCACCCCGGGGATGCCGGGCAGGTTGTCGCTCGGGTCACCGCGGATGGCGGCAAAGTCGGGGTACTGCTCGGGCGTCAGGCCGTACTTCTGCTGCACCGCCTCCGGGGTGAAGCGGGACATCTCGGTGATGCCCCGCCGGGTCATCAGCACCGTCACGTGGGGGTCGACGAGCTGGAGCACGTCCCGGTCGCCGGTGACGATCAGCACGTCCATGCCGTCGTTTTCGGCCCGGGTGGCCAGCGTGGCGATCACGTCGTCGGCCTCGAACCCGGCCACGGACAGCCGGGCGATGCCGAGCGCGTCCAGCACCTCGAAGATCAGGCTCAGCTGGCTGCGGAAGTCCTCGGGGGTCTCCCGCCGGTTCGCCTTGTACTCGACGTACTGCTCGTGCCGGAAGGTGGGCTCGCCGCGGTCGAAGGCCACCGCGACGTGGGTCGGCTGCTCGTCCCGCAGCACGTTGATGAGCATGGCCGTGAACCCGTACACGGCGTTGGTCGGCTGGCCTGTGGTGGTCGAGAAGTTTTCGGCCGGCAGCGCGAAGAAGGCCCGGTAGGCCAGCGAGTGCCCGTCCAGCAGGAGCAGCCGCCGCGGTCGCGCGCCGGTGCCCGCGGGCTGGGCCCCGGGCTGGGCATTCTGGCCGCCCGGGGCGGCCGCATTCTTCGTCGCCACGGGTCAAATCCTATGGTCAAAGTGATGCGGCCTGGCGGCATATGCCGCCAGGCCGCACCGTCATCCGGCCGCCCGCGTCAGGAGCTGAACGCGAAGACCGTCGCGGAGGTGAACGTCTTGCCCGGGCTGAGGGTCGTGCTCGGGAAGTTCGGCTGGTTGGGCGGGTCCGGGTAGTGCTGGGTCTCGAACGTGTAGCCGGCGCCCTGGCGGTAGGTCTGGCCGGTGATGCCGGCCAGCGTGCCGGTCAGGAAGTTGAGCAGGGCCGAGCAGGGGCGAACGGGGCCGCGCGGGCCGAACGGGGCCGACGGGGCGAACGGGCCGAACGGGGCGAACGGGGCGAACGGGGCCGACGGGGCGAGCAGGGCCGCGCGGGGCGAGCGGGGCCGGCCAGCGGAGGTTGGGGGCGGCCGGGACACGCGGACGGCCGGCAGCAACGAGATTGTTATCTTCGGCGGCGGCACGCCACCGAGCCGCACGTAATCACGCCATCCCGGGTCTGTTACGGATGAGCAGTTCAGGGCGGAATCCGGGCCCCCGTACTGGGGCTTCGCCGGCTTCACTGTGACGGCGGGATGGCGCGAAGAATCACGTTCCGTGATCATCAACCGGCCGGCCGCCGGTTGTTTGTGGCGGGCTCATCCGACCGGGCGTCACATGGCGCCTATGCTGCATCAGCAGAGCGCAGCAGGCGTGGCTGCAACGGGGGCGCAACGGTAAACATCCGGCGACGAGCCGCAGGCCGGGTACCGTCGGCGCGGTAGCTCGCCTTTGCGCGGCATGGCGAAAGCTCGCTAACGTGTCGGGGAGAGCCCGGGGAGCTCAGTAGAGAACGTGTCCGACCGGGGAAGGCGGATACGGCACCAAAGGCACCCCGGGCTCTCCTGTTGCCCCGCGCCCGCCGATGACCGGGCCGCACGGCCCCGATCGGGGTCATGGTCAGGACGGCGACGCTTCGGTCGGCTGCGAGGCCGGCATCGTGCCCTCAATCACCGCTTCGGCCACTTTACGCATCGTGAGCCTGCGGTCCATGGACGTCTTCTGGATCCAGCGGAACGCCTCCGGCTCGGTCATCCCGTGCTCGGCCTGCAGCAGGCCCTTCGCACGGTCGAGGACCTTGCGGACCTCCAGCCGCTCACGCAGATTGCCCACCTCGGACTCGAGCGAGGTGATCTCCTGGAAGCGGCTGACCGCCATCTCGATGGCGGGCACCAGGTCGGCCTTGGTGAACGGCTTGATCAGGTAGGCCATAGCACCCGCGTCCCGCGCGCGCTCGACGAGCTCGCGCTGGGAGAAGGCGGTCAGGATGACCACGGGCGCCAGCCGCTCGGCCGCTATTCGCTCCGCGGCCGAGATGCCGTCCATCTTCGGCATCTTGACGTCGAAGATGGCGAGCTCGGGCCGCAGCGCGGTCACCCGCTCGACGGCCGTCTCACCGTCCCCCGCTTCGGCCACGACGGCGTAACCCTCTTCTTCCAGCATCTCCTTGAGGTCCAGGCGGATCAGCGCCTCATCCTCGGCGATCACGACACGCAGCTGCTTCTGGCTCACGCTGACGAGCGTACCGGCACCGGGTAGATTATGCTTCGGCCACTCCCGTGGAGAGGCCTGTTCGGCTCTCGCTGGACCGTTCCGGCCGGGATGATGGAATTGGCAGACATTGACGCCTCAAAAGCGTCTGCTCGTAAGGGCGTGCGGGTTCGAGTCCCGCTCCCGGCACACAACATTCGCCGTGCTCTCATGCCTTGCCTGGGCTCCATTCAGGCTTGGATTGTCAGTGCCTCGCGCGACAATAAGACCATGTACCCGTGTTCGACGGCCGACGTCGCCTTACTGCTGTCCGGCCTGGACGTTCTGGACCGGGAGAACGCGCAGATCTGCGGCGTCTCCATCCGGGCAATCAGGCATTGGCGGTACGGCACCCGGCGCGTCCCGTGGGCACCCGGAAAGCAGCGGGAACCTCGCTGTCCAAGGTGTGACGGATGTGCCCTCGACGAGCGCGCCTATGCCTACCTGCTCGGACTTTACCTGGGTGGCGGCCACATCACACGGAGCCGACGCGACGGCTACGCGCTCAGCCTGACGTGCTGTGACGGCTGGCCCGGGCTTATCGACGCCGCCAAAACCGCAATGGCTGCGGTGATGCCAGCCTCCAGCGTGTACCGAGTCCAGCGGGTCGGCTGCACGGAGGTGAAAAGCATGTCCCGGCATTGGCCGTGCCTGTTTCCACAACACGGCCCAGGCCGCAAGCAAGCACCAGCGCCGCATCGAACTGGTCGCCTGGCTGCAGCGAATCGTTGCCACTTCCCCTGGCCATTTTGCCCGGGGGCTGTTCCATTCGGACGGCTGCCGTGTCACGAATCGGATCCGCCGGACGCTGGCCACCGGAGACCGCTGGTACGAATATCCGCGCTGCTTCTTCTCCAACGAGTCTGCGGACATCCTGGGGTTGTGCGGGCAGGCGCTGGACCGGCTCGGGGTCAGCTGGCGGTATTCCCGGCGTAATGCCCTGTCGGTGGCGCGGAGGGAGGCGGTGGCGCGGCTGGATGAGTTCGTCGGGCCAAAGTCCTAGCCACTGCGAGTCCAGCAGAGCCGCAGGCAGAGCCCCGGCAGGGCGCCTATATCGATGACCGGTAATTCGTGCCTGGTGGGGGGATTGCTGTGACTGAGCGCCGACTTTGGCACTTCGAACGGCTGCGGTTCAGCGAGTTTGGGCATGAAGGTTGGCACGTGCTGGGCAGGATGGCTGGCACCTGAGTTCATTTGAGCACGGAGCAAGAGAATCGCCGGGGATCCGGCGCAGCCGGGTCGCGTGGCGACATTGCCGGGCGGTCGGGCTTGCCGGCGCTGATGGCGCCTCGATGGTCATCCGCCCGGCTTTGGCTTCGTCCTCGGCGGCGCGCCCCAGGGCGGAACTCGCGGCGATGAGTCAGGCGGGCGACAGGCGACGATCGAATTACCATGAACTCAGCCACGCACAGCACGATCAGCACCGACCAGGGCCGGTGCAGCGACCGGGGCGCGGCATTCGCCGCGGGACTGCTGGTCAGCACCCCAGCAATGTCGTGACGATCTTCTGGACCTGGCCGGGATCGAGCGGCGTGCCGTGCTGGGTGAAGAACAGGTGGTGCACGGAGCCGACCAGCGAGAACGCGAGCGTGTCCGTGTCGGCATCAGCCGGCAGCCGCCCGAGTGACTGCTCGGCGCGAAGGTAGGACGCGAATACCGCCTCGACCTCTGCGAGGGGCCCGTCCGTCTCGAAGACGTCGCGCATCCGTGTCAGCAGTGCGGGCCTGGCCATGATGAGCGCCGCCGCCATGCTCACTCCGGACCCGAACACGGTCACCGCCGCGGCGCTGACGTTGCCGGCCACGGTGTCCTGTCCGGCCAGGCCCGGCAGGCCGGCGACGAGCGCCATGGTCTGGCGCACCCGGTCGATGGCGAACTCGGCGAGGAACCCGTCCAGCCCGTCGAAGTGGTTGTGCAGCACCCCCTTCGCGCAGCCCGCCTCATCGGTGATCGCGCGGCTGGTCACCCCGGCGGCGCCGTCCCTGGCCAGGATCCGCTCCGTCGCCGCGAACAGCTGCTCGCGTAGCCCGGGTATCGCCACGCCGCGCATGAATCAGCCAACCCCCTTGCCAGGTATGGGCGATCGCCCATAGTCTGGGCACATGCCCATTCTAACTCCGGGGGCGGCCGGCACCGAAGCCATCGAGGCGCGCGACCTGGCGAGGGTCTGCCACGGCGGCACGAGGGCAGTCGACGGCATCTCGTTCACCGTCCGCCGGGGGGAGATCTTCGGCTTCCCCGGCCCGAACGGCTCAATGGGCGGGATCCTCGCCGCCGCACACGGGAAGGGGCGCCGCCGATGAGCACTGTAGTGTTCATCGGCGGCCGGAACATCGCCCGCAGCGTGCGGGCTCCGATGCTGCTCGCCGTCTCCCTGCTGCAGCCGGTCCTCTGGCTGGCGCTGTTCTCCCAGACGTTCCGCGGCCTCGGCGACGTCGCGCAGTTCCGCGCGCAGGGTTACCACGATTACCTGAGCTTCTTCACCCCCGGCATGGTCGTGCTGTCGATGCTGTTCACCGGGCTGCAGTCCGGCATGGCCACGATGAGCGACATCGACTCCGGCATGATGGACAGGTTCCTGGCCAGCCCGGTCCGCCGCCTGACGATCCTGGCCGGCCGGGTCTGGGCCGACGCGCTTACCATGCTCGCCCAGGGCGCGATCATCCTGGTCATCGCCGCGGCGACGGGCGCACGCACCAGGGCAGGCCCGGCAGGCGCGATCGCACTCATAGCGCTCGCCACCGCCTTCGGCGTCATCTGGGCGGCCCTGCCGAACCTGATCGCGCTGCTTACCCGTAACGCCGAGCTCACCATGGCGCTCGGTTACCTGCTGACCCTCCCCGTGCTGTTCATGTCTTCGGCGTTCTTCCCGCTGCAACTCCAGCCGGCCTGGCTGCAGCGCGCCGCCGACGTCAACCCCGCCGCCTACGTGATCGCCACCGGCCAGCAACTGCTCAATTCCGGCAACGACGCCCCGCAAGACGTACGCACCCTGATCGCCCTGGCCGTGGCCGCGGCGATCCTCGTCCCCGCCACGCTCCTAGCCTTCCGGAAGGTGTAATCCCATGCCTGCCATCGAGGTCCGCGGCCTGACCAAGCGCTTCGGTGATGTCACCGCGGTAGACGATCTCAGCTTCACCGTCGGCACGGGAACCGTCACCGGTTTCCTTGGCCCGAACGGCGCCGGCAAGACCACCACCCTGCGCATGCTGCTCGGCCTGATCCAGCCCGCCGCCGGCACCGCGGTTATCAACGGCCGCCCGTACCGCGAGATCCGCGACCGGGTCGGCGCGTCGCTCGAGGCCACCGGTTTCCATCCGGGCCGCACTGCCAGGGCGCACCTGCGCACCCGCGCCATGGCCCGCGGGCTTGACGGAGCCAGCGTCGATTCGGCGCTGGCGATGGTCGATCTCGCCGGTGATGCCAACCGCCGGACGGGGGTCTTCTCCCTCGGCATGAAGCAGCGCCTCGGCCTGGCCGCCGCGCTGCTCGGCGGCCCGGAAGTGCTGATCCTCGACGAGCCGGCCAACGGCCTGGACCCGGAAGGTGTCAAGTGGCTGCGCGGACTGCTCCGCGGCATGGCCGCCGAGGGCCGCACGATCTTCGTCTCCAGCCACATCCTGACCGAGATCACCCAGACCGCAGACCACGTCGTGATCATCAACCGGGGCCGCCTGGTCGCGAACGCCAGGCTCGGCGACCTGATCCGAGGCGAAGAAACCCTGGAAGACCTGTTTCTCAACCTGACCCGGAAGGACGCGGCAAAGTGATCACCGCCATCCGCGCCGAGCTGTTCAAGCTGCGCACCACCCGGATGTACTACGGCCTGCTCGGCATCGCCGCCGGCCTGACCCTCCTGGTGCAGATCGTCCTGTCCGGCCGGTCCGGCACCTCATCCCTGATCCCGTCGCTCGCCACCGCCGCGGGCCAGCGCGACCTGGTCACCAACACCGGGTTCGCGCTTCTCACCGCCGCCGTGTTCGGCACCATCGTGTCCAGCAGCGAGTTCCGCCACAAGACCGCCACCGACACCTACCTCGACCAGCCCAACCGGATCCGCATCATGCTCGCCAAGGTCGCCGCCGCGCTCGCCGGCGGCGCGGTCTTCGGCGCCGTCGCCGCCGTCATCGCCACCATGGCCGGCCGGATGGCCGCCAGCATGAAAGGCGACACCACCGTCCTGTCCGGGAGTGACATCGCCCGGTACACAGCAGGCGCGGTACTCGGCGCCGCCTTGCTCGCCGCGATCGGCTGCGTGGCCGGCTCGCTCATCCGCAGCCAGATCGCCGCGGTCATCGCCGTCCTCGTCTGGTGCCTGGCGATCGAGCAGGTCCTGGCCGGCCTATCCACATCCGCCGCGCGCTTCCTGCCGCTGATGGGCGCGGCCACCATGGCCGGCGCCGACAGCAAGGCCGCCATGCCCCCGCTGCCGGCCGGGATCCAGCCCCTCCCGTTCGCCGCGATGGCCGGAATCCTGCTCACCGCCTTGGCGGTGCTGGCCGCGGGCACTGCGCACACCCTCAACCGTGACATCGCCTGACGCGGCGATCTGCGGATAGAGCGGGCTAGAGCTGGATCTGGGGGTAGAGCGGGTGGCGGGCCAGCAGGTCGGCGCAGCGGGCACGGCAGGCCTCGGCGACGCTGGCGTCGGTCATGTGCTTGGCCTTCGAGCCGGCCTGCGGGGTGGTCGCGGTCAGCGCCGTGGCCATGATGTCGGCGACCTCGTCCAGGTCCTGCTCCGCGAGGCCGAGGGTGGTCAGCGCGGGGGTGCCGAGCCGGATGCCGGAGGTGTACCAGGCGCCATTCGGGTCGCGCGGCACCGAGTTGCGGTTGGTCACGACGCCCGCCTCGAGCAGGGCCGACTCGGCCTGGCGGCCGGTCAGGCCGTAGCTGGCGGCGACGTCGGCCAGCAGCAGGTGGTTGTCGGTGCCGCCGGTGACCAGGCGCACGCCGCGGCGCAGCAGCCCATCGGCCAGGGCGCGGGCGTTACGCACGATGCGCGCCGCGTAGTCGGCGAACGCGGGCTGACGCGCTTCGGCCAGGGCCACGGCCTTGGCCGCGATCACGTGCGGGAGCGGGCCGCCGAGCACCAGCGGGCAGCCGCGGTCGACGAAGGGCGCATAGTCGGGGGTGCACAGCACGAGCCCGCCGCGCGGGCCGCGCAGCGACTTGTGCGTCGTGCTGGTGACGATCTCGGCGTGCGGGACCGGGTTGAGGTTGCCGGTCAGCACGCCGCCGGCGACCAGGCCGGCGAAGTGCGCCATGTCGACCAGGAGGGTGGCGCCCACCTCGTCGGCGATCTCGCGCAGCCGGGCGAAATCCGGGTTGCGGGGATAGGCGGAGTACCCGGCGACCAGGATCAGCGGACGGAACTCCCGGGCCTGGGCGGCGATAGCGTCGTAATCGAGCAGCCCGGTATCCGGGTCGGTGCCGTAGCTGGCCTGCTCGAACATTTTGGCGGAGATATTGGCGCGGAATCCGTGGGTCAGGTGACCGCCCGCGTCCAGGGCCATGCCCATCATCCGCTGTGCCCCGAACTGGCCCCGCAGCTGCTGCCAGGCATCCGGCTCCAGGCCGTCGACGTTCTTCGCTCCCTGGTCGTCCAGGAACGGCCGCTCGATGCGGCGGGCGAGGATCGCCCAGTAGGCGACGAGGTTCGCGTCGATGCCGGAGTGCGGCTGGACGTAGGCGTGGCTCGCGCGGAACAGCGCGCGGGCGTGAGCGGAGGCCAGTGCCTCGACCTCGTCCACGACCTCGCAGCCGGCGTAGAACCGGTGCCCGACGGTGCCCTCGGCGTACTTGTCCGACAGCCACGTGCCCATGGCCATCAGCACGGCCGGCGACGCATAGTTCTCCGACGCGATGAGCTTGAGCTGGCGGCGCTGGTTGGCCAGCTCGTCGGCAATGGCGCGGGACACGGCGGGCTCGGAGCCCGCGATCACCTCAAGCATTGCGGTGTATCCCGCGGAGACCGCGGTCGTCGCATCGGCGCTGAACACGGCGGCTGGTCCGGTGCTGACCTTGGCGACATCGGTCTCGGCCATGGCATCTCCCTGGGCAGGCGAACGTGACGGGTGCCCAGGCGCGCGGCTGACCGGCGGACGGCAGGCCGCTCCCCGGTGGTGCTCCACCTCAGCGCCAGTTACGGCCCGTGGGTGACGATACCGCAGAGCGGCGGCGCGGGGGTAGCCGCCGCAGCGGGGGCGCGCCGGGCCGGGCGGCGCTGGCACGCGGGGACGCGCCGGGGCCGGGCCGGGAGACCGTCAGGCGAGGGCGAGGGCGTCGCCGATATGGCGCACCCGCAGGGAGTTCGTCTTGCCCGGGCTGCCGAGCGGGGCGCACGTCGGCGGCCAGGCCCTGATAGGTGGTCGGGGCCTGCTGGCGGTCCCCGGGCACGTCCTCGGTGGTGACCGTGAACTCATCGCCGGAGTTGAGGCGGACCGGGCCGCCCGGGAACGTCCCGAGCCGGATCTTGGGGCCCTGCAGGTCCGCGAGGATGCCGACGCTGCGCCCGGCGGCGCCGGCTGCGGCGCGGACCCGTTCGCAGGCCAGCTGGTGATCGGCGTGGCTGCCGTGGCTCGGGTTGAGCCGGGCGACGTCCAGCCCGGCGGCGACGAGCCGGGCGATCTTATCCGGGCTGGCGGTCGCCGGGCCGAGCGTGCACACGATCTTCGCGCGGCGGCTCATGCTGATATCCCTTGCTCGCGCAGTGTGGCCCATACCACTGTAGACCGGGGGCGGGGCCGCCGCCGAGACGCGTCACAAAGGTTTCACACAGTGTTTCCCGGGGTCCCGGCGTGTGCCCGGGAACGGCGGTCAGGCGATGGGGCGGGCGGTGGGCGGGATGGGGGCCGGCAGGACGGTGTCGTCGCAGAGGTAGCGGTCCAGGGCGGCGGCGGCGCTGCGGCCTTCCGCGATGGCCCAGACGATCAGCGACTGGCCGCGCCCCATGTCCCCGGCCACGAACACGCCGGGCGCCGAGGTCGCGTAGCTGGCGTCGCGGGCGACGTTCCCCCGGTGGTCGAACTCCACCCCGAGGTCGGCCATCAGCGGGCCCCGCTCGGCTCCGGTGAATCCCATCGCAAGCAGCACCAGGTCGGCCGGCAGTTCCCGCCCGGAGCCCGGCACCGGCTCGAAACGGCCGTCGGTGAACTCCACCTCGACCAGTCGCAGCGCGCGCACGTGCCCGGTGTCGTCGGTCAGGAACTCCTGCGTGGCGACGGCGTAGACGCGCTCGCCGCCCTCCTCGTGGGCGCTGGAGACCCGGTAGATCATCGGGTACATGGGCCACGGCTGCTTCTCGGGCCGCAGCTCCGGCGGCCGGGCCAAGATCTCCAGCTGGGTCACCGACGCGGCGCCCTGGCGGTGGGCCGTGCCGAGGCAGTCCGCGCCGGTGTCGCCGCCGCCGATGATCACGACGTGCCTGCCGCGCGCGCTGATCGCCGGATCGGCGACCGGGCCGTCACCGCGGCCGGTCAGGCCGGCCGCGGTGACGGCGCGGTTGGACAGCGGCAGGTAATCCATGGCCTGGTGGATGCCGCCCGCGCCGGCGCCGGGCACCGGCAGGCCGCGCGGCACGGTCGCGCCCCCGGCCAGCATGATCGCGTCGAACTCGTCGCGCAGATCGTCCGCGGTGACGTCGGTGCCGACGTTCACGCCGCAGCGGAACTCGGTGCCCTCGGCACGCATCTGCGCCAGCCTGCGGTCCAGGTGGCGCTTTTCCATCTTGAACTCGGGGATGCCGTAGCGGAGCAGGCCACCCGCGGCGTCGGCGCGCTCGAACACGGTGACCTCGTGGCCGGCCCGGGTCAGTTGCTGCGCGGCGGCCAGGCCGGACGGCCCCGAGCCGATCACCGCGACCTTGCAGCCGGTGCGGACCGGCGCGGGGGCCGGCTGCACCCACCCCTCGGCCCAGGCGTGGTCGATGATCTCCACCTCGACCTGCTTGATGGTCACCGGGTCAGCGTTGATGCCGAGCACGCACGCGGTCTCGCAGGGGGCGGGGCACAGCCGGCCGGTGAATTCCGGGAAGTTGTTCGTCGCGTGCAGCCGTTCCGACGCCTCGTACCAGTCGTGCCGCCAGACCAGGTCGTTCCACTCGGGGATGAGGTTGCCGAGCGGGCAGCCGGTGTGGCAGAACGGGATGCCGCAGTCCATGCACCGCCCGGCCTGGCGCTCCAGGCGGCCGGCCGGGAAGTCGGTGTACACCTCGCGCCAGTCCCGTATCCGCACGTCGACGGGGCGCCGGGCCGGCGTCTCGCGCGGTGTGGTCAGGAATCCCTTGGGATCGGCCATCGGGGGGTCCTTCACTGTGGTCGGTACTGCTCGTGCTGCGCCGTCACGGGCGCGGCCGGTCGTGTGTAGTGTGCGGGAACCCGGCGCCGTTGGCGGGTCCCGCACCCGGGCAGCAGCCCACCGGGCCGCTGCCCAAGCCAGGGCGGGGGCCGGTTCAGCCGTGCGAAGCGGCCATCACGGCCTCGTTCACGTCGCGGCCCTCGCGCTGCGCCAGCTGGGTGGCGCTGAGTACCCGCTTGTAATCCTTCGGCATGATCTTGCCGAACCGGGCCAGGGTGGCGTCCCAGTCCGCCAGCAGGCCGGCCGCGGCCGGCGAGCCGGTCTCCGCCGTGAACCGCTCCACCGCGTCGCGGAGGAAGGCGGCGTCGCCGGCGTCGATCGGGTCCAGGTCGACCATCTCGGTGTTCACCCGGTGCGCGGGCAGATCCAGGACGTAGGCGGTGCCGCCGGACATGCCGGCCGCGAAGTTCCGGCCGATGGAGCCGAGCACGACGACGCAGCCGCCGGTCATGTATTCGCAGCCGTGGTCGCCGACGCCTTCGGCGATGGCAAGGGCACCGGAGTTGCGCACGCAGAACCGCTCGCCGACGACCCCGCGCAGGAAGATCTCCCCGCCGGTGGCGCCGTAGCCGATCACGTTCCCGGCGATGATCTGCTCGTCGGCCGCGAACACCGCTTCGGGGTCGGGCGCCACAATGATCCGGCCGCCGGACAGGCCCTTGCCCACGTAGTCGTTGGCGTCCCCGGCGAGCCGCAGCGTGATGCCGCGGGGCAGGAAGGCGCCGAACGACTGGCCCGCGGAGCCGCGGAACGACAGGTCGATCGTGTTGTCCGGGAGCCCGTCGGCTCCCCAGCGCCTCGTCACCTCGTAGCCGAGCATGGTGCCGATGGTCCGGTTGACGTTCCGGACCGGCAGCTCCAGGCGCAGCGGCGTGCCGTCCTGCAGCGCCCCCTCGGCCAGCTGGATCAGCGTGTTGTCCAGCGCGCGGTCGATGCCGTGGTCCTGGCGGGTGGTGTTGCGCCGGGCCGCGCCGGCGGCCAGCTCCGGCTCATACAGCACCGGCGACAGGTCGAGCCCGCGGGCTTTCCAGTGCTTCACGGCGTCCGTGGCCTCGAGCATCCCGGCCTGGCCGATCGCCTCGTCCAGGGTGCGGAAGCCGATCGCCGCGAGGTACTCGCGCACCTCCTGGGCGACGAACTCGAAGTAGCTGACCACGAACTCGGGCTTGCCGGTGAAACGCTTGCGCAGCTCCGGGTTCTGGGTCGCGATGCCGACCGGGCAGGTGTCCAGGTGGCAGACGCGCATCATGATGCAGCCCGACACGACCAGCGGCGCGCTGGCGAAGCCGAACTCCTCCGCCCCGAGCAGGGCGGCGACCACGACGTCGCGGCCGGTCTTGAGCTGGCCGTCGGCCTGGACCACGATCCGGTCGCGGAGCTTGTTGCGCAGCAGCGTCTGCTGGGTCTCGGCCAGCCCCAGCTCCCACGGCGTCCCGGCGTGCTTGAGGCTGGTCAGCGGGGCCGCGCCGGTGCCGCCGTCGTGGCCGGAGATGAGCACCACGTCGGCGTGCGCCTTGGACACGCCCGCCGCGACCGTGCCCACCCCGACCTCGGAGACCAGCTTGACGTGCACCCGGGCGGCCGGGTTGGCGTTCTTCAGGTCGTGGATGAGCTGCGCCAGGTCCTCGATGGAGTAGATGTCGTGGTGCGGCGGCGGGGAGATCAGCCCCACCCCGGGCGTGGAATGCCGGGTCCGGGCGATCCACGGGTACACCTTGTGCCCGGGCAGCTGGCCGCCTTCGCCGGGCTTGGCCCCCTGCGCCATCTTGATCTGCAGGTCGTCGGCGTTGGCCAGGTAGTGGCTGGTGACCCCGAACCGGCCGCTGGCGACCTGCTTGACCGCGGAACGGCGCAGGTCACCGTCGGCGTCGCGGGTGAAGCGGGCCGGGTCCTCGCCGCCCTCGCCGGTGTTGGACCGGCCGCCGATGCGGTTCATCGCGATCGCGAGCGTCTCGTGCGCCTCGGCGGAGATCGACCCGTAGGACATCGCGCCGGTGGAGAACCGCCGGACGATGGCGGAAACCGGCTCGACCTCCCCGACCGGGATCGGCGGCCGCACGCCGGGTGCTTCCGCGCCGCGGATCCGCATCAGCCCGCGCAGCGTCATCAGCTGCGCGGCCTGGCGGTCGACCAGGGCGGTGTACTCCTTGAAGATCTCATACCGGCGGGTACGCGTGGCGTGCTGGAGCTTGAACACCGTCTGCGGATTGAACAGGTGCGGCTCGCCTTCCCGCCGCCACTGGTAGTCCCCGCCGGTCTCCAGCCGCCGGTGCGCGGGCTTGACCCCGCCGGGCGGGAAGGCGCGCGCCATCCGCCGGCCGGTCTCCTCGGCCAGCACGCCGAAACCGACGCCGCCGAGCCGGGAGGTGGTGCCCTCGAAACAGGTGCTGATGACCTCGGCGCCGAGGCCGACCGCCTCGAAGATCTGCGCGCCGGTGTAGGAGGCGACGGTGGACACGCCCATCTTGGACATGATTTTGAGCAGGCCCTTGCCGAAGGCCTTGATCAGGTTCGCGGCGGCCTTGTCCTCGGTGATGCCTTCCAGCAGGCCGCGGCGGGCCAGGTCGCGGACCGTCTCGATGGCCAGGTACGGGGCGACCGCGGAGGCGCCGTAGCCGACGAGCAGGGCGATGTGGTGGCATTCGCGGGCGTCGCCGGCCTCCGCGATCAGGCCCACCTTGGTCCGGGTCTTCTGCCGGATCAGGTGATGGTGCACCGCCCCGGTCAGCACGAGCGACGGGATCGGCGTCCGGCCGGGCACCGGATGGCCGGGATGGTCGCGCACGCCGCGGTCGGACAGCACGATGATCCGCGCGCCCTCGTTGATCGCCTCGGACACTTCCCAGCAGATCTCGGTGAGCCGGCGCTGCATCGCCTCCCCGCCATCGGCGCCGCAGGCCGGGTCGTACCGCCCGTCGACCACATACGCGGCGAAGCCGGGCAGGTCGCCGTCGGAGTTGATGTGCACGATCTTGGCCAGATCGCGGTCGCTGACCACTGGGTATGGCAGGACCACCTGCCGGCAGGAGGCCGGGCACGGCTCGAACAGGTTCCGCTCCGGGCCGGTGGTGCAGGCCAGCGAGGTGATCAGCTCTTCCCGGATGGCGTCCAGTGGCGGGTTGGTGACCTGGGCGAACATCTGGGCGAAATAGTCGAACACGAGCCGCGGCCGGTCGGACAGCACGGCGATCGGGGTGTCGGTTCCCATTGACCCGATCGGCTCGGCTCCGGCGCGGGCCATCGGGCTGAGGATGATCCGCAGTTCCTCTTCGGTGTAGCCGAACATCTGCTGCCGGGTGGCCAGGTCGGCGGCGCCGGGCAGCGGGCGCTCGCGGGGCGGCAGGTCGTTCAGGTGGACCTGCCCGGCGTGCAGCAGCTCCTCATACGGGTGCTCCTCGGCCAGCGCCGCCTTGACCTCCTCGTCCTCGACGATTCGGCCGGTGCCGGTGTCGGCCAGGAAGATCCGGCCCGGCTGGAGGCGGCCCTTGCGGACCACGGTCGCGGGGTCGATGTCCAGCACCCCGACCTCGCTGGCCAGGATGACCAGGCCGTCGCAAGTGATCCAGTAGCGGCCCGGGCGCAGCCCGTTGCGGTCCAGCACCGCGCCGATGACCGTCCCGTCGGTAAAGGCGATCAGGGCCGGGCCGTCCCACGGTTCCATCATCGACGCGTGGAACTGATAGAAGGCCCGCCGCGCCGGGTCCATCTCCTCGTGGTTCTCCCACGGCTCGGGGATCATCATGAGCACCGCGTGCGGCAGCGAGCGGCCGCCCATGTGCAGCAGTTCGAGGCACTCGTCGAAGCTGGCGGAGTCGCTGCCGTCCGGGTCCAGCGCCGGGAAGATCCGCTCGATGCCGCGCCCGTCGGCCGAGTCGGGGATCAGGCTGCTGGCCATCATCGCCTCGCGGGCCCGCATCCAGTTCCGGTTGCCGCGCACGGTGTTGATCTCACCGTTGTGCGCGATGTACCGGTACGGGTGCGCGAGCTGCCAGGACGGGAACGTGTTGGTGGAGAACCGGGAGTGCACGAGCGCGAGCGCGGAGCGGTACCGCTCGTCGGACAGGTCCGGGAAGAACTGCTGGACCTGCGGCGCGGACAGCATTCCCTTGTAGACGATGGTCCGCGGGGACAGGCTGGCGAAATAGATACCGGTCTCCCGGCGGGCCCGCTTGCGCAGGCAGAAGGCCATCCGCTCCAGCTCGATGCCGCGCTGCCGGCCGATGCCGGCCACGAACAGCTGAGTCAGGTGCGGCATCGCGGAACGCGCGCCGCGGCCGCAGACGCCGGGGTTGTGCGGGACGTCACGCCAGCCGAGAACGACGAGGTTCTCCAGGCCGGCGAGCCGGGCGATCTCCGCCTTGGCGTCCTCGCGCGCGGCCAGGGCGGCGGCGTCCGCCTCCGGGTCGGCCGGCTCCTCGTGATCGGCCGCCGAGGCGGGCAGGAATACCAGGCCCGCCGCGTAGGCGCCGGGGGGCGGCAGGTCGAAGTCACAGACCTCGCGGAAGAATGCGTCGGGGATCTGGGTGAGGATGCCCGCGCCGTCGCCGGTTCCCGGGTCGCCTCCCTCGGCGCCGCGGTGTTCCAGGTTGCAGAGGGCGGTGAGTGCCTTGGACACCACGTCGTGCCCGGGCCATCCGGTCAGATCGGCGATGAAGCCGACGCCGCACGCGTCGTGCTCGTAGCGGCTGTCGTACAAACCGGGGGCAGGCGCATCGGGCGCGTGCGACCCCGTCTGTGTTCTGCCGGCAGGCGCCATCAAAACTCCTGTCGTCGTCTCGTCTGCGTTCTGATGCGGTCGGGACGACGCTGGCCCTGCCGCGAAGGCCGCCACGGCGGCTCGCTGGCTACGCGAAAGTTACGCCCACATTACATCACCGGACGAATCCGGCCCAGGTCTACGGGGCACCGATTGTGGCCGGTCCTGGCTGCTGAGGGACCTGCCCGGGGGGGATGACGTCGGGGTCGTGCCGGTGCCGGGTCCGGCAGAGGTAGACGGCCGCGCCGGCGACGGTGGCAGCCTCCGCCCACTGATCGGCCCGCAGCCCGGCCAGCCGTGGAGCAGGCTCGATGAGCAGCCATTCCGCGACGAACAGGCCGGCGAAGGTGAGCGCCAGCAGCAGGGCGAAGGCCCGCGCGCCGGGCAGCGCGAACCGCCGCGCCGCCCACGCCCCGATGCCCCCGGCGGCCGCGCACCAGACGGCGGCGTAGCCGAACACCGGCTCAAACGTGGCAAAGTTCTCATAACCCGGCACGCGATGCACGGGGGCGATCTGCACCGCCCAGGCCAGGCCGGAGGGGTGCCCGTACGCGGTCTGGCTGAACCAGCCGCCCAGGTAGGCGAGGGCCGCGCCGAACGCGAAGCCCGGCACGGCCGCCCCGGCCACCGGCCCGAGCCGGATCCCGGCCCGCCGACAGGCGATCCAGGCCCCGACGGTGCCTAGGCCCACGGCGCCGGGGACGCCCATTGCGCTGTCCCAGGCCCGCGCGGCGGACCACAGGTCAGGCCGGGACGCCAGCACCCGGGCGCCGCCCTGCACGACCGCTCCCGCGGCCGCACCGATCAGGCCGAACGGGATGGCCCACGCGGCGACGTCCAGGATGATGCCGGGCCGGCCGCCCGCCCTGGCGTAGCGGCTGGCGGTGAGCCAGAGCCCGGCGATGACCCCGGCGGTGATGCACAGCGCGTACCCCCGCACCGGCAGCGGCCCGAGGTGCCATACGCCCCGGGCCGGGCTGGGCAGATACGCGACCGGCGATGTGGGCAGGGTCAGCTCCGGGGGGACAGCACCGGCCGACCGCGCACGCCGCCGGCCAGGTCGGCGGCGAGCTCGCGGATCGCCCTGACGCCGGCCGGGAGGTCGGGAGCGGCCAGCAGCCGCTGGACGAACGCGGAACCGACGATCACGCCGTCGGCGAAGGCGGCCACCTCGGCGGCCTGGGCCCCGTCGCGGACGCCGAGACCGACCGCGACCGGGAGCCGGGTGTGCGCGCGGACCCTGCCGACCAGCCCGGCGGCCAGCCCGCTCACCGCCTCCCTGGCCCCGGTGATGCCCATCAGCGACGCTGCGTAGACAAAACCGCGGCACACGCTGGTGACGGTCGCGATCCGCGGCTCCGGCGAGCTCGGCGCGACCAGGAAGACCCGGTCCAGGCCGAAGCGGTCGGCGGCGTCCAGCCAGGTCCCGGCTTCCTCCGGCGTCAGGTCGGGGGTGATCAGCCCGGAGCCGCCCGCCGCGGAGAGATCGCGGGCGAAGGCGGCGACCCCGTAGTGGTCGACCGGGTTCCAGTAGGTCATGACGAGCGCGGGCACGCCGGCCTTGGCCAGCGCCTCCACGGTGCGCAGCGTGTCGGCGATCTTGGTGCCCGCGGTCAGCGCGGCGCGGGTGGCTTCCTGGATGACCGGCCCGTCAATCAGGGGATCGCTGTACGGCAGGCCAACCTCGATGATGTCGGCGCCGGCTTCGGCCATGGCCGTGGCGGCGGTGATGGCTCCGTCCACGCTGGGGAACCCGGCCGGGAGGTAGCCGATCAGCGCGGCCCGGTGTTCGGCCGCCGCCCGCTCGAAGGCGCGGGTGACCGCGGTGGGCGCGGCGGCCGGGGCGGGGGCGGGGCCGGCCGGCGGCGCGCCGCCCGCTGCGGGCAGGTCGCCGGCGCTCACAGGCCGAGCCGCTCGGAGACGGTGGCCACGTCCTTGTCACCGCGCCCGGACAGGCTGACCAGCAGCACGCCGTCCGGGCCGAGTTCCGGGCCGAGTTGCAGCGCGCCCGCCAGCGCGTGCGCTGACTCCAGCGCGGGGATGATCCCCTCGGTGCGGCACAGCACACCGAACGCGTCCAGCGCCTGCTCGTCGGTGACCGCGCGGTAGCGGGCCCGCCCCGTTTCGCGCAGCCAGACGTGCTCGGGGCCGACACCGGGGTAGTCCAGGCCGGCCGAGATCGAGTGCGTCGGCAGCGTCTGCCCCTCCTCGTCCTGCAGCAGGAAGGTCCGCATGCCGTGCAGCACCCCCGCCGACCCGGCGGTGAGCGTCGCGGCGTTCCGGCCGGGCTCGGGCCCCTCGCCGCCCGCCTCGCACCCGATGAGCTGGACGGACGGGTCGGGTATGAAGGCGTGGAAGATCCCGATGGCGTTGGAGCCGCCGCCCACGCAGGCGACCACGGCGTCCGGCAGCCGCCCGGTCATGGCCAGCACCTGCTCCCGTGCCTCCACCCCGATCACCCGCTGGAAGTTGCGCACCATCAGCGGGAACGGGTGCGGCCCGCCCACCGAGCCGATGCAGTAGTGGGTGGTCCGCACGGACCCGACCCAGTCCCGGAACGCCTCGTTCATGGCGTCCTTGAGCGTCCGGCTGCCGGAGTCGACGGAGACGACCTCCGCGCCGAGCATGCGCATCCGGGACACGTTCAGGGCCTGCCGCCGGGTGTCTTCCTCTCCCATGTAAACCACGCAGTCCAGGCCGAACAGGGCGCATGCCGTGGCGGTGGCCACGCCGTGCTGGCCGGCCCCGGTCTCGGCGATGACCCGTTGCTTGCCCATCCGCCGCGCCAGCAGCGCCTGGCCGAGCACGTTATTGATCTTGTGGGACCCGGTGTGTGTCAGGTCCTCGCGCTTGAGCAGGACGCGGCAGCCGGCCTGGGCGGAGAACCGGGGGACGTCGGTGACCAGCGTCGGGCGGCCTGCGTAGTCGTGCAGCAGCCGGGCCAGCTCGGCCTGGAACTGCGGATCGGCCTGGGCCGCGGTGTACTGCGCGGTCAGCTCGGCCAGCGCCGCGGTCAACGCCTCGGGCGCGAAGCTGCCGCCGTAGCGGCCGAAGTGGCCGGAGGCGTCCGGCACGCCGGGCGCACCGGCAGCGGGCGTTCCCGGGCAGGTCCCCGTGTCACTGGTCATCTGTGTTCTCCGTCAGGGGCCTCCGCGCGCCGGGCCGCCGTTCAGCGGTCCCCGCGCAGGGCCGGATGGGAGGCCGCCGTCACCAGGTCCGCGACCGCGGCCCGCGGATCCTTGCCGGTCACCAGGCTCTCCCCGACCAGCACGGCGTCCGCGCCGGCCGCGGCGTAGGCGAGCAGGTCGTGCGTGCCGCGGACACCGGACTCCGCGATCTTGATGATCCCCTCCGGGATGCGCGGCAGCATCGAGGATACGGTGCGCCGGTCGAGCTGCAACGTGGTCAGGTCGCGCGCGTTGACGCCGATCACCCGCGCGCCGGCGTCCAGGGCCCGGTCCAGCTCGCTCTCGGCGTGGATCTCCACCAGCGGGAGCAGGCCGATCGACGACGCCCGCTCCACCAGCGAGACCAGCGCGCTCTGTTCCAGCGCGGCCACGATGAGCAGCACCAGGTCGGCCCCGTGCGCCCGGGCCTCCCAGAGCTGGTAGGAGCTGACCACGAAGTCCTTGCGCAGCACCGGGATCTGCACCGCCCGGCGCACCGCGGCCAGGTCGGCGAGGGTCCCGCCGAACCGCCGCTGCTCGGTCAGCACGCTGATCACCCGGGCCCCGCCGGCCTCGTACGCGGCGGCCAGCGCGGCCGGGTCGGCGATCTCGGCCATCGCGCCCCGCGACGGGCTGGCCCGCTTGACCTCGGCTATGACGCTGACCCCGACGGATTTGAGCGCGGTGGCCGCGTCGAGCGGCGACGGCGCGTGCGCCGCCATCTCCTTGAGCTGGTCCAGGGGCACCCGCCGCTGCCGTTCGGCGAGATCGGCGCGTACACCGTCCAGGATCTCGTCGAGCACACTCACGCGGTCCGCAGTCCCCTCAGGATCGGTTGATAGCTGCGCCACCGATGCTAGCGGGGCGGCGTGGGCGGCCCGGCAGCCGCCCCGGGGGTTCACCGGGACGCACCCCCGCGCATGGTACCCGTTCAGCTGCCCCCGCGGCCCCCGGGCGGGTTTCCCGCGGGGATATTAGCTGCTACGGGTTCAGTGCCCGATAGCGCTCGCCAGCGCTGTATAATAGTTCCGTGAATCTGAAGGAGTGGGCGGCCCGGAACGGCGTCGGGTA